>JAABUN010000835.1_pt1 | contig 75865 bp, 61 predicted proteins | sample 5559311 | NCBI WGS metagenome assembly JAABUN01 (sample SAMN10711877, study PRJNA513370) | rock metagenome | isolation source: Antarctica rocks | place: Antarctica: Victoria Land, Siegfried Peak sud | reverse complement strand
GATCGACCTGCGTCGACCCGAGCGACCAGGTCGAGCGATCGCTCGACCCGCCATGCCAAGGCATGTTCGACTTTGATAAGCGCCTATGGCGTCTGCCAAGGCTCCACTACCAAGGTCGTAACATCTATGCTTCGTTCGCTGTGAGAATTAGTCTTCGAAGCTGATGCTTATCTTTCTAAGACTCGAGTAGCTGGACCGCTAGCCGTAGTATAGCCGCTTCGCCTGTTAATAGCGTGTCAGAGCCAGACCGCTCCTAGGAAGTTCTATAGTATAGTCCTTCTAATATTAATGCCAAGTTTAATCCACTTAACTATAGCGTACCACGTCCTCTATAACAAATAGTTTGTACTACTACAGTCCTCGGCGCTTAAGTATTAGTAATGACTTAAGGTAGCCTTGTCCGCAGTTTCTATCGCAGAACTTCGACCGAACCAAGCGCTTATAGTACTAGGATTCACTCCGATAGCTTGAATCTTATTAATCCCTAGACGATAGGGAGTAAAAGCTTTAAATCCTCTTCAGGGACCTTTTTATTAAAACTTAGTTCCAATTTCGATAGATAACTCTTATCTACTTGAATATCAGCTGGATTAAAATCGGTATTCCTTAAAAGGCGGCCGTTACTTCGGCCCACCTATGTCGCTTACACGGGGTCTACGAACTATCTCTCCTAAGCAATATACTTTTTATAGGTATAAAGCTAGATGCTACCTAGATCTTATACCACTTCGTTTACTACTCAGCTGGTAATTTACCTATAAAGCTGATTATCTATGCAACTAGAGCATCTATATTACCCTAGTAGTAGAATAGAAGTCCTCCCACCACGTACGAATAAATCTGTCCAGGTTAAAAATAAATTCATTGTTCTTAGAGACGAAGGAGTATCTCCTTACCATAATACCAGCACGTTATAGGTCGAGTCTGAAGTCAAAGTTACCTATAAAGATGGTTTCCGGTACTCGCAAGACGTCAGGCTAGGCAAGCTCTGCTGGCTCTGCCCCTTATATAAAAGCCTCTCCGAAGTCGATAATACGAAGATCCTCCACATCTTTATCGGTCTAATTATCCCAGCCTGATGTCTTTACTAGCTATTTAGGTAGACCATCTTCTAATAGCTTGCCATCAAGCCAAGCCAATTCCTCTACTTCCGGGTCTCTAAGGATATCGAAAAGGTTATCCCTAGTCGTCTGCGATAGATACTTACATGAAAAGGCAACGTTCCTACTACTAATATCTACTAATAGTTAGCTATATAAAAAGTGGGCTTAAGATCGCAGCGTCTATAAGGATCCCGCAGCTCGTTATACCTTTATGCCCATAGCCAGCTTTATACATAAATGCGATAGCATTCAGCAGCTACTCAGATACTTTTAAGACTATATCCGGCTCGAGGCGTTGTTTAGGATCATTATAGTCACTATAGTCGCTGGTAACCATATCCAGCGTAGGCCTAAGTAGTTCGAAGACCAGATATTAATAGGTTCTATTAGGCCCCTAATAAGGGAAATCATCGAGAAGTTAAACGATATTCGTGGAACTAGTACTGCTTTAACGCTTGGCGAGTGATTTTAGAACGAGGAGCTTATAAGAATATGCTGTCGCATTAGTAGTTATAATCTTAATAGAGACCTATCGCGGTCGCCTATAACTGTTAGTAGGAACCTTAGCTTGAATCGCAAATCAAGATACTTCGTATCCTCTACCAAAGTATCCTCTACTAGCTAAACCGTCGAAAAGCCACCCTAGCCTAGCTTGTACTAGATCTTATACCAATCGTTCTGAAAGGTGTCCCTAAGGTAGACGGGGTAATATCCGCCCTTTCGATATCTTAATACACTCTCTTAAGTGTAGAGAAGATTACTTTAACGAAATTTCTCCAATTCCTCTATAGCAAGTTAGAGGGGTTATACTATAGTGAAGCTAAGTTAAGGAAGAGTAGGGTTTTATTCGTTCTTTAGATTGTAGCCGCCTCGACGAATAACGGCATCCGGGGGGGTAGGGTAGCGCCACGCGCCAATTAAATCTATCTAGGCCGGTTTCCATACAGCTGGAGAAAGTGCGCCTATAGAAAGCGGTCTACTATAACAATAATGCGTTAGAGGAAGCGTAGTCCTCTATAAATGATTAGATCGGAAGATATACGATTATAATGGCTTAGATTAATATTACTTACTTAAAGAAGCCCCTGTACTTCTTACGGCTCCGAAAGCCTAGCTAATCGAGCCAATGTACTTCCTCGACTAATATCAACTAAAGAATGCTACTATCTAAGTCAGGCCACTATTAATAAGCTGCAGCTACTTTCCTTCTACCTGGGATCTATTAATTATACTACCACTACGGATTCGCTTAAGGCTAATTAACCTTTCTTCGTAACGGCCTGTTATAGTTATATTATAATCATTTAATCCCTAAACTCGCTCTTCGTACTTATAAAATTAGCTTCCCGCTTCTTTACTATCGGTCATCCAGTTACTACGCGATAATTGTAGTGAAACCGTTATAATATGCGCTTTCATACACGCTAGTTAAAGACTACTCTTTTATATCGATTCTTCTAACTATCACGCAAGAACTTGAAGGAGACCTATTTTTGCCAGCTAAATGATAAAGCCGAACTCTTAATATAGGTAAAGCCTCCACGGAAGCTAGTATATAAATTCAAAACTTGTCGCTATAGAATCCCCACTTCGCTTCTCATCTTACTCCCTACTACTAAGTCTACTATATCCATAGTCTTAATTAGATCATGCCTATATTAATTATCTACTACCCTAAGTATAATTAGAACTTTAGAAGGGATTACTACCAAGCGTTTTAATAATAGATGAATAATAATCCCGTCTATATAAATCAAGATATCCGATTTAACCAAGCTCTCGTCCTGTTAGTCATCGAATCCCTAATAAAAGTAGCATTTATTTCTAACTCATGTCAAATAGTAACGGTCTATACCCTACTACGAGCGCCTATAATCCAAACCTAGATCCGCACGTTACAGTTTAATTATCGACTCCCACGTTAAGAGCGCAGCGATAATAGTACGTCCTTTATTAGTATCCGGACGGCGGCTCAATGGTTCTCCTACAGCTAGACAGCGAGGAGGCTAATAAGAAAAGGAAGGCGATTAGGAAGGCAAAGAAGCAGCGTCAATAGCAAAGAAGTAAGGATGCTAAAGGTAGCGGAGGTGGTCGCGGTAGTGGAAGTAGGGCTTCTACTACAGTCAAATGAAATTGTCTATTCAAGGAGAGGTGTACACACCTACTTGGTCCGAAACGGCTTTTTATATAGAATATTAATTATTTAATATAAAGTAAGCTTAATGGTATATACCTCGACGATACTCGTGCCGCTAAAGTCGAAATAAGATAATTACTATAGGTGCTATTCGCCTGACGACCGGTTCGTATAGGTAAAGTGGAAGCTATCCTACGATACACCTCCATCGTATAATCCTCGTTAGGCGTGTAAGCTACACGGCGGCCTATAGGCAGGTGAGCTTATTTCGATTGCACCCCATCTGTACTTACTAATCTAAAAATAGGCCGCGTTTTAAGCGGCGGCGGACAACCCGGTGACTTACCTTATAGGGGGAAGTTCGTTGAACTAATCAAAGTTAATGTTATAGCCCTAAATCTGTGCCACGTTAAGGCGTCCTTACTCCCCGACTATATCTTCTATTAGATGTTTTATAATACTATTCTTTAGCATCCTAGTAGTAATAAAGACGTGTCCCTTTACCCCTATCATTTCTAGTTACTATGTCACTATTACGAGCGAGATTAAACGTTAAAAGATCTAGGCGGCAAGCTTTAGCGCGGGGCAAGTTAAATAACCAAGGTAATACGGCTTTTATACCTAAAGTTTTCTTCAGTTAATAGCCCGTAGCAGCACACCCACGCGATATTAGAAGAGAGGAGGTACTTACACTCGTTCGTAAGAGCGCACGTCTATAAAATACTACACGTCTCTATAAGTAACCAGAAATCCAAGAGTAACTCCTTTAACTCCTATTACTAATAAGCATTACTCCTAATAAAGAGGTATATTCTATAATCCTTTAATTTATAACATAAACGCTGACTCGAGCCTAAGTACCCGTACAGTCCGTCAGCCTCATTCAGACCTTCCTGTCCAGACCGAAAGCGAAAGCGAAGTAAAGAGCCCGGACTAGATCCAGCCGCTGAGGTACAAGAGCTTGACCGTATATATTCCTAGGGCAGGAAACGACCTAATCGAAAACGGTAGCGAACGTTATTAAGCCGCATTATTAGAGTCGTAATATATTTAGATCTAAGTGCTGACGCGAAGAACAGCGATCTTGATCTAATCCGGCATTAGATAGAAAAAGGAAGCTGGTCCGGTAGAAATCTATAGTAAGATAGCAAAATGAGCCAACCGCTTAACCGTAAAAGATCGACTCCTTCTCTTAGTAAGCATGACTCAGATATTAGTAGCGTCTCTTTAAGGGAGGGAAAGAATCCTGCCGTTAAGAGTCGACGCTATGAGAGCATTCTTATATCTGCTAGAATTTATATAGGCAAGCCTGAGATGCCTCCTACCGATAAATATAAAGTCCTCTACTAGGCCTTACTTTAAACTAAGTAATCTACTCCTAAGGATATAATCTTTCGAGATAACCTATTTAAAACGGCTTACGATAATATAAGAAACAAAAATAAGGCTAGAGTTATCTAAGATATTAGTCGATTACTAGTCCCTTCTCCAGAAACTTTGGCGATATTTAGTGCTATACACCTTAAGTACTTGACTAAAACCGTCGATAAAAGCTGGATTAAATCAATCCCCCTTATTAAAGGCCCTCGCCCGCAGCCCGACTTTACTATAGGACTCAAAGCATTTATATTCACCCCTAACTAACTCAGGAAATTACAACCCTCTATTAGTAATTAGCAGACGACGTCACGTCTAGTGGCCACAGATAAAATATATTTCCTATTCCTGACAGCGGAGGTAAAATGCGGTAATGAAGCACTTAATATCGTAGATCGACAGAACGCTTATAGCGCCGCCGTTACGGTAAATACTGTCGTCGAGTTATATAGACTAGTGTCGCGTCAAGACGAGCTTAATCAGAAAATCCTTACCTTATTAATTTCGCATAATAATGAGGCCGTAAGAATATATAGGCATTATACGTTGATCAAGGAAAAACACACTCTATTTTACCGTTATCCTGTCGACAAGCTTGATTTTACGAGAAAGAACGGCAAAGAGAAGTGGACTCTATACACCTTTACGATAAATGCCTACGACAAGTTTTATCTAATCTATTATAGAAGGATCTATTCCGCTATTAACCAGCTACCCGACCCAGAAGACTTTACTATAGAGTCCTTCTCCCAGTAATCAAATCTTAGGTCCTGCGAATAGAACGACAGCTAATTAATTACCTCGTACTTATAACAGATAGAATAGGAACGTCCGTCGTCTCAGACATCTGGACCTGTGTTTAAGAAACTAAAGGGGAAAGACAAGAAGTAGTTATATTATTAATGAAACGAGGGAGTATATCTTTACAAGTCTCTAATCTTGCTCTTAAGGCGCCCTTAACCATAGAATTAAAAAGATTAAGGGGTTTTAGAGCTTAGATCAGGCCTAAAGAAGTCTAAATAGTTTGGAAATCACTTAAGTCCTTCCTTATAGTATAATTTGTCAATCCTTTGCTCTTTAAAAGCCTTGAGAGTAGGAATTAGCTCCTATCGACCGTCCCCGTTTGCTCTTAGCATAATCACGTGATTATACTAAGGGAGCAATCGTGTCGTGGTAGAAAAAGCTCGCTTAGCGTGTAAAGGCGCGTAGTTAGAGAACCTCTAAAGGTGGTCCACCTCCTTAGAGATAACGACTAGGCCTATTTCAGTAAAAGCCATGCCCTTATAGATAGGCTACCGCATATTACCTTCCACTTTCTAACGCCTAACTAGATCGAGATGATCTACCGTATCCGCTGAATATATCGACGAGAGCTAAAAGGTATAGCGACTTACGGCTGTTAGTAAGGCCAGGTACAAGTTTCATATAGTCGTGGTACTGTTAGATCCTTGTTTCCACTTGCTACCTTTGGCTATACGGCGGAATTCGACGTAAAGCGTGGCAGAAGGATTGAACTTAAAATCATACTATTAAAAAAACGCCGGTCTTATCGAGGCTAATACGGATGCCGTTTAAAGATAAGGTATCTCTCCGAGAAGCTCGAATGTCTTATAGCCGCGAATTTAGGATATCTGGCTCGTCGTTACTAGAGAACGATAGCGATAATAGTCGGCAAGGTCCTAATTAGCGTGGGAATAGCAAATAATATGTGGAAACTTGCCTTCGCATATAGTACCGCCGCTTAGGAAGCTCAGCAAGTGAGCTAGTACGAGGAGAGTAGGTTTTATCTGCGTGATTCGTTACAGGCAAGGAGAGGATAGGTACGGGTCTTATTAATTTCGAATTCTAAGCCGAGCTCTCGAATGCGGGAGATTAAGCGAGGCGAGTGTTCTACTAAAGTAGGTTTATTTGATCTAGAGCTCTAGGCCTAGTCATGCTTTTTCTACCTACGCAACACTGCGTTTTAGCTTGTTCGGCAGAACTCGATTAGACCCTATCGAGATGGATGTCTTTGCATAGCTAAGGGAGCAGTAGACAAGTAAAACTAGTAATCTTCTATCAAGGTTATTAAGGAATGCTATTAAAACTATGACCTTGTAGATATTAAATCTAACTATCTCAGTTTTAGAGCGGGCGAGCATCTAGTGCTACCTTTTAAGGGTTATAAGTTCTTACGGTTCAGCTTAAATATTTCAGGACGTCACGCCTAGGGAGTAATAGAATACATTGATATAATTACCCGGCTCGCACAGGTTATACTTAGCTCTCGAAATTAATACTGGAACGGAGCTATCGATGTACAGGGCTTTTACGATTAGAAAGAGGTCTAAAATTCGACCGAATCCCTCGAGCAGGTTGGTTATAGTACTCGATATGTGTGAGGAAGTATGCTAAATCTAAAGAAGCCCGATAAACCGGAAATTCCAATTAGTATAACTCAACTCGTGTTTCGGACTAACCCTATAAGTGAGCTAGGCCTGCCGCTCTTTAAAGTTCAGGCGGTACTAGGCAAGGGAAAAGGCCTTATAGCTCGCTTCGAGATCGCTAAAGGCACACGTATCCTTTACGAGAATCCCCTTTTTACTACTCCACACCTGGCGCCAATCAGCCAAATAGAAAGTAATATTATAACGAAGCTTAGGTCGCTGTTAAAGACACGTAACGACAATTCCTTTTACTTTATAATAGTTTTCCTAGTAAACATCCATTTAGCGGTGTTTTTAAAATAAACGCCCTGCCCTGTATAAATCTCTAGCCAGGCTAAATAATTCCTGGGAAACCCAAGGACGGTGGGAGAAACTACCTAGGAATTCTACCATGCGTGGGAGGCTACTCCTAGGAGTAGATAGCTCACCTAGGACATTCCTTCACCCTGGAAGAATCCTCCCGGGATCCTTATCTGTCCCCTAGGAGCCTGTTCCTAGGAGGTAATGCAGTCCTAGGAGCTAATCGATCCTAGAAGTAGTTCCCTAGGAGGGTTAAAGCGCCCCTATTTGCCGCCGTAACCACAGCTCTTAGGACACATTTCTTGGGACTTGCACGGAATTACTAAATATAATCTTGGCGATATAACGAAACATAGTAAATATACTAGCGCGGTTCAGATCCAGTTATAAATATTCCCAGCCTCCCTAAAACGAAAGCTCCCCTAGAAAAATAGTAGATTGCCCCCTAATGAATAGCTAAGGTAATAATTTAGAATAAGAAAGGTAAAGGCCGCCTAATTCAAAGACTTGCTCCGTCTAATACAATTAAACCTCTCTCTATTAGAGGTTCTACTACGATCGGCGAACGCTATTATATTCTCTAGTTTAATACTAGGCACCAGCCGAGATCCTTGAACTCGAGACTAATAATATACTAATAGAAATTAGTATAGAACTTAGTCGTTAGGACCTCGATATACTTCTAGAGCCATGCTGTATTCTTTCACGATTACGGTTATCAAAGTCTTAAGGGAGCAGATTCACGGGTAAAGGGTACGATTCTTTCTAAGGTCGAGTTAGCGCAAGGTAGATATATCTATTAGATCTAACTAAAATATATAATCTCTGTAATCGTAGGAGGCTATTAATCGTCGTCGGTTAATAGATACGTGTAGTACCTGCCATTTTTACGGATGACTAGTACAAGGTCCGCATAATATAAGCGTGCCAGCTGATCTAATTTCTTTATAAGATTTAATTTCCTTCTAGTAAATTGTTAAGACTTGGCTTTTACTGTATAGGGCATACTATAGGGTTATTACCTCAATTAGTCGGGACAGGATATAGGTAGTAGATTACTAATAGGAGGTCAGGTAATTCTATAAGGGTATCCTTTCCTTATATATAGATAAGCATAGGGACCTCTAATACATACCTGCTATACTTACCATTAGGAGCTAATTCTGGCTCCTCCGATTCCAATTCTAGAGCACCCCTACTTCTGGAGCACCCCCCTAATTCTAGAGCTACCCCCTAATTCTAGAGCCACCCCCTAATTCTGGAGCACCCCTCTAGTTCTGGAGTACCCCTCCAAATCTAGCAGCACTCTAATATTGGCGCACCCTTTCGATTCTAGCATAACTCCTATCTTGCCCCCTCTAAATTTGGTGAACGAAAGGGTCTTAGGGATTCGAAAGGTATGCGGTCTAAAGTCCGTGCGGTATAGAAGTCCCTGCGGTATAGAACTCCTTACGGTCTAAAGGTCCCTGCGGTATAAAATCCCCTGCGGTATAAAAGTCCCTATACTTTCAGGAGCCCCTACGATATAAAAGTCCCCACATCTCTAGACTCCCTACTACTTCCAGAGTCCTCACTCGATAAGAATCCTCACTCCTACCAGAGTTCTTATTCCCTCAAAGTTCTTACTCCATCCAAATTCCTAGTCCTTGAAAATTCTCACTCCCTCAAAGTCCCTACTGTATGAAAGTCCTTGCGGGATAAAAGTCCCTACACTTTCTAAACCCCTATATCTTCAGACTCCCTACACCTCTAGACTCCCTACACTTCCATGGTCCTTACTCCTTAAGAATCCTTATAAAGTCCTTACTCCTATAAAATATCCACAGGTCCCAGGTCTATTGTCTTCCCCGATGCTTGGCATCCTAGTAGTGATTTTAAAGTTTAGGATAAACCTCACACAGGCCTTATATAGAACTAGGTCTCCTCTATAGGGGGCGCACCGTATGTACACTTAAAGTCAAGCCTTCGAATGAGGAGATATAGAAGAGTCTACCCCTTAATTATCTATAACTATGAGAAGCTGCACAAATTTTGCTATTTAAAAGAAGACTAAGGCGATATGAGTTGGCACTAGATAGCGGATAAAGGTCGGTATTTATAGACGCGATAGTAATTCCTAGTCCTTATAAAGCGTCTCTCGTACTCTATTTAATGCGGAGTCCGTGAATTAAGTTCATCTAGAAGTGAGGTTTTAATGTGACTTGAGTAGTAGGAAAGAGATCATTTGATTTATTATAGATATTTATAGCCCTTATACGCCGACACGCCTACTAATACTACTATCTACTTCAGCTCTTCCTTACGCCAGTCGGATGTAATAAGGGAATGCTAGAAATGTTAGCTGGTAGCTAACGGGTAACGGTTGACCTTACCTTTCTTAACGCCTGAATTGAAGTGGTAGACGTTATTATCGCTAAAAATTATACTACTTTAGAGTCGAACGGCTAACGATTAAAGTCTTCTATACTAATAGCTCTATTATCCTTGATATATTTCTGCATCAACTCCATTGTAATATATCCCAGTGCCTTAAAATCGACGAGGTCTGCGCTAGGCGACGAGTCGATGTCTCGGCAATACTCTTGACTTGCTATCCACATCAGCGAGTGTTTAGGGGGTCGGGGCTCTAGCCTACCAATTTTAATGACCCCTTCTCTGGTTACGAGAACGTTCGAGCAAGTTAAAGCACCATATTCTAGTTTCTAGAAGGCGAGGTAGGCGAGACCGTCAAGAATCTGCGTTGATCAGCATTCGCTCATCTACTCAGCATACTAGTAGTCTGATTCACCTGTCCTAGTATAGCTGCCAGTTGGATTTCAGTTGGATAAGCAGGAGATGAAATAATATAAGCGAGGGAAATTAGAACGTAGGTACGATATGCACAGACCCTGCAGAGTAGAAGGCTTCGAGGCCATCCCCCTATTAATCCGAGGTCGGGATAAATTACGTAAGCAGTCGCGCGTCTTCAACTCAAGTGTATACTAGGACGTCTACTCGACCCGTAAATAGTAACGAAATGGAGAGAAGTTACGAGGTTAGAAAGGCTATACAGGAACCTTCCTTTATATACTAATCTAATATAGGGAGCCATACGCTGCCTTAATAGCAGGAAAGCGGCTGCGAAGCTTAACTTAGATGACATGCGCGGTTCGGATAATATAGTAGAATGGCTAAAATTACTCGGTCACTTAGTATAGGCCTACTTTCTTTAGTAATATAGAGATATTGCTAAATAGAGTCACAGATCGAAGATCTAAATGGTCTAAATATCATACACGTAGCAGGGATAAAAGGAAAGGGCAGTACCTATATATTCGCTGCGTCTTTCCTCAAGGCGCATGGGAACGCTACTGGATATCCACGAAAGATTAGGCTCTATATATTACTATATATAAAAAATATACGTGAGAGGATTTATATCGGTAGTAAGCCGATATCTAAAGAGCTTTTTACTACACGGTTTTTCGAAATCTAGGATAAGCTGCCGGACCACGCCACACCTAATTTAGATATTCCCCGATATCTCCAGCTCTTAACTCTTCTCTCGTTCTATATATTTACTGAGGATAAGGTGGACGTGGCGATTTACGAGACCCACTTTAGCGGAGAATTTAATGTAACTAATATTATCAGCACGCTAATTATTACAGCCGTTATATTAATTACGATGGATTATATCAGGCTACTCGGTCTAATAATCAAAAGCATTGCCTGGTATAAGGCAGGAATCTTCAAATCAGGAAGTCATGCCTTTTCGACTCTTCAGGAACGGGCGGTTACTACGGTCCTCCAGCAGCGAGTAGCTGAGAGAGGAGTTATACTGGAATTTATTGGCGTCGACTCTGTACTTCCGACAAGCGCGACCGCCCTAAAGCCAAAAGTTCAGGGAATAAATTGCTCTCTAGCTCTCGCAGTGGTCCGCGCTTAGCTATCTATAAAGGTACCTAAAGCGTAAAGTCACATGAAAGACGTTCTCACTCGTGGCATAGAGTAATTTTCCTAGCTAGGACAGTATTAGTAAATCAACGATCGGAATTACTAATAGTTTCTTAATAGAGCCTATAATAAATTAAGTGTGTAATATACTATATAGTAGTTCGCCGAGACTATCTTAGAAAACTAAAAGTAGGTTATAATATCTAGCCTATAAGATAGGATTATATATTAAATATCTCTAGGAATATTATATCCCCCACGCGCATTCTTATATTTAGTCATTTTTTAGAACGAGATAGCACGGCACTTCTACGTTATATTGTAAAATCTCTATAAGACAGTAACCTTCAAATGGAACATGTCATTTTAAGCACTTACGATGAAAGGCGAGATGGTAGAACTAGGATTAGTATGTGCTCGTGTAATAAGGGTAGAACACGAGCTAATTCTCTCGGCAGACAGAAATCTAAAAAACCGCTTCTCGCCGGAGGTCCAAGAGCGTTATGCTAAGGTTTGGAAGAATATTAATTATAAGGCTATAGTATTACGCGAACAAATAATTAAGGGAGCCTTATATCAGGCTAAGGAAATCGGTGATTAGAACGACGGTATGCAAACATTAGTAACGGGGAGTCTACACCTAGTTAGCGGGGCGCTCTATCTCTTAGAGCCTGCCTGATTATCCGATACAACGCCTATATTAATAATAAGGAAACTAGAGGCATTTAAATTGAAAATATGCTGTGTTTTAATAGTTAGTCTTACGGAGGAGGAGGAAGGAGGAGGAGGGTAGAGGATACTTTCAGCTCTACGTATTTACAGATTACTCTTTAATATTTAGGGTTAGGTAACAGGTTTTCATAACATAAATTATATATAGACTACTTCACGGCTGCGCTTTATCATCTTATAAAAGACTGGTCGATTGAGTTAGTTAAATCAAACTAAGGGGAAAGTAATTTAGGCCTTTTAATAATGCGGGTCGTATACCAGCGACCCGCCGACCACTTGTAACCTAAAACGAGGGGGACCTTAAGACCCTCTAAACCTCTTATCAGCCTCTAGAATCTACACCAGACCTCTTATTAGCTCGAACAGCCTTCTTCTTCGCAGGTCGATCCGACGATCCTTTAGGTGTAGGATATATTCGAGCTCGGACCGGAGTCCTGTAGCTGGAGCTAGCGAATATATCTATATCCAGGGCAAGTTCGTCAGCTAATCTCAGATTCTGGGTGAATATAGTCGTTTAATAACTGTGATACGAAGCTTTACGTGGATAATACTAAATCTAAATATTCTATATCTAGTACCTTGCCGTTCGCCGCAGCTATAAGCTCTTCTCATTTCTCTTTCGCCTAGTCCCTAGCGTTCCTCAAAGCGCCAGCTCCTTGTCGGAAGGTATCTGGGTTACTAGTTATAGCAAATGAATTGAGCTGGGTTATGCGATAGTCGTTCGATCTCTTAGGATCTTTAGACGGAGTCGGATGAGTTATATATATAGTAAGGAGGCTACTAGGATAATAGGTTAATGCGGTCGTATAAGCATTCTTATCGTATAGCGTATCCTAACCGACATATAACGGAAGCTCGTGTTACCCCCAGGCACCTACACTCCCATAGTACCGTTATATAAACTTTTCACTTGTATACGGCCGCATTTCCACTCGGATATTTCCCCTCCGCGAAGAAATTAGGCACGCACGGTGCGGCAGTGCTCGTTGACGGTGCGATGTAACGGCCTAGTGGTGTTTCATCTCCTTAGGCCGAGTTTAGAAGACCTTTTCAACTTTTACGGCCGCAAGTTCTCTCTTAAAACAGTGTTAATGCTCGCCGACCAGCTTATTCGTCGTCTTCAATATATCTACTCTAAGAGCGTCATCCATCGAGACATTAAACCGGAGAGCTTCTTGATAGGTGTAGGGAACCATAGAAATCAGGTTTATGTGACGGATTTAGGGCTCGCTACAAGACGCTGTGATGCCTAAGTAAAGGCTAATACCGGTCGTACCCGGAATATATAGTTGATTGGTACGGCTCGGTACGCCAGCGTTAATAGCCATTCAGGTGTTAATAAGTAGGGCATCCTCGCTTCTTACTATAAAAACTGATTACTATCCAAGTCTAACATCGCCGCGACGACTTAGAGTCTTACGGCTACATACCGCTCTACTTCCTCCGGGGCTCCCTCCCGTGGTAAGGTCTTAAGGCTGAAGATCTTACAGAGATAGATGAGCTGATATTAGAGAAGAAGAGAGCGATTAGTGCAGAGGATCTCTGCGGGGACCTCCCTAAGGAATTCGGGACCTATTTCGAATATATCCGCTCCCTTGACTTTGACGAAACACCAGCCTATACCTATCTGCGTAAGATCTTTCGTAATCTCTTCGTACGAGAGGGCTTTAATTATAATCACGTATTCGACTAGATAATTCTGAAATATTTAATAAGTATATAATAAAGGAAATCCAAGTAAGAAGCCGGGGCTTTATCGAATAGAGTTGACCCGGATCGGTTCCGAGTTAGGCTTAAAAACTATAGTCTGCGCCTAAACGCGTCAACCGTAGAAGATCTATTCACCTATTCGCTTTTCTAACCTCGACTTCTCCAAGCTAAACGACTCTCTCCTCCAAGAAGAGCAATATCTAGCCTCTATCCTCTCAAACCTCGGTCTCCTCGTCTATAACGGACACTACATCCCCACAGCCGCCTACCGGCAGTTAAAAATAGGTGACATCCTGTTCACGATAGCTTTAAACGCCCGTCTCGCTACTAAGGGGCATAAAATTCGCAGCTTCGCAGTCCACCCCGGCAGCATAGATTCTAAGCTGTAACGGCACGCTGATTAGAAAGCATTAGGGGAGGCGAGAAGGAGAGATAGTGTTAATGTGGTTAGAAAGACTTTAGAGCAAGGGGCAAGCACGACGTTAGTTGCGGCGCGTGTAGGGATTAGCGTTAGGCTATACGTAGTTCGGCCTCTAGTCTCAGTTTCCCACTAGAAGGCCTATTAACTCTGGATATATCGGTTTATTTCTGTCTTTACTACAGATTTGAGGTGTTTAACGAAGGCTGGTATTGCTGCAGTGTTGTCGGGGTCACCCTCCAAGAGCCTTCCCTGTATACCTCGGGTCTACGTCCATCCGGTCGCTTCTTTCGCCAACCTACCTACTAGCTCGTTGCCTTCGATTCCTTAGTGGGCAAGGATCTAATAGAATTCGATATAGAGACCGTGCGTGTTAACCGCTGTCAGTCCTTCAATAATCTTTCTGATGATGTGTTGGCGCGACGGCCGTCCTGGGTTCTAGAGAGCTTGGAGGGCGGCCTGATTGTCGGTAAAATATACTATATGGCGCCGATCGGATTTCGTAGCGATATAAAGTCCCATCAGGATACCTAGTAGCTCGGCGGCGTAAACATTTAAGGCGGTTCTGTCCCTAGGAAGGCCTGGGCGTGGGTGTTAAGGGCTGGCGCCACGGTAGCTACTCCGACCTTTCTATTAATTCCGCTTCCGTTAGTATAGATGGCTAAAGGTGGCTGTCGCTCGCTGGTAATGTCTTTATGCCGTCATTCGGCCGTCTCACGGTCTCCTGCTCTGGTAATTAGGGGTGGGGTCCATCAGAGTTCCACTACGAATGCTTCCCGGATTTCGAGGTTATTTAGAGAGGGTTGACTTAGGTTATATGATGTTAGGGGAGTATTCGCCTACTGTTCTTAGCACTTTCAATTCAGAGGCTAACTTTATTACTAGATCTATGTCACTTAAAGGTATACTTAGATGTGTTTCAGAATGGTCCGGCTATCGGTAGACCTAGAATACCTAGCACGGGTTTATCGATAGAACGCCGTAATAAGTTATAATTTCTATCGTCGCCCTAAAAGCACGCCTTCGCAAATAATTTGAAAGTAAAAGTTATATATCTAACTGGCTGAAGGCCACTAAAAAGATTTCGCACTTAGTACCAGACGCTGTAGGAAATATAAACCTATTCCTAGTATGAAATGCCGAGCTACCTACTCGCAGAGGATATCGTTTGCTGACGCGAGAGCCTTCCGGGCCTCTAGGTACTAGTGAAGCTCAAAATGTATAACGGACAGGAAAAGATGGATGACGCCTATATAAAAGTTCCTTTCTAAAAAAGTTTCGTACTTTCCTATAAGACCAAGTGCGCTCTCTAAACTTTAACGGGCTTCGGACTATCAAGACTCGTACTAACCTACTTGGGCTAAGCCGATTATTAAACGGATATAGCCTAATTAATCGACTATATCGTGGCTAATTATCCTATTAAAAACGTCGAGAAGTTCTCGAAGAACAGTCCTAGCTGCTTCTAACGTTCTTTACTCGATAAAGGCCTCCGCTAGCGGGAGGGCTAGACGTCGGAAATGTCTTGAACGTTACTTCCCCCGAGCTCTTAGCTGCTTGACTTCATCAAGTACTAAGTTTTTAGCTTCCTCTGAAATTCCTAGTTTATAGTAGACGTCGGCCAAATGGTATATGATATAATAGCGACTTGCGTTATAAGGAATAGTCTTAAGATATTCCTCGAGGTAGTAGCGTGCGTGTTCGAATCGGCCTTTATATCGTGATACCCTGCCGATTACAGTATTCTTTATTTGAACCACTTGAAGCTCTAATCCGGAAGGTAGCGAACTCTTTACCTCCTAACTTACTAGATATAATATAACTTTATTGAAATCTTTACGTAATATTATATTTTCCGTCCGAGAGAGGAGTAAACGTCTATATAAACAGTGCGATCTAATATTTATCGAGTCGGTGGAAATCCCGTTAAGAACATCTTGTATTATAATATTAGACCGACTATAGTTGCCCTTAAATCGTAATAAAATACTTTACTAATTTATAATCGCTATCCGCAAGTAGTCTGGTATCCTAGTATCTTGGATCTTAGCTAACACTGAAATTGCACCGTTTACGCGGGACGTAGTAACTAATTTGTATACTACTAAAGATGCTTCTACTAAGCTATCACGGGCATGAGCTGGCAGAGCGGGGCGAGGCTCTCCCAGGACACATTGCCAAGTATGTTCGAGGTAGGGTAATAAGAGTTTTCTAAGGTCCTGAAATCTGAGGTTATTGTTAGTAGCGTAATTAAGAAGCTATAAAACCATCCAGCTTACGAAGGTTCTAGGGCCTGATCCTAGGGATAGATATAGGCCGTGAACATCAATCTAAATAGGCTCAGCTCCTCGCGTTTAAATGATTAAGATATTTAATGCCGTGACTAATTACTAAGTAAGTACGCCAGCGAATCATCCGCTAATATACCTAGTATAATCAAACTAAGCTGGATACAAGACTTGATCGCTTGCTCGAGCTCGATCTGGCTTAAGAAAAGACGAGCGACCTGTTTACTAAGGCCAGCTTCGTGTAGAGTAACTTCACGCACGTTGCCGTAGTCATTCTATCGTTTCTATAGAAAGAGTCCTCGATATAACATGTCCTTTCGAATTTCGGAACAGCCCAGAGAATATAAGAGAGCCGGGAGAGAAATATTATAATCGTTTCGAGGGCTTATTATAGTATTGCGCCAGTTTATAGGATTTTTGGTTATACTCCGAACGCTCTCCTAGACTAGGGAATACGTGTTTAACGCTAAATATAGAAATTAGTCCTGATCTTAATAATATTCCGTTGATCTCACCTGAAGTTAGAGGCCTATTATTACTTTAGAAGGAACGTGGTACTAAGACCTCGAAATTAAGATTAAACGGAGTGACTGGGGTACTCTTAGTAGCAGCATGAACTTTATATATGCTCTCGACTAACTTTAGTACGCAATCGGAGTTATAACTAAGGGCGGAGGATATTTCGTCAATCCTAGTACTCTCTCGTTAGTATTACCTTTATTAATCGGATCGGGATCTATACGAAATTCTGTTAGCCGTTTAGTTATATACGTCAAGTAGAGTTGTAATAAGACCGGGAATAGTGTACTCAGGTCTTAGATAATCGCTGTAATCATGTTTTACGAACTCGTCTATCTTAAGATATTCAAGAATTAATCGTGAGTTTTCGTCGTTATAGATCTGAGTAAGTTGGGAAACAGATAGTGCGTCTAAGAAAGACGTAAGTCCAGCTTCGTAGTTAGGGAGCTTGGAGAACAGACTAAGGAAGAATAGTTCTGTGGCCCGATAAATCGTCTAACCACTGCTAACTAGGGCAATAATAAGGCCATTTATCTACAGGGCGCTCTCTAGTAGTCTTCGACGGTTATACTCCCGACCGGCGATATATTATATTATCCGATTAATAGTCTCGTAAGAAACGCCCCGTTTCCTAAGGACTTGACAGTATAATAGCAAGATGAGAGCTTGGAACGTGGCAAATAACCTCTGGATTTTGGCGTTAGTAAGGGAGTCTCTAGTAAGCAAGGCGAATCTTTCCGCTAGGTCGACTAATTCGTGCTCTGAACGTCCATCTCCCCGGTATAGTTCTCTCTCGACTATGATATTGGTACGAGTAGTAAAAGCTTGGATGGCCTGCTCGTACTACTCTATAGTGTTTAATTTAAGTTCGGTCTATTTCTTACGCCACTTAGTGGTTATAGGAGCATGCCGTAGAAACTAATCCGCAGCCGTATCTTTTAGTAGTTTCTATAGTGGTCTCTTCCGTGGTCCCTTTACAGGTACTCTTTTAAGTTTAGAAGTATTTAATAATCCGGACGGGAGTTATAATCTAGGCTCCTGTAATAGTTATAATAGTAGTTAAGGTTCGGGCTATTATAATCGTAGTTGAGGTTCGGGCTCCTGTAATAGTTGTGATAGTAGTTGAGGTTCGGGCTGCTGTGATAGTTGTGATAGCAGTTAAGGTTGTAATAGCAGTTGAGGTTCGGGCTACTATAATAGATGTGATGGCAGTTAAGGTTCGGGCTACTATAATGGTTATGATAGCAGTTAAGGTTCGGGCTGCTATAATAAGTGCGATAGTTACAACACTTCTTAAGGTCGCAATTCGTGTAGAGTCTTTCGCTTCTTAGAAGGTTCCCTAGATAGACGTCCGTCCGATAAGCCTTGTAGTTACTCACGGAAGTAAGGGTAACGTTCGTAGTACTGACGTAGAAAATCCAACTCGCTTCTCTAGACTTTAATGGAGATATCATCGACCGCTATCTATAATAGGCGACGGATGGGCAGCGTGCGTAGGATATTCTGCAGAAGTCGGAGGCTGGAACCTCCATGCGCGCTATTCCTTATTTGCTACTATAGTAAAGTAATAGATACGGAATAGCGCGCACGGACCAGGTCGTGTACTAGTATAAACGAAGCCAAGACTACAGGGATAGCGCCTCTAGTACTTTTCTTTCCGAGCTTACTAGAGCTGCAAGCCTATTACTAGTATAATGATATAAAATTATACGTTGGGCTGGTTAATAGAAGGGATTCCTTTATAATCTAGTTACTCTTGCAAGTTCTCTCAGCCGGATCTTTATAAACATATACGATGTCGAGTATAATCTTACCGCCCTCCCCGCTCGATCTATACTTCTAGCGCGCTAAATCTTCCTACTTCGCTACTTAATATTCCTTTATAGGGATAAAACGCCGTCGTGTACAGGATTACAAATAACGAGAGTAGAAGAACTCGAGCCAATGCTATATAAATTAATACGCTACTGGGAAGATCAGTGCTATTCGTCCCTGATTACATTAACATCTGAAATCCTGATTCGGACCTACGACTAAGGAGAGGAGGGGAGAATGGGACTACCTTATTTATACACAGTTCCTATAAAGAACCCATGGATCTTGCAGCCTCGTCTTGAATAATTTCCTGCATATTGCCACGTTTACCTTCTTCGCCCCGTTTATTAGGCACCGCTTTGTCTCCTACAGTTTTACCTGCACGCTTATAACCCCTATTATTTTCATTATAGAAAGAATCTCACTGAAAGCTTACCTAAGCGTGCTTATTTATGTCCTCGTCGTTGATTTTATAGCACTTCCTCTCCTGCGTTGGCAGCTTATGCGTTTAGGTTCTGAGCTATTCCATTAACCACAGACATGGATTATAATACTGAAATGCGTAGTAGACTCCGCTCTAGTCAGTCTACTGGCGCTGGACACCTCAAAGGGGATTGACGACGGTAAGCGAAGAGTTATTCGGATATTACGCATGTTATAGCGAGTAATTGATTCGTCTAGGAGAATAGTTTAGGCTTACTATTAAACTACTTCTTCGCTTCTCTATTACATATATATCTATCTTAGAGGTATATCTTCTATTAGAGGAATATATTAATGCAAATACTAATGTTTAATTATAGCTCTTATTTACGCGGCAGATTTTCCCAGGCGTGAACTTACGCCACCGTGGATAGTGGTAGCGTAAACTTAGTCCCGTTACTATCCTTACTCTTACGCTCTTGAAGTTTCTACCTTTTATCAAGTATAGTTATGCCAGTATCGTGGAACTCGTATATACTAACCTGAACTGCAGCTTATATAAAGAGAGCTTACATTTCTAGACTATTTTAAGTGCAAGCTTCCTGGAGTTTTTACTCTTCAGTTTAATTTACTAGTAGACGCTTATCAACTCTAAAGATCATCGAAAATGGAGATCTGGTCTTACTAGAAGCTCTATACTTTATTCTACAGTTGTCCTCGCGGTATTAATCTCTTCGGTGACGGGATAGAAGCTATTATAGATTTAATATCTACTTCTCGAGATCTTGCTATTACTTATCTCGATCCAGTCTTCGTTACGCTGCGTTTATATCGAGAACACCCTTACCGCTTAAGCTCCCACCAAAAGCCGTGGAAGAATACCGGACGAAGCATTAAACGAATCGGTGCGTATCCTTAACTATAGTACTAGTTATATAAAAACATCTACATCTATATTAAGGAAACCATTAAGCCGTAATACAGATGACCCTATAAAGCTTTACGCGTAGAGCGTACTATAGATCCGAACGGTAAAGGAGTAAGGAATACGAGGGGGGAAGATAGTTTATACTTACTCCAGCGATTACACGATGGGAGGGGTTAATACTAATTCTAGTAAGACTAGACTCCCTGTTAATCGCGCAGACTCTTATTGACCCGCTCTTATCGGCTTGATCTTTACGTTCTAACGTTGTATTATAGCTTATATCCTTCCTTAAAGGTCCTCTAGTCCTAGCAGTCCTCGACGATCGTCATTTAGCTCCCGTACCTTACTACCGCCGGGCTGGCTCCCTAAGATAACCGACTTCGCCCGAGGCCTAATTTATAACGGGGAAGAATCTAAATCGATACGCATCTTACTAGAGACGTATTAGCCCGAATTAGCCGGCCGCGTCGAACTTGGCTGGTTAGAGTATTTAATAAGGCAAGGGAAACTAAAGGAATTAATCGAAGATTTTATACAGATAAGAGGCTATCACAAAAATGCCGCAGATCTAGGGAGGAGCGAGTATAAAGTAATGACGAGAGGAGGGGACGACTAAATCGCGCGACTTATTATCGACAGCGATATAACGCCAAGTAATTGGGACTTAGGTGTACTTCGTGATTCCTACCGCAATTACAACCTGTAACGTGCAGAGAAGACGAAAAGATAACTTAAAGAAGGAGTAGTTAGTCGCGTTAAGGCGGAGTGGTATTGTCGTTATAAAATAATGACAGATTTCTTCGAAGAGAAGTGCGTCACGCAGTACTGCGAACATAGGCGTTGTCGTTATTACCGTGAGTTTAATAGAGTGGAGGAGGCAGAAACAGGCCAGAGGATAAGGTAAGGCGACTGAAGTAAGATGCTCTATACCCTGAATAACATCTTTTTAATACCTATCTCATGCCATTAGCGAATTAATAAGCTTTCTAGATTACACGCCCGAGCTTTAAACCTTATTAGTAGTAATCCTTAATCATTCGTAATTGATCGCCCTATCCGGAAAGGTATAAAAGAATTTTTCTTTTATATTAGTTAGATCTTCCGTTAAGCGTGAAGGGAAGGTTATAAGGGTCTAATTACTGATAGGCGCAGATATAAGGAGGATTTCGCTCTATTTTATTCTCGAAAGCTAACAGGTTAATTTTACTTTATCGTCTTACGGTAATCTCCAGATCTTCCATCGATCTAGCTATTAAATTCCGGTATTTTATAACTTAAGGAGCCTTCCCCGAACAGATATTACGGGCAAAATAAGTAACCTGTCACGTTCTCAAAACAGATATACTCGATTTAAGAACACACGATAGGTTCCCAGCTACTACGCAGGTCTAACACACGCCATCAAGTCAGAATATAGAACGTCATCTCAGTCTATAAACGGCATACCGACTATTCCCTCTTAAAGGCATAGTAACCACGAGCCTAGTAATGCGTATATTAATTACGCGTAACTATCGCAGCTCCTTGATTACTCGCTCTAAAGCCCTTAGTTTCTACTTTCACACCAGATGGCTTAATTTCAACCTTTAAGCCAGACATCTGAGCTTTTAATTAGGAATCAGGTGCCTTAGCTTCCGTATCCTCCTACCGCAAGAACTCCTCTCCCTTAGCCTCCATACCTAGAGGAGAGTTCGCGCCCTTCGGGGGAACCCCCTTTTTATATCAATGCTAAATAGTTCGAACGGATATTAAAACGGCGCGTTACGAGATAACGAGTTAAAGAAGGGTTAGGATATATACCAGGAAGCCGCAGATCATATCTTCACGAAAGTAGACATAAGCATGTAATTAGGAGACTAAGAGGACCTGGAGGCAGATTCCTAAATAAGGATGAGTTGGAGAGGCTAAAAAAAGAGGTGTAAACCGGTACTATCGTCAGATATTAAATCCCGGAAATAAGGACTGGACCGAATATAAACCATGTGAAGGAGGAAAGTACTGATTTAGTAGCTAGTATGCTAACTAATGATGGGAGAGGAGAACGGAGAGAAGAGGCTCGCAACGGCAGTCGAGATAAAGAGCCTCACTAACCTGAAGCCTGGTAAACCTCTATTACCCTGAGCCAATCCCAGGTCTATGCAAAAGGCTCCAATTATATTAGCAGAGCGATAACGACATCGTTCTATGGAGCTACGGAGCTGGAAGAGTTGCACAGAAGGTTTCTAACTAGGACGGCGGCTGATATGCAACGTACGGAACGTAATTATTATTAATAATAAGGATGGTGGTGCAGATCGTTGGGATTTTAAGGCGTAGAGACCTATAGGGCCTGAGTTTAAGTTGCGGAGGAGAAATCGTTTGGGAAATCGAGCGCTGAAGACGGACTTTCATGGCAAGATTGCCACACTATTCGAGGAGAGCTTGAGAGGAAGCTGTGTGGCGTTGACGAATAAACCCCGTAATCTAATAGTTAATCGCTACTTTAGTAAAAACTTCGGATGCTAGAAACGCTTATCTATCGAGTAATCTTTATGCCGTAACTAGTAATGCTTATCCAGGGAAAGATGGTAATAGCAATTTCGATCAGCGAACGCCTAAAGCGTAGGCGAGTAACTTCTAAGACCCTGTTAGTTATTGCAGCGCCGCAAGCCTGGCAGGAGCCTTCGTGGGCCTTTCCCGTTTCCTGACACTTAATTGTAAGACTATTTGGCCTGCGCCATCTAGATCGGCTTCCTTATAAACCGTTGCCTTCTCCCCCTCTATCTTCTAAAAGTTAATATAAGCTCTCTCTGACAGGGCATAAGAATGGTAGCGAAGCTAGGATTCCAGCCCCGTATCTCCGTTATAACGGCCTTTGGTGACCCCTATTCATTTCTTTCTATCACCATATCAGTCTTTCCTTGGTTCCCTTTAGGGTGGGACGGTAGATTCGCCTCCCTCAACACGCATACTTTCTCTGCCACCGTGGAGGGCAGCTAAGATCTGGTCCCCGTGCCCGACATTCAGCTTTTCCCACCCAAAGTTTCCACGCCAAGATGGGAAGCCTGTCGGACGATTCGCGTCGCCTCTAACCGGATCCCACCCAAGCTCACCGTAAGCTTTTGGGGTCGCTCGAGCAGGGGAGGTACCGAAATGGTCAAGATTGGCGTGAAGGAGGCGACGTTCTGTGGGATACCAAAAGTTAATCGGCAGGCCTTCCTTTACTGCAACTTGAACTGATTGAGTATAGCCCTAATTTCGCGCCCGCCCAGAAGACCTGTCAAGACAGAACAGATGGCCTAAAGGCATTACTAGATCCCGGAGGCAAGAGTCGTAGGACAGCGAAAGTGGAAGCGTGACGACGATAGAAGAAGGAGAGGAGGCGGATATAATTACGGTGTTACCTGCGCGTGTAAATGCACCCTTTACTAAAATCTAGTTCTATAACAATCATCATGAATGATACGTGGCTGGCAGGCCACGAGCTGTCGGGCTTCGGGAAGACCTCTTGATGCTTTCGAAGACCGCGAGGCGAGGGCTTTGGTGTGCTAGTAGACGATCATCTAGGCTGCTTTAGGGGAAAATCCGTAGCTGCCGTAGGGATCTAATTTATTGGTATACATGCTGCAGGTGCTTATGGAGATCGAAAGGCGGCAGAATAATAATCGCTATAGGCTTCTCTAAGAGTTTTAACCCCACGACTTTAGCAATCTCTATTTTTCATGACTGAACAAGCTTCTTAAAGGTTCTAGGCGGGGTTTACGCGTATCGTGCGGCCCTTTAATATAACAGGTCTAACTCCCGAGTTACTCCTTAACGGCCCTTTACTCCAATCGATGTTAAGCAAGAAAGCTGTAATAGAACGTGATCCCTACACCGTAACCCGGTTACCTACAAGCAGTAGATTAGACGTTTCGAGCATCATATCCAGCTCTCCTTAACTAACCGCTTCTCCTTACCAGTAAGTAATTAAGACCGGTGCCTATGACGTGGCCCGTCGGAGGATGAAAGCTTACTCTTTTAGTACGAATCGCAGCCAGCGTAGTAAACTATCTGCCTAGCAGAAATTATCCCTTGCACGAAGACGTCTATTCTACGCCTAGACAATTACAAGATTTAAGAGGCAATTTCGGTATCCGTTATAGGAAAGTGAGAAGGGACACTTGGCTCAGCTTCTTCATTTAAATGTGGAGAGCCCTGTAAGGAACGAGGATGCGATTCGGGACGCTTCCTTACTTCTACAGCGAGTATAAGGTTCAGCAAAGGTTACTTAAAGTAATCCTCGAAGTGAGAGAGAGGTACGCGACGACTTAATATCGGACGCAGTAAGGGTATATAAAGGAGATACCACAGGACACGGAAGGGAAGTAGCAGAAGAGAAAGACGATAGCGAAGTGGACGACGCTGATAATAGAGAAATAGAGGAAGTATTACAGTGGCTCGGAGCCGAATAGGAGTCCATCACGAAGATTCTCAGGTAGAGTGACCCGGGAGTATATTAGGAGAATGTTTATTAGGTAGCCATAAAGAAACGGAGCTCTCCTACTCCGGTAAAGTTCGGAGTCGGAAGTAGCGAAGTGAATACAACTCCTCTTAAGCTAGGGAACACTAAAGCCAGCATTATAAGCCAAGGAGCAGGGACGTATATCTAAGCGTAGTTATAGAGGCGTAGACGGACCTCTAATACATGTCTAGGCCTCGTCGGATCTGCGACTCGGCCAGCCCTATAGTAGTCTTCGTAAGCCTGTTCCGTTTCCTGCATTTCCCACAGAATTGATATGCATGCCTGATTACACCGCGTCCGGGGGAGTCGTCGGTAATATAGGCCCACGGAAGTAGCGACAATGTCCACGCTGGCTTACTAGCTTGCGTTATAAGGGTAATAATCAGCGGCTGATGATGCTCTATAGACTAGACGCCCTCTATTACGCGTAGAAGCCCTCGCCTTGATTCCTCTACGGATAAATTAGATTCACCGTGTTCCCACGCTAAAGACACTGTAGAAAGGCTAGGGGTGGTCGACCCTTCACTTATAAAGACCGTGCCGACGGTCCTCGCTTTATTTCTATATCTTCTGATTTCAGAACCAAACAAGCTTTAACCTCAGATAAATCAACCCGGGGAAACTATATAGCCAATACCGCTCAGATTCACGGTGATCCCTGGAAGGCTGCGATAGATCGCGCGATTCCCGTAGTTATCACGATCTACTCCGCCTTCCTATACTCTTTCGACATAATACTACGCTTGTACGGTGAGGTTATAGGGATCGTCGTAGACGTAAATCTTGGTATTATCTTGACGAATCGTTATATAGTAGGCGAGGCACTAATATATAGTCGAGCGGTGTTCTAGACGGGTGCTCGTCAATGCGCTATCACCCCCTACTACATCGATCCGATCCATAACTTTACTCTGTGTAAAATCGACGTTAAAAAACTATACGGTCTGCCTCTAAGAGCGATCGAGCTCAGGCCTAACCTAGTCGAGGTGGGCCTGGAGATTCGGGTCCTCGGTAATGATGCGGGACAGGTTATAAGCATCCTCCCCGGTGTTATTAGTAGGGTGGAATGTAATCCGCCACATTAGGACGCTCGTAAGTACCGCTACCTAGACGGGTTAATATCACGGGTTAACGCACCCTCTAGTAACTTATTACCTCCAGGCGTCGGCCGACACTACTAGAGGAAGCTCAGGAAGCCTAGTGGTTAATAAAGACGGATTTGCCGTGGCGCTAATATCAGGCGGTTCCTTCTTGGCGTTAACGGACGTATATCTGCCCCTTAATCGGCCCTTACGTGCTTTACGAGCTCTCTAATCTAGATAAATTATATCAAGAGGCACGATTTAAAGCCATTAGGAGTTAGAAAAACCTGCGGACTACCTAGCACGAGGTTTAAGCGATCAAGTCATCTAAGAGTATAGTCTAGATGGTTCCGGCTTACTAGTAGCTAAGATGGTCCTACCTAAAGGTCCATCCCACGCTAAGGTCATGGAAGGAGACGTACTTCTTAAAGTTAATGGTGAAAATATTACGTTACTCTCCCGATTCGAGGATTTAATAGATAATGCTATTGGGGACGGGATTAAAGTCTGAGTCAAGCGTCGCTAGGACGATTATAACTTGGTACTAAAGGTGCAGGATCTTTTTCAGCTTACGCCACACCGAATTCTCTAGTTCGCCGGTTCCACCTTTTATAATATCCGCTATTACACTGCGTTTCGCTATAACGTCCCTATTAAAGGCGTTATTCTCGCCGACGCCGAAGGCTCCTTTAAGCTAGACGGCGAATACAAGTTGATTTATTCTCTTAATAACTAACTAACACCCTATCTAGATACTTTTATTAAAGTTACTTAGGGGATCCCTAGTAAGTACCGATCGTTCGCCTGCGAGATAGCCGTGCTAACGCGATTAGACTAAATGAAAACCGCCGTTAAGTATTAAAACCTCGGCGATCCCTCTAATATATTCTATACTACTATCGTAGTGGACCGTTACTAGTTGAGGGTATACATGCTTCTCCGAGCACGCGACGAGAACATCGGCTCTTAGAGTATTAGAGACCTTGGACCCGCACCGCCTGCCGTCCCACTGGTGAAGCAGGTATTACTATTAGGGCCGGCTACGGAGTGCTATTATACTGTGCGGAAGATCGTAATAAACCTAGTACAGGTGCGGACGAGGATCCCGTACGAGACTAGTAGCGCGCCGCACGAGAAAAGGACGTTTCTAGGCCTCGTGATCAGCGCCGACGCAGGCTTTATAGTTATTCCGCGAAGTTTTAATCCTTCCGACCTATATAACTTGTCCGTCGTTTTTAGAGACTCGGTCGAGCTTCCGGCGAGGATGGTATACGAGCACGCATTAGGTTTCACTGTAATCTAATACGACACCTCGCTTATCTAAGGCCTAACAAGAGGTGTAACGTTTAGTAAACGAGAACTTAAGGTAGAGGATAAGACAACTATCTACGGGCTTAACCGAGACGGTTCGGGCCCTTATACAGTTAGCACGGCCGTAATAAGCATTAGGCCGCTGATAGGCGAGTATAAGCCGGAGCTATCGTACCAGCCAATCAACGTGGATGTGTTACACCTCGAGAAAGACTCTATCTGCGATACTGGCGTACTGCTTAATGATAATAGAGATATAGAGGCATTATAGCTCCCGTTTCTCACAGTCCCGTTTAAAACCCACGTGGGCGTCTAGATCTCCTTACTAACGCCAGCGTTTAAAAAGCTCTAGTAAGGGATCCTCCTACCAGAATATAGGATGCTGGAGGTTGAACTCGCAAAAGTTTATAAGAGCGATGTACAGGTTTTTAGTGTGTCTAAAGGTATAACCCTCCTCCGAATCGTGTAAGGGTTTTTACTAATACATTATAAAGATATGATAGAAAATTTCCCGTAAAGAGAGTTTATCCGGGTCGCGAAGGTATCTTATAGCTAAGAACCGACAGGCCTCGCCGCAGGTGATATCTTATTAATGCTAGGGGATAACGCAGTAACGTAGATGTCAGACCTGCGTGACATATTTGCCCTTAAAAATTTAAATATATCGGTCGTTCGAAACCAAACTGAGATAAGGGTAAATGTTCCGACCGTCGCGACGTCTAGCTGGCAGAGCGACAGGGTGGTCTGGTTTTCCGGAGCTCAGCTCGAGCCGCCGTACTTTCCACTTCCCCTGTGCGCCCGGAAATTATATAGTCAGATCTTTGTGACCAGCTAGCGCAGTGGAAGCCTAGCGGACATGTACGACCTCTCCGTTCGCTACTTTATTACTGGCGTTAATAGCGTAGCCACGGAGGACTTTAACAGCTTTATAAACGAAATCAGGAAGTTAGCGGGGAACAGCTATTACTAGATTACCCTCGTTAGTCTATAAGGCCTTACTAGGACTATCTCACTAATGCCAAATTTGCGAGACTTCAAGACTATTAACGCTCGAAGGAACGAGAAGGAGCCTTATAGTTAGGAGTTTCAGGAGCTTTAACGGTATTAAAAGTATCGGATTGGTTCTAAGGTTTAAGAGACCATTAACTTCTCTGCTCTAAGGCCTTATTCCTTTAGTTTAGGATACTAGCTAGGTTAATAAGATATAGAAACTAGTTCGCGCAGCTTCTTACGAGTAGCTTTATATTAAGGAAGGATATAATAATATTAACGCCCACCTCTTAACGCCTTCTTCTCCCTCTAAATTTACACTAAGCCCGGGGCGGTGAGTTAACTATTCGTCTTAGAGGAGCTCTTCTACGATTAGTTGGTCTCGTGAATATAGCTTCATGATATTATAGATAGAGCTCCTGTGTCCTACTAGTTAACCCTTATCCGTAGAAAGATAGGAGACCGGAGACGGATAACGTATAACGACCCTTACGTCTAGATCTAGTAGGAACTATTAGCTCGCGGACCTCGGGCGGGCGGGGTACCTCGGCGCACTAATTATAAATCCTAACTATTCTAACGCACTATATATTTATAGCCCTTTTCTACCCGTCTCTTGCTAATAATCTTTTTAATCTCCTATTCCTGCTCTTCAAGTGAGGTATTTAGAGCCTGAGACTACTAAGAAAGTGGTGGAGTGATGGCACTAGGAGGACCCGCGACCGCTACTACTCTATGATCTTCTTCGCTGACGACCCGCCCACATAGACGCTGCGGTAGAATAGTATTTTAAGAGGTCGGACGGTTAATAGGTTCGATAGTAGGTTCGGTAGTAGAGGTACTCAAGCAACCGTGCGTCTTTACGTGTTCCCTGGGATAGGAGCTTTAGAGGGTTACAGGGCTAATCTTAGAATCCACGCTCGTGGCCCTAGTAAAGCCGCCCATCTCGCTAGTCTATTCGTCATCCTCAAGCACGAAAGTGTTATCTAAAGTATATTAGAGAAAAGGCCTAGACGCTAGTTAGAAATACACTTAGGAGGGCTTACTTTAACTATTACCAGCGCTATTAAATCGACTAGAGTCTGTATTCTCGCGTTACTAGAGGTCTGGCAGAGGGGGAGGTCGTCTAAAGACCTGCTTAGGTTGCTATTAGAGCCGTGCGAACTCAAGATCGCTTAGGTTATCGTCAGTATTATCTGTCTCGTAGACAGATTCTTTCGAGAATTATTAGACGTGGTATACGGCGACGAGGGCCTGCGGACTAACCTATACGACGCAGATTCTTTTAGTCTTAGCGAGCTTATTAATCTGCGCAGTTATAGGATTTCGCCCGCCCTATATAGTAGGCTTAATAGCTAGGAGTTGAGAATATATTTGGATAAGAGATCTATAAAATAGTATAATTAAAGCTAAGACGCAGACTTCGGACTAGCTATATCTTCATGCTTCCTGATTCGATATTAGGATATAATAGAAATAATTCACTCGTCCTTGACTTTCGCGAATATCAGCTAGTAGTAGTTCCAGCTTCAGTCGCTTAAGGTGTCTCCAATACCGTTGCATTAGATAGTAGCTCTAGTACTCTATAATAATAATCACTCCTGATATTAGCTATATACGGAGCATAAGTTAAACGAAGATATCGAAATGTATAACCTACTATAACTCTCTTCTCGTGACACGCGCTTCCTAGTCTACTAGGTCAGATCCAGATAAGACGGCAATTAGTAAAGAGGTACTATTTACTTAACGCCTGCGTTTTAACGCTTTTTTCTCCTTCTAGTTTTCTACTAACCCCGGCGCGGTGAGACGGCCTCTATACACCTAAGACGACTTCTATCGTACGAGGTATTACTTGCGGGGCCTCCTACGCCCTTGCTTTATATCTCTTTCGTCGACGATTTCTCCTTCCTAACTCTATTACTCGTAGATAATAGCCATCCGAGATCGTTCGCCTATAGACTCCATCTTACCATTATTACTTGTATCTCCCCCGAAGCCGGTCGAGTAAGAAGAGGTAGGCCGAGGGTTTGAGCTATAGTAGGGTCTGGAAGATCTATAGCTGCTGATGTCCGACTCGTCCCCCGTCACGTTTTTCTTATCTAAAGAAAGTAGTGACGAAAAGTGGCGACGTTTGACACGACGCTTTACGCGAGGTTTCTCTCTAGTAAAAGACAGGCTTTCCTTTACGGAACGTAGTAGAGGCGTATTACTATCGGCCCTCTTACCGTCGTCTTCTATATCTTCTTCTCTTTCTCTTTAATTTTCCTCGTCGCCCGCTTCCGCCTCTTGACGGTCCTATCGCTCTTCGTTATCCTCACCGGCTGATAGGCTAGGCCCGGTATCTATACGATCCTCGTCTTGAGACTCCTACGCCTATTTCCCGGGTGTCGACGAAAGGAGCACTTTAAGGTTTAGAGGAGGGGTACTAGAGGTAGAGGTATTGGAGGTATAATAGACCTTCTTCTCGGGGAAGGACGAATATCTAGTTCAACTAAATCTCCGTTAGTATTAAGATTATCGCGTAGGCCTTATTAGGTCCTTACTCGACCCCTAAGCTCGCTATTAAAGTTAACTAGGTCTTAGGCGTATCCGACTCCTTAAACTATCCGTTAATAGTCGGGTAGTCGCTATAGTAGCCGCTACTATCGCTACCGCCACCGGCTTCTCGCTTAGCGGAATTAATATCGTCACCTTTCGAGTAATCGTTATCAAATATCATCGGCTTATCTATAGACCCTGTAGACCGTTAGTCTCCATTTCAGCGACACACGGAGCTACTAGACCCGCCCTTTTTTTCACTTCGTCTCGAGTCGGGAGTAGTAACCCTAGCGCAGTCCTCCCTAATTATATATTCTAAGTATCCCGCTTTATACTTACCGCCGAAGCCCGCTCGTTCGGACTATCTTATAGCTCCGGCATTAAGTAGTAACTACTCGAGGGTTAGGAGGTTATCGTGGTCTCTAATAATACTATAATCGAGGTTACCCGTAATATAGAATAAGTTTGAGGCATCTTTAATTATTAATAACTGTCCGGGGAAAAATAACTAAAAGCCTACCTTTAACGTCGCCTTCTATTCCTTTATAATCTGGTGCTGGTTCGCGGAAAGGACTGAATTATTCTCTTAATGGCGAGTCGGTTATATCTATAAACTTAATTGGATTATCGCCGCATAGTCTTCTCCTCCATCTACTACTTAGTCCCGGAGCCTTGAGAGGTTTCCCGTCTCTAAGAACCATGGGGATATTAAAGTTCAATGCCTGGGACACCTTCTCGCGAGGTAGACTTGCCTTAGTCGGGGGTTAATAAAATTAAATGGAATTCAAGTCAGCTAAAGCTATTATGGGACTCAAGCACGAAAGTAGGGGGGGGAAAGAGGAGGAGAGGGATAATTTTAGGTGGAGTCTAAGACGAAGGTCTAAGGTAAATGGAGGCGGCGAGGCGAGGTTCTTATACGTTTCTAAGTCGTACGTACACCGGTACTACCTAGCCTCTCTCTAATAAATAAAAGCTGAGGGCTACCGCCCTATCTTCCTTGCTCGTACCCCCTCTCTTTTCCCTAAGACTATCGATTACTAATCCCTAGCCATCGCTACTTAACCGCCTTATACCGAGCGTATACGGATCCTAATCGTTTATCTTATATCTAACGGCACGCGCTGGCGCAGCTCTCGGCTAATAGAGGCTCGTCTTCGATCTACGTCCTACGTAAGCTGAGCCTTCGCTATATCCCTCGGAGATATCTAACTATTAAATCTCCTTAGCTACTATAACCTAGATCTTCTAGTCAAGACTCCCGCAGTGGATTAGCTGCACTGCGCCCTCCATTATAGCTGCCTAAAAGCGAGATCGAGGTCTCGTAGCCACGTTACCAGGTCAACGCCATTGCGGTATCCTTGTCGGCACAGGTATATAAACACGTAAAACACCGCTGTTAATCGAGGCGAAGCTAACTCTCCTAGACCTCCATTCGTAGGCTTATAGCTTACCGCCCGGTATTTGGCGTCACGCTCAGGCCCCTTAGTGCCAGGCCATCTGGTTATTACTAAGGTGCGAACCCTATTAGTATAGCTAGGTAGATATATAGAAAGCCCAAGCGTATCGCGATAAGGGATAAGGCATTTCGTTTATTAGTCGTGTGGTAGGTATCCTAGTCTAATACTCGTATCGCTGTAGGATCCTCGCCGTAAGCTGAAGCTCTCAGCCAATGTCGTCGTAGAGTCGCAGGTCAGCTAAGCAGTAATGAAACCGTGACCGGCGAAAAGGGTAGAAGCAGCGGGATTAAGAGCGGCAGAGTCAAGTATATAGAGGCTTTCAGCTCGCCCCGAAATGGAACCATCTCCGTTCGAGCTGAGCTGAGCTGTAGTAGCGGTGGGGGGGGGAAGGGGGGAGCGAATAAGAGGGCGCGATTATTGCGCTCGCCTAAGCCGTAGATCTAACCCGGTAAGTTCGACGGACGAGGACGAGAAGTTAGAAGGATAGAGGGCTAAGGATTAATACGAGGCGGTTTTGGCGAAACGCCTTATATACGGTCGAGGCAGGGCGATCGGCGATGGTCGGAGGAGGGGGGGCGTAGACCTATAAAAGAGCGAGGGAGGCGGTAAGGGGTAAAAAGAAAAGATAGAGGAGAAAGGAAAAACAGCGAGGGACGGACGGTCCTTATACCTCGAGAAAGCGGCGGGACGGCCGAGGCGCCGCGCTTTACCCGAACCGGCCACGCTAACCTTGTTCGGGCGGCCGCTTGCCTAGAAGCCGGAAAGCGCGCCCCTTTAGCCGTCCGCCCGTTTATAAATATTAAGTATTCCTCCTATTAATTATCTTTAATTTATTTAAACTTTAGAGCCTTCTAATAAACTCTTCTCTTTAAAGATATTATATATATCTCTTAAATTTATTAAACTTAATATCCCTACTTTATCCTCCCTTATATCTATTTTAAAGGATATTCCTTAATTTCTTTAAGAATAGATAGACTTAAACTTAAGTCTTATAATTAAAATTTAAAGAATTTAAGTTTTATATAAATTCTTTACTTAAGTATATTAAAATTAGCCTTAATTATAAAATTTAATAAAAAAGCTATTTTTAAATATAAAGGTTAATAGGTAATTTCTTATTAAAGATAATTTAATTAATACTATAATTTAGATAATATATTAATATTAATAGAAGTTTAATAATATTAAGGGGATATAAGAGTTTATAAGGGAGAATAAATCTTTAAAAAAGTAGAAGATATAGATAATACTTTTAAATACTACTTTAAAATTTTAAAAAGAAGAGAATTAAGCTCTTATTAATATAATTAAAAAGGAATTATTTATAAAGGAATATACTTTACTTTTTATATATTATAAGGGGAAAGATTATAATTAATTATTAGATATTTATTAGAAGGTAAAGTATATTTAATAATTATAAAAAATCTTATTAATATAAGATAGTAATAATAATAGTAAATAGAGAATTACTTAGAATATTATAAAAATTAAAACTTTATATCTTCTTCTAATAAATTAAAGATCTCTTAATAGATATTTAAAAACTTTAAGTTATATTTAAAATTTTTATAATACCTTTAATATATAAAGCTATAATCTAAGACTATTACCTAAATTTTATTAAGGGCGGGTTTTTATACTTCTCTACTATAATTTATATATAAATTAAAGGTCCTTTAAAATAAGTAGGTAATAATCTTATATATAAGGGTAATGTTTTAAAAAGTTTAAAAATTTCTAAGTTTCTAAAATTTACTTTTATTTAAATTATCTAATATTTTTAGTCTACTTATAATACTTATTATAAATCGTAATTTTTTTAATAAACTCCCGTTATAATAGACGCCGCCTATATATATATACTTAAATTAAGAGTTTAAAACTATAAATTATTTAAACTTTAGTTTAAAATTCTTAAGTTCCGGCCTTAGTAGGGCGCTTTAATAGAATGCTAAGGCTGAGGCCGCTACGCCCCCGGAAGGCCCGATCGGGCTTAGCCTGAGTCACCATCTAAGCGCGCTGGGACCGTTACCTAGCCCCGATGAAGGCCACATTCTTTTCTGCTCACGGAATATCCTACACAGTCCTTACAGGTTTTTTCCTTGATTGCCTCCTCGTTGTCTTCCTTGTCTCTCCCAAGTTGAGTTATTTTTCTCGCTGGGCTCAAAGATCCATTTGTGCTGTGAAGCGGTTCGTACACACCTTTACACCAGACTTTCTTCGGCTCCCAACATTATTTGACCGGCTACCATCATGACTTCTCCGTCTACCATTCATCCCAAGTTCTTGACAAAGGGTAATGAGCTGGGCGTTGTAGCAGTTGGCTTTTCAGGCGGCCAGGTATACCATTCCCCACTCTCAACCATCGATAACCAACTAACCCGCCAACGCAGTGCAAACCCGGCGTCGACGCCGCCCCCAGAGCCCTCATATCCGCCGGCCTCCTCACCCAACTCAAAGAAGACATAGGCTACACCCTCCACCACGACGACACGGTCCACACATATGACACCCTAATGCCCAAATCAGACCCGGACTACCGCAACATGAAAAATCCCGTCGCCGTCTCAGCCGTCACAAAGCAGATCAGCACCCAAGTCTACAGCCACGCTTCGCAAGGCCGCCTCGTCCTCACCCTCGGCGGCGACCACTCCATCGCCATTGGCACCATCGCTGGTACTTCACTGGCCATCCGGGAACGGCTGGGTCGCGAAATAGCTGTTGTGTGGGTAGATGCGCATGCGGATATCAACACGCCCGAGACCAGTGGCAGTGGGAATATCCACGGTATGCCTGTTGCGTTTTTGACAGGGTTGGCCAAGGAGGGGCGGCAGGACGTGTTTGGATGGTTGGAGGCGGACAAAGGACCGAAACTTAGTTTGAAGAAATTGGTGTATATCGGGCTACGAGATGTGGATAAAGGGGAGAAGAAGATTTTGAGGGAAAATGGGATCAAGGCGTTCAGTATGCATGATATTGATAAGTATGGCTACCTTCGTATACGGCAACAGAATTGCAGATCCGGATGGGCTAATACGGTATAGATATGGCATCGGAAGAGTGATGGAAATGGCCCTGGGCCACATCGGCACCGACACCCCCATCCACCTCTCCTTCGACGTCGACGCGTTGGACCCGCAATGGGCCCCCAGCACCGGCACGCCCGTGCGAGGCGGTCTGACGTTGCGGGAAGGCGACTACATTGCGGAATGCGTGCATGAGACTGGGAGTCTGGTGGCGATGGATCTGGTCGAGGTGAATCCGTCGCTGGAGGCGGTGGGGGCGGCGGAAACGATACGGGCGGGTTGTTCGCTTGTGAGGTGTGCGCTGGGCGATACGCTTTTGTGATGGGGGGTTTGTGGGTGATGTGTCATGAGGGAAAAGCGATGGCATTGCGATTTTGAGATTCGATAAGAAACTGACGAGATAGATGTTTTGATGGATTATGTAACCTGAAAGGTGTAGAAAAGATGGCGACGCCGCCCGGATTTACCACTTCCCGTCTGTACTCAACCCAATCCTTCACACACTCAGCATGAGTCATCGTTCCCAGAGTTCATAAAAGTGAATTGCGAACCTTCCATAGGTATTATGTGTTGAGCGGCTTGGCAGGGCATAGAACACACACAGCTTGTAGCATTGAGCATCTGCGCGACTGGGGTTTGGTATTTAGTTTGAGAGGTGCTGTGAGAGGACGTAGTCCGCATAGGGTAGGGATATTGGGGGAGGGAGGTGATTGGGAGTTGGGGCTTAAAAGAGGAGAAGCTGTTTCGTTTCGCTTCGTCTATGTTTCGTTTCGTCTATGTAGAGGTAAGGTGAGGGTGATGTTGCGCTCGCGATAGCCGTTACAGGAGCATAGCGGTTTTAGCGTGACTCTCGCTGTCCTTGCGGGACGGTGGTGGAAGTTAGTGGGTTGGAGTCGTCGACGTGTAGTTGGCAGGAGTTGTGGATAGTTGTTGGAATTGGCGAGTTGATGCCGTGGGCGTGATGGACTACTGATGATTTTGACCGGCGCAGGATTAGTGTGTATGTTGGCTGGGAAGTATGGGGGTTTGGTAGGCTTGTTAGTTGGTAGGGGTTGGTAGGGAAGATCAGATGTTGCCTTGGGTCCTGCGTGTGTAAAGTCTTCCGCTAGTGATAAGGATGGTGATCATCGGCCTGGTTGGAGAGATGGACAGGCTGCCGGGAATTGAAGGCTTGGGAGAGAGGCAGACTGTGTAAGATAGGGATAGAATGGAAAGGGGATGCCAGGTAAGTACCGATCGTGATAAGAGATGCGTCGCTCAGTATATGGGGTAGCTATACAATGCATCAATCCAACATCATGCCAGTTTCGCTTCTCCTATGCGCCAAGCCTGATTACCGTTGGGAAATCATACCACCGTCTCGGGAACCTCGTTATCGGCGACGACAGGGACATTCAATCCGCGATCCGGACTCTGGAGTACCAGTTGCTCGTGCCGCCTCGCCTTGAAGAAATCGCTGACTGCCCGTATGAGAATGAACCATCCAACGATCATCAAAGCATATGCAAACCAGTCGCTGTTGAAGCCGCCTGCGGATGCGGGCGCTGTCTGAGATGCCTGGGTCATGGCGGCATTGGCTGCAGCTGCGGCGCTGTCTCCAATCTTGGACGGATCAAAGTCGTGGCTGTTGGGGTCCAGTGGCGGTATGAATGCCGGGTCGTTCGCATTCACTGGAGGGGAAGATGTGGATTTGTGAGAGCTGCGCATGTAGAAACCGTATTGGACGAGTGTGATGCCGAGTCCTGCTCTTGAGCCGTTCTTGGCGGCATGTGTCGTGTGTAGGAGATAGGTAAGGAGGAAACCGACAAGCTGGAATGACATGCTGATCATACCATTCCAAACGAAACTGAAGAGAGAGCCGACGGGGAGGCCATCAACGTAGACTTCGTCAGAGGAGTTCATATGACCAGGGGCGAGGATGGTGGTTTCCCAATATGGAGGTGTAGCGTCTGCAGCAGCAGCTTCGTAAGACTGAAAGATGTCAGTGAATCACAAGGATGCTCATTTCGAAAGATCTTACAGGTGGCTGCTCTTCGAGCTTCTCTCCACGCTCCGGTTTGGCGTTTAGATTTGCAAAGACGCCATCGTTTTGTGAGAAGGAAGAGTATGGTGCTGCGCCTGTATTTGGTCTCATTGGTGGGGGGATATCAGATGGAGGTGCCGTCTCTGATATTTGCGGTAATGTTCTGGAAATAGCAGGCGTATCTCCATCATGTACAACTCGTCGGTCAGCATCTGACCGGACAGTATTCGCCCGCACCAGGCGCTGACGGTCATCGCCATCATTGTTATGATCATCGTCTGAGTCTGATCCATCGTCAAAAGTGTCTGCTAATGTTCGTTCTGCCTCAGATGCTATAGGATCTTGCGAAAAGAGATGTCGAGATGATGGCGAGGAAGCGTGTGATCGAAAGGAAGGTGGCGGCGAGGAGGGAGTGGATTCATCGGGTAAGGAAATCTGAGGCGTGATTGGATCGTCGTCCTGGTCGTTGGCAGACACCTGAAAGAGGATGGCCGTCAGTATTCGGTACCACTCTGGTATGGAGACCAGATGTTTGATCTTTGCGCCGCAAGGGACTTACTCTCTCGTATCTCTGTGAGCTCATCGTGAGACTCACGGGGATAATGGTGTCTTGATCAAGAGTGGGTGGACAGTTGGAAGTGGTGAACCGAGTGTATGTATCACTCAAATGTGCTTTAGGGCGATAGATTTGTATTGTTGCTGTATGTTCTTTGAGGCTTCCAGGAGGTTCGTTGTTTAGCGGGCGGAGCTGGGTGGCGCCGAGCGCGGATGACCTAGAATATCCAAAAGGCTTGGCAATATGTTGAGCGTCATGACAGAGAGGGATTGTGCACTTCCAATGTAAACGATCAATGGCGAAATCAGTGAGTTTCTACATTGAGAGATCTGATAATAGTTCACATGGCTAACATTTGCTTCTTACAGATACTATACAAGCATTACCAGCGAATCATTGCTCAATGGCCCGTTGATCTCCTCCGTCCTGAAGTTTCCTTCCAGAAGACCATACAGCGCCGTATAGATACACATTTAAAACCATCTACCACACCTCCACAAGATAATGTTGTCTCAAATGAAGCCCTCGCGACAGTACCAACGCCCGTGCCATTCGACGAGAAGGGTGAATTAGAACAGGTCAACGTTCTTTATTCGTTCCTGGAGAATAGGTACACAAAGAAGGTGTGTCTACGCCACAATGATCTTGACAGATCCCGCTTAGATCGGTTCTAATCCTTTCGTGCCAACAGTATCCGCTTTCGGAAAGAATGATGAGACCAGCCTCGAATCCAGACTACTACAGTAACTTGGTACAAGAGCTTGATGCTGCGCCCAATCGATCGTGGTTACAGAGCAAGATACATAAATGGAAAGGCGCTTTACGGTTTTCATGAGGGGTTGCACATAGATATAGGTATCGTATGAAGGATCAGGGGCCTTACATATGTGGGGCTTCTTGCTTTGGCATTGTGTTTTGGAATGGGCTAAGCTGTGTATACAAGGCCATTTCGATAATCATACTGGGATCCGTGGTCTTGTGACGTCTGATATTTTGGGACGACTGTGAGAAACCAGCACCAACGGTAATGATTCAATCCGTCAACCTGACAGGAACACTTTTCAGCATAGCTGGTCAAGACTGCCAATCCAATGAGCCTCAAATACGCGTACGGTCTTATGGTCAGGGCTATTGCTGTGGCTAGATTAGACACTTCCCATTAACACTATCACGCTCTCTAGTCTTAGATCATGCAATGCAAAGCTAAGATATAATATTCTAGGACGTATCAGGCTTATGGAGTGCGGTATCAAATCAATGGGTTTGTAACCTGAGACCCACGGAGCAGCTATTTTCTGATTTAGGTAAGTCCCGTAAGAAATAACGCGCCAACCTTAACAGGTTAGGATGTCTTGAAGCATGACAAGCTTCCGGAGACATATCCGTCCTCTTTCATTGTGGCTTATGAGGACGAAGGGAAGCTCTGCTATCTGGACCGGAATATAAAAGCATAAAGCTTCAGGTGTTGTCGAGGTCGAGATGACTACCTATATCTTGAAAGGTTCAGTCCATGAGGAAACACTATGCCTGACATGATGTAGCTGCAAGAGCGTCAACTACCTCTACGTAGGGCCGCATTATATCCCTAGAGTAAGGTAAAGAACTATTAATTTCCTGCGCAAGATCCACGTATCCATCCGATAATTCCGGAGTATCAATGTAGCACGGAGGAGTTTCCATTTCCATGGCCGCGATGACGCCATTGATCTTGCCATTCGTTTTGTTCACGAAGAGGAGGATACCCCATCTTGCCCATGACAGTCGAATTTGACATGTCAAGTATCAATAGCCGAGTGGAATATCTAGCCGATTGTAATGGCAGGTTAGGTATGTACGGATTCTTGTGTCACCCGCGAGGTTGACAGTGCATCGGAGGTGAATACCTAAATAAAGTATGAAATAAAACTAGCGCTTGCTGACTCCGCAGCCTCACGGCAGGCTTCGCGACGGGCTTTGCCGGCCAATGAAAACCACGGTTGAAGTATCTCCATCGCCGATGAGTCTCCTTTACTGTGGCTAGGTCAGCAGATTCAACCTCCGTTCATAGGTCAGATCCTTCTCGATCTCCGGGAGATTTACGCCAAGGAGCTAAAAGGCGAGTTGTCGCTGGAGATCGATCAGACATCGACAACCACTTTACCCTTCCAGAGGCCGACGAACAACATCTGGAAATCCATCATCCAAGATGTCTTCTCCCGCCAGCTTCCAGCATTTCAACAAAGAATTCCTCTCCGCATATTGCACCTTCCATGGAGGCGCAGCTAGCATAGCTTTCAGCTCCTCCCACCAGCCCGCAGTCAGATCTGTTCTTCACCTGCGGAAGAGGTTGCCTCCATAACCCTTGTCAGCAGGGACAGAACCTGGACTTCTCCTCGATATGTCCTTGTGCCGTGAACACTCAGACTGGTGACCTCTCAGAAGACCTCTCTGATCCGCCATCAACACAAAGCGAATCGACGATCTACCACAAGCTGATATGTCATCCATTATACGAGATCGACCGATTCAATTGCCAGGGCCCATGTCACGAAAAAGAGATTCCGCACATCTCGCCCTGCACCCACCACGCAAGCATATCAAAGCTGACAGCTCATTGGATGCTGCAGGCACCGTCCCTACCTTCTCAGCTACCAGAGGTGATAATGCCGGTCGTCTTAACGCCGAGCAATGGTTCGCGGATACGGACAACAACGCTTCGAGAGATGTATCCTTTCCTGATAACGATCCCCCCTTCTACATCAGCCGCCAATCCTCCTCGGGCGGAAGCAGCGTTTGTGCCGTTCATTCCGATGGAACATCTTTAAAGCATCCAGCGTTGGGCAAGCCCACAGCTCCCACAAAGGCCCTATTAGCAAGGATGGAGTCTACCAGGGGCAATAGTGAAGACTTTCGCAGCGTCATCGACGACTTGACCATACAGAACAAGAAGCTCAAAAAGAAGCTAAGGCAGTATGAAAGGTTACACTGCTCTCATCTTCAAGACGATAAGATGTTCGAGGTGAGGATACATGGACTTGCGGCCCACAAAAGGCGCGAATTAGAAGCGACACTTCGGAGCTTTGCCTCCAGCATCGAAGAATCATCTTCCAACAGACCAGCCATCGTTCCCACACCCATCGAAACTTCGGTTGCAGGCTTCGGTCCAATTACACGCCTTCAGAAAGCAGCCGTAGGTGCAATTCCCAAGACTGAATCACTGTCGACCTTGGGCAAATCATCGTCGGCGTCCACATCGTGCTCGAGACATGTGGATTCTGCATATGCCTCGATGTCTGGCCAGACGGGGACTTCGGGACTGCACCCACTGGGCAGAGTGGAACACGACAGCATGGTGCGAGCTTCGCAGGCACAGCAAAGTGTCAAGTCGTATCTACACGACATTCCTGACACACTAGTGCCAAGACACTCAATGGCAATGTCTGAAAGTTCAAAAAGCAAATTAGTCGTCAGAAGGCTCGAACAGATCTTCACTGGGAGAGGAGCAGCGTCTCGCAGGCATACACAATCTTATCAACAGCAAGAGCTTTCGCACACTGCTGCGCAAGCCGATCGGATGAAATTAGAACCGCAAGGCCGCGGACGTCAGTCTGGAGGAGAAGGCGTCCGAGAGGCTCGCATTGCAGATAATGTCGATCTGCGTATCGACCCCTCCAGCGAAGCCAATAACGTTCCTCAGCAATCACGGCAAAGTAGTAACGACAGACACACCTCCACTCAAGACACTCGAGCAAGTCGGGAGAGCAGTCCCGGGCAACGCCCTACTCGGCCACTCGACTTAGATCTGGATCGTGCACAAATACCGGAGGAGAATATTCATTACATCCGGCATCTTGGCCTGCCGTCTCCAATGGGCAATACGAATCCCGACACAGACGATGGATGGGTCTTCCTAAATCTACTTGCCAGTATGGCACAGCTACATACTCTAAACGTGACCCCTGATTTCGTCAAAAATTCCGTCGCCAATGTGAGCTCGCGATTTGAGCTGTCTTCAGATAGCACTAAAGTTAGATGGTTAGGCGGAATAGAAGGTACTAGGTTAAGCTCTGATAGTGACGACAGCTCGGACATGGAGAGGGTGAAGTCAACAGGAACAGGCTCCTCAACCAACGAGCGAGGACCTTTGCCAAAGTTATCAAGCATCGATACTATCGACAGACAAGAACCCAATACTGCTCTCCCGGTGCCGGCATACGAATTATCAACAGATCAAGATAGCAGTACTAAGCGAGTGCCGATAGTCATCCCTCAGGCGCACAATCTGGTCAATTTTCACTATAAGCCTCTGTTTCTTCATGGTGCATCATCAGAGCAGGGCGGTGCTTCAACTCTGGGGACGAATTCAGGCGCGTCGTCTGATGTGAGAGAAAATGCAACCGGTATGCATTCAGGCATCAATTCTGGCTCCCATGGTTTACGGGAGGCTGAAGTCAATTTACGCAAACAAAACTCGGAGAATGGACCCATCATCTTCTATCATAAAGCAAGATTTTGTACAGATTTGAGCGGAGATCCCGGCGCTTGTCATGTTGATGAGACTGCCTATCATCGTCACAGTGAAGCTCTAATCGGCTGTCTTCCTGAAGAAGCTGATTATGAGCAAGATGGATATTCAATCGATTTGGCAGATGCAATGGAAGTGGACTATGAGGGTATAGATGCAGCTGGCTCGGTTTTGAACCTCGATGACCTCAAATCTTGCATCTCCGAATATTCCAGCTCGGCGAGCTCAGCGGAACCGATGCCGCTAGAGGCATCTGGACTGGGCGGCATACAGCCTGATGACAATTTCGTTGTAAAGGTTCAGGTCTGTCACCGTGATAATCGGAAGTCCATGTCTTTTGTTCCCTACAGAAATACGCTTCAAGCGCCTTCCCGCCGCTACCGAAGCTCTGTAGAATCGATCTTGGAGACCAAGAACTCGCCTCGGAGACATTCATTTCGACTCCCCGTCAACAGTGAGATTGTCTCCACGGACACGATTCCCTTGAAGCCTTCAACGTTACCTTCACCACTGCGCTTCCGTTCGCCGTTTTCGTCATCGGCATCGGACGAAGAGGACGAGGATGGTGTGGGAAGCAATGTGCCAAATCCATACAACAGCAAGTCCCAATCTTCTCGCGAAGAAAGGCCGGCCAATTCCTTCCCCGAGTCCCCATCAGAAGAGGATACCGAAACATCCTACGCCACTACGTTATCTGGCTCTGACGACGACTCTTCTATAGACCTTCTCGCGCACGCACGTGAACTCGATCCTGACGCCGTTGCCGCATGTGAGCGGGAATTTGATATCAATCTCCTTCCTGCTGGTAGCGTGGCTGCTACCGCTGGGCAGAGTAGCTCTGAACTTGTCAGATCCATACAGACGGATAGTGACATGGATAGTACGAGCGTCGACGAGGATGGGTTTAGTAGGTATGGAGATAGCGACTGAGTAATTCGAGCTGCGGCCGGTATCTGAACAGTGCACGATTGCTCGACTCTTTTCGCCCATGCGTATTGCACACCGCAAAGAACCAATTTCGTTAGATGACATGTATTATGTATGAGTGTAAGCCCTGGAATTCCGCTACAGTATTCATTGTGATGGCGCAGTGGGTTTGATGATCCTCTCCAGATCGCATCGCAATGGCGAGCAAATGGTTTAGGCCAGCCAGCCAGCCCGTTTGCCGCCTCACAATCCAAAATCCGACCGTGAAGTAAGGTGCTTTACGTAGGAAGGTATTGGGCTTTATGAAGCCGTCCACCACGTACACACCAAAGCTTCTAGAAAACGATAAGACGATGTCTTGCATCCCGTATTCTAGCGCGCTCTTGGCTGACGCGCATAACCACCTTGGCTCTTGGCTGACGTTGTTACTTTAGTGGGGCACTTGCCCCTCCAAGGTAATACATAAACATATCCCAACTTCAATCAAATCTCATCCAACACTCAAACCCATCATTTCATACCCTTGCGTCTGAAAACACAATCCATCCGTTTACGAACCATCACACCAAAACTAGCAAGCGACCATGGACGCCGGACAAGGACAACAGCAGGCCGGTGCGGCTGGGAAGGAGGATTATGCCGATAAGGGTATGTCCATCTCCATCTCCATCTCCATCCCCTTGCCCATCTTCATCTCCATCGCCATCTCCATCTCCATCTCCATCTCCATCCCCATCTCCATCTCCATCCCCATTCCATCTCCACCTCCACCCCACCCCACAAGCACTAACCCCCACCAGGCCTCGACACCCTCGAAAAGAAATTCGGCCAAGGAAAAATCGATCCGGAGAAACAGCGCGGGATGAACGAAAAAGTGACCGATGGCGCTCGTGGCATGTTTGAGAAGACTACTGGGTATGTCATCTCTATGTTTCGTTATCATCATCATTATTCTTTTTTTTTAATATGACACGGCCTACGGGCTTGTGATCACTTGTGTTGTATATTGGTTGTATGTGTGGGCAGAGGAGGCGAGTTGCTGATTGGTATTACCATGTAGAAAGAAAGTGCCGGAGAAGTTTTCGAACTAAGTAGCGTTGATGGGAGAATTGGGTGGGTGGCGGGTAGCGGATTGGGGGAGGTTGGGGTAGCTCTATAGGGAAAGGGATGGAGGGATTGAGGGATGAAGGGATGAGGATGGTATATCGATATCGATTCACATTATGGAAGCGATGAGATTACGAGGGTGGGTATTAGCATGGAGATAGACATACCTACCAGAAACGAAATGAATATGAATATGAGTGTGACACTTCGATGCCTACACGCCTTCATAAATCCACTCAAGTCCTCCTCCAGTCCTCCTCACCACAGAATTCAAATCCAACCCAATAATGCAACGCTCCTATCCTCATGCGAGTAGCGCAGCATATAACGCTGGCCGGAGATGCTGATATCACACCAACTTACTTTACTCACTTTGCATGTAGAAGGCATATCATTAACCACTTATGAAATCCTATCTTCGCTCATCGATCACGATGAGGAAATGATATCCCCAACATATGAAACACCATCCCCAAATAGAATAGAATAGGATAGGATAGAATAGGGTGCAATACAACCACTTTCCCACTCATCAATCCCTCTTGTTCAATTATACGGCATCATTACGTAAGAGGAGAGAAGCCACGATTCAGACGGGATCATCTGATTACAGAGGCTAAAGGCTGATATTTTGGGCTTTCTACAGATGGAATTGGAATTACTGGATATGGGGTTATATGTATGTAAGGTATGTTGTATGTTGTATGTTGTATTATTCTATAGACTAAAGGTTAGTGATGGGGGTGGTATGGCTGAGGTACTCGGATGAAATAGGGAGGGGTGATGAAAGGGATAATGAAAGGTGTACGGAGTAGGGTCTAGGTATTTACCTTGCCTTGTTATTTACTATTGAAACGTTTATTTAAGATATTGATTCGAGTCTGGCCTCTGTTGTACTGTTGTAACGATTATACGCCGCAGCCTGCATGCGGTCTCCTCTTGTGCAGCAGCAATGTATACAATGACGGAAATGACCAATGTGGCTGAATTATATGGATTTCATAGCCTCCGGCCCCCATCGATGATTTCGTCCGCCCCAGAAGATGGCGACTCGGCTTTCAGCTTCCTATATGGTCTACTTCGAGCGCAAACGGCGTGTTTCTTCAAGCTCTGGCCGCGTGAAGAAGTTTATGGTAAATGATTCGTAGAGTGGGATTCGACAAGAGGGGAGAAAAGGGGCTGCAGAGTTGCAGGGGATCCGAGACGGCTGTCAGAAGTTATTCTCGTGCGCCGAGAGTCTTGTCCTTGGTTTATTGATGGAACTCTGAAAGCCCAAGTCCACTGTGCACTCCGGGTATCAATTACCCTCTGTCTCCTTCACAGTCCCCGTCATCCTTACGAAACCCTGGATGCGTTCCACATTCGGATCCTCCAACTTTACAGCCACCTCATAGGCCTTCCTATACATCTGCAATCCCTGGGAGAACGACTGCCTCTTCTCCTTCCATCCCACGGCCTGCCTCAGCTTTTCGGATCCCACCCACTGGCTGAATCCAATGAGCATCTGCACCACATCAACTCCCGTCTTCTCTGGTGGTGGTAGGTATCTGACTCCACCCTTTAGATCATACGTCGCGACCAGTGCATCTGCGACTTGGCCTAGCGTCTCGAAATTGCTGCTGGCTATGTTGTAGCATTCACCTCTGACCCTACTACGCTCGGCTTCAGCTATGGCGACGTAAGCTTCGGCGCAATCATCAACGTGCGTGCCATGCATGATATTCATAGGATCCGCAGTCAGCTCCAGCACGCCCTTCTCGGCGGCTTTGGCGGCCAGGTCGAAAATGGGGCCGTAGAAGCTGCCGCTCAGGCCATAGAGGGTGGTTGGGCGTACAACGACGGCGTCGAAGAGATCGCTGTGCTCAAAGATTTTGATGGCGTGGGTAGCACGGTCTATAGCAAATGGTGGTGCATTTAACATCGATGTTTCAGTATGCGGATGTAAACCTGGACTACCGGCCAACCCCGTCATACCATAGTCCTTACACCCACTCGTGAAGATTACCAACGGTCTCACACCCTGAGTGTTACTACTCTCGGCCAAATTCCTCAGCAGAGAAATCGTGTCGTTGTAATGAGGCACGTAATCCAGAATCTGCTCTGTGCAAGAGACAATGACATGGAAAGGGCCGATCCTCGTTTGAGTGGTTAGGCGCTCGATGAAAGCTTTATCGGATGCCGAGCCGAGGACTGAGATTACTTCTTGTGCATTGAGTGCGGGTCTGCTGGCGGCGTTACGGACGAGACCGTAGGTTGTCCATCCTGCTCGTACGAAGGCCCGTGTGACAGCATTGCCAATGTACCCGTTGGCTCCGGTCACCAGGACGGTTTTCGGGAGTTGCTCAGACATGGCGATTTGAATCGGCATATCACAGACCCAGCTCGGAGCCCTTCAAGGTAGACGATTGGTAGGTCAACTTGGTGGAAGCCAGAGGTCAACGGCCTACACGAACCCAGAGAGGGACGAGCAATGCATGGATATATAGTGGTTTGCCGTCAACTGGTTTTGTCCCAATAGTCAGTACCTCTGGTCTTCTGGACCGGAAGCCGGGGGATCCGTCTTCCGAGTATCCTCCATCTGCCCTCGGAAATGTGTAGCGGATGCAAGGTACACAGACTGTCTACTTGCAGTAAACCCTGCAGTCTTCTATCCCGCTACTTCGAGAGTAGTCCGAGCTCCGACTCATAATCACCTGGCAAGGTGGGCGGGGAACCTGCTCCTGCTCGGATGTAGTCACTATTTTCTCCGATCGGGTCTTATCGTAGTATAGGCTGGACACAGGCGTTGATGTTCGTGCATGCTTATGCTGTATTTACGTATGACCATGGAGCCCACACTGACCCCACACTGACCCCACACTATATGGGCAGCCCTGTTTATCTTCAAATGCGAGAGTTCGTACAGCTTCGAGTCTTTCGGCACGGTCTCGGCCCGCCCTAGGATACAGCTGCCGCCGCTGCCGCCGTCATCCCAGTCGTTCCGCCCATTCTGCCGAAAGTAAGCGCCGGCTTCGAGAAAACCCTCTTTCCCTGAGAGGGTGATCACAGCAAAGATTCAAGACTCGACTCACACCTCTCGAGAACTTTAGTGACTATTTCAGCTTCGCTCATGCAGCCAGCCACCTAAGTAGCCCTAGCATGCAAAAACTCGAACATCCCAAGGGCTAATATACGGATGAAGAGATTTCCGCTCTAGTACAGACAGGCCCACTTGACATGCTTCTGTATAAAGCAACATAGGTTTACCTACATACATCTTACCCATGACGATTGTTCCTTACTATCTAAAATCCTCTGATCCTTGCATACACGGCGCTTAACTTTGGCCTTATTAACCAGAGTTCATGATGAGTAGAAGTACGGACGGAGTTATTCTTTATCAGGCATTCATTTCTGGTGTCTATCGGTACTCAGGAGATGTCTAAGATTGCGGCCGGAGTTTAGATGGGCGTGGGCTGGTGGTATGCGCCTGTCCGTGCTAGAGTCTGAGAGACGAGACATCCTCTTATGACGCGGTCCTAGATAGCGTGCAGCTATTCTTTCATGTGCGGCTTTTGCGGAAATACCACAGGGCCAATGGCTGGGCGATCTCCTTTACATGAGATTGTCGATAGCTGTCCTCATGGGTCGTGGCTGCAGGTGATGAAAGGTTAGGAATCTCTGTTTCGCATTCAAGCCTAGTGATATCGTTACTCAGGGAGAGCTCTGCTCTGTTGAATTACGAACAGTGGAGAGAGACGAGCAATACTATATGGCAAACCATGAAGAAATCGAGGCGGGAGTTACATAGTATCGGTCGACGTAGGATGCGCATCATGATACTTCGCTGGAGCTTCAGTTGCGAAACATAAGTTGAACAAGGGGGTCACGTAGGACTCATATAGCTTCCAGCTTCTACCAATTTTTACGATTGTCATGCAGGCATAGTTACCTCCTACTTTTCATCCTTCAGATGAATGAAGATCATGATTCTTTACTGGGAGAGCCCCTGTTTGCTTGTACGAAAAATATCGGCACCTTTGACAGCTACCTCATTGACCCAATGCTACCATGCCTTACGAGTTTGGAGTAGTACTGATGTGTACTTTCTTTGGGAGGGGGTTGTATGAAGTTTTGACTCTGCACCTACCACGGATGCACATTCAGGGGCACCCAAGGACTAATTTGTCGCTCCAGAATGGAAATGTGAATACTTGTTGTTTGTGTTGATCTTTCGGCTTGGGTGAATATGGTGATTGGTTTGTACAATCATCCACCAACGATCTTCAAGTAGGACTAAGCATGCTTTCGACCTCTTTCCCAACTACATGTTCATCGTCAGACTCATATCGCCCGCCTCATACCCACGCATGCAGTACCACACAACTCGATTCCCATCATTTCAACAAACCTCCTCCTGGTAAGAGCTTCCTTACCGTCGGATATTCATCTGAATCATCCAGATCAGGGTACGCTCCAGGAACCTTCGGATCCATAAAAAGCTTCTCAGCCTCATTTTCCTTCGCCTCCACCTGCCAAAACCTTACCATAACCCGATTGTCATCCATCTTCTCCAACTCATCCGCAAGCGCAGATCTCAAATCCAAGTTAAAAGCCTCAAACGAGACTTCCTTAGGGAGCCTCAGCTTCCTTGCTTCCACCTGCTCGCGAAGATCCACGCGAACGACTTCGTTGAGGATGTAGTCTCCCGAGTACGCAATAACGACATGATTGTGTCTCTGCAGCTGCCAGACCTGCGACGACTGCAGCGTGGCGATTATGGCGTGCAGCTGTGCACGTTCGGCCGCGTGGGGGTAGATCGGGTCTTTCACGGTGTGGATGACGTGGTGCTCAATGGGGTCGCCACGGACGGGCATGCCCCAAACGTATCCGTAGCGCATGCGATCAGGGATGGCTTTGGTGCTATCACAGCTGCCGGCGACGAAGATAAGTGCTTCTCTGATGTCTTCTGTGCTGAGAAAGCGTGCCACGTAGGGTGGATTGACTACGGTTTCTGTGTTTGGGAAGAGTTTCGAGGGTTTGTTCGGGAAGGTCTTTGGGAAACACCGTTCCTTGGCCATTTTCTTGTGATCGTGGGGAGGAAGAATTCGCTCCTCGTAGGACATCTTGATGATGGAGATAAGGTTGTATCGTAGGGTTAGGAGAGGGTTGTTTCTTGCTGTGGAATGTTGCACTGGTGCAGAGGGAGCGCTTTGCTGGAATGGTTCCCTTTTCGCGATAACTTTGAAAGATCTTGGTTGATGATATGGCGAAGTGAGCGGGGAGCGCAAGTCTTTATATCCAATCAGACAAAACATTTGATCTCCCACATGTCCAGTACCCGGAAATAATTAGGGTGCTTGCGTGGATATTCCTATCTTAGGACCGAACTTGCCAGGATATGGGATCATCCTGATGTTCCAACGAAAATAGTCAGTGGCTGTCGAACCGTTGAATGGTTGACTAGTCTTACCAACGAGCGAATTGACCGAAATAGGAATATGGCAATAGTGCGTGCTTACGACGGAACAAAGAAATTCAACACTAGTGGTGCCCAATGTTCTGGGTTCGGAAAAGCTCGCCACACGTGAACAACCTATGCGATTCTCTGATGTAGCACCAAATTTACCAGAATAGCCAAATGAAGTTCATTGGTAATTATCAAGACTGCAAAGCCCCTAAAGTAGAAAAGATAAGGGTAGCACAGGTGGTTGGAATTGGTTAAATGATGTACGTAAATTGGCCATAATTAGCACTATGCGTGAGGAGAGTCGTATCGGGCTGTTATCCATTGTCAGATGGTGCTGAGCCCCTAGGAATAGAAGCCATCGCTCGTCGTAGAGCTAAGCTCTTTGACAACGAGCCGTCGTTTGAAAAGTCGCTCAATGATATCAGAGGCATCTTGACGTATCGCGTGCTCGTAAGGTCCCAGACTTCCATCGTTTCGCTGCTGGTCACATAGCAATAGAGACTCCTTATGCTAATTGAGTACGAATGTCCAGACGTGCCTCAGAGCGTTGTATGTATGGGGCTCTATGCATAGAGCCAAGATTGCCACCATGGTATTTGGTTGTAGCTCAGAGGGTTAAGGTGATATATCTCATCAATCTCGCATTGGCTGGGGGAGACCGCGTCAGGATCATCTCGTGAGCATTATCCCTGATGATGGAGGTAGATTCTGCTAAAGTATGATGATCTAATAGGTCCGAATAGATCGAACATGGTAAATTTTGAATGGTCGTTTAGAAGGACGTCCCTGTGGCAAAGGAACAGACTGCTATGTCGGGTAGGTGTAGATGCCATTGTTAGCGTTCAAATTCGCTTGTGATCGGATTTGATTGATGTCGATCATCTCCTATGAGGATTTCCGTCTTAGCCTGCCACAGTGAATGTCTAGTCACTCCTTCCTCCTTCAAAGCATACGAGCGATGGACTCGGCAGTCTGTTGTAGGAACATAGCCACTCTCCGTCCCGAATCGAGTAGTTAGAACAAAATTAGCCTTCGCCCCCAGTCCTAAATGTCTCAATCAATCGAGACACAAAAGCTCTGTCAATACATTAGTTGCCTTCCCAGCCTCTACCTTTCCTTCTCCACGCCGCATCATTTGTCCGACGAAGAATTGAATCTTTCCATATTGCTTTTCCTGCTGTATCTGCTTCACCTTTCTTGGATGTTCATCAAGAATGTCCTGAGCCATAGCGAGGTATTCGTCTTGTGACAATGGCTTTAGTGAGAGATTGTCTTGCTCGATGATGGTATTGACCGCTCTGGTGTCACCGTGGAAGATCGTCGCCAGGACTCGCTTTGCAGTTGTACCAGTTATACAGCCCTTGTTAAGATTCGAGAGGATCTCAACCATAGATTCAGCGGGGACTAATTCGGGAGAGAAGCCAGGATTCGACGAGTTTAGAAGACCACCTAGCTCATGGAGAACCCTGGATGAAAGTGGGAATTAGACTGGTCGTACGGAATAGTAAAGGATGGAGGGATCACCAGTTTGAGACGACTCTATCAAGATCCTGTTGCTGGCTTGAAGAACTAACAATACTGTCTCGGCCTAGCGCTTTGACAGCGTCAAAGTAGTCCAGCCTTTCTCCGTCATCCAAAGATACCAGGGTCTTGGCATCCTTGACGGTCAACCCATTCGTTACTAAACTTTCGATCGTGACTTCCGGTAATTGAGGCAGTGAATCAGAAATGTGTGTGACTAGATCCTGTGTATAACGTCAAACGTTGGCCCTGTTTCACAGTTCGTTTCACAGCTTACTTTGCCAATAATCAAAGGCGGAATATCCGGGTCTGGTATAAATCGATAATCTACCTCACCTTCTTTGCCGCGTAATTTTTTGGTCTCTGTGCTACCAATGTTCCAGCCCCGGGTCTCTCCACGGATTATGCCACCTGCCTCTAAGACTGCGATCTGCCGGTCCCTCTCAGCAGCAATAGCATCCTCGACGGCCTTAAAGCTGCTCAAATTCTTGATTTCCGTTCGTTGGCCTAACGAGAGGCGGCCGGCAGGACTAACAGAGACATTGACATCTGCTCGTAGACCACCCATCTCCATACCTGTAGTGGCAGCATTGAAGGTTTGCAATATTGCTTGGATCCTCCTAACACATGCGGCTGCAGTTTGAGGGTGGTGGATTTGCGGCAAGGTAATAATTTCGATTAGTGGATGACCCACACGATTGAAATCTAGCAGTGTCGTGGAAGGAGGCTGCAGAGTAGATTTTGCAGTATCCTGCTCCAACTGAATTTGCTGAATGTCCACCTTGACAGACTTTCCATCCTCAGGATGGATACCATCAAAGTCGTAAACCGTTACATGACCTCCGATCGCAAAAGGCTGGTAATATTGAGTGATTTGATATCCAGCTGGCTGGTCTTGGTAGTAGTAATGCTTTCGATCGAATCTGCTTTTTTGCTGGACATCGCACGAGAGGCCCAGGGCAGCGCGTATTGCTGGAACGAGTGTTGCGGTTTGAAATTTCGGCTGGCTCCCGGGAAAGGCGAGATCGAAGAGGGCAACGTTCGAGTTTGGCGTGTCATAATTGCTGGCTTTGGCCGTAGAGAATAGCTTACATTCGGTATTCAGTTGAGCATGTATCTCAAGTCCAACCGTCAATATCCAATTTTGATGCACAGAGGTATCAGATTGTTTTCGATGCTTGCTAGCTACATCATTGCGGCGTTCGAGTACTTGAGCAATACGTTTTCTCTTTGCTTCATCTTTCAGCTGCTTACGCAACGGCACGTGCCTGTCGTCAGTTGTGGACGTATGGATTTGACGAGTTGAAAGGTCCCGTTGCTGGTGTAGGAACGCGATACAGCGCTTGCACCGCACATCGGCGGCTTCAAGGCCTAGTGAAGATACAACATATGCTACTCTTCTTGAACCGAGCATTGACAGAGTAACGTACTTTATCAATCGCCGAAAGTCGAGGCTTAACAGCACTTAGGCTTGGCAGAATATCAACATGTTGGCGTCGGACTCTGTGTCGCCGAGATCCGTGCCTTGGCATCTTGGCATCTTGGCATCTTGGCATCTTGGCATCTTACTCTAGTGTAGCGGGGCGAACTTTTGAATATGTCCGCACGTCGGATACTTCTTCTCTACGCCCCATGACAGACTTCATTACCACGACAGCATCAGAGACTACAGTGGTAGAAGATATACCAATATTTCTCCGCAGATTCAAGAATTTAGATAGCTTACTCGTCAACGCCATGGCTACTTACGCCCTCCCCGAGTCCCACAAGGACGTGAGTGTTCTTGTCTCCGGTGCGTCAAGAGATGGCTAACCGTTAATCAGCTCATGCACAACTCTTTGGTGGATACAGATCCTCAGATAGCTGCTATAATGGTTTGTGGATCTAACGGCTCTACTCCATGTGATTGTATCTGATCATTGCAACAGAAGCAGGAAATACAACGGCAAAAGGAATCCATCGTCCTTATTGCCTCCGAAAACTTCACATCTAGAGCCGTCTTCGATGCATTAGGGTCGCCCATGTCGAACAAGTACTCGGAAGGTTACCCAGGTGCACGATATTATGGCGGCAACCAGTTCATCGACCAAATTGAATTGACATGTCAAGCTAGAGCCCTCGAAGCCTTCAATCTGCGCGCCGATAGATGGGGCGTCAATGTACAAACTCTCAGTGGCAGCCCCGCAAATCTACAAGTCTACCAGGCCATCATGAGACCGCACGAGAGACTGATGGGATTGGATCTACCACATGGTGGACATCTGAGCCATGGCTACCAAACACCGCAAAAGAAAATATCCGCCGTGTCCACATACTTCGAGACCTTTCCCTACCGAGTCAATCTCGAGACTGGAATCATTGACTACGAAAGGCTCGAAGAGAACGCTCTCATGTACCGACCGAAGGTCATAGTCGCAGGTACATCGGCGTATTGTCGCCTCATTGACTACAAGCGGATGCGGGAAATCGCCGACCTCGTCGGTGCATATTTAGTCGTCGACATGGCGCATATATCTGGCCTGGTCTCCGCAGGTGTGATACCATCCCCTTTCGAACACGCAGACATTGTCACCACCACTACCCACAAATCCCTCCGAGGTCCCAGAGGAGCTATGATCTTTTACCGCAAAGGCGTGAGGAAATCAGATCCCAAAACCGGCAAAGAGGTCCTCTACGACCTGGAGGGACCAATCAACTTCTCAGTCTTCCCCGGCCACCAAGGTGGTCCACACAATCACACCATCACCGCCCTAGCCGTCGCCCTCAAACAAGCCACCACCCCCGAATTCAAGCAATACCAGCAACTGGTCATCAAGAACGCCAAAGCCCTCGAGATAGAATTCAAAAGCCTCGGCTACAAACTCGTCGCCGACGGCACAGACAGCCACATGGTCCTCCTTGACCTACGACCCCAATCCCTCGACGGCGCCCGTGTCGAAGCCGTCCTCGAACAAGTCAACATCGCCTGCAACAAGAACTCAATACCAGGCGACAAATCAGCACTGTCGCCCTGCGGCATCCGTATCGGCGCCCCGGCCATGTCGACGAGAGGCATGGGCGAGGAAGATTTCAAGCGCATCGCCCGCTACATCGATACTTGCATCGGTATCTGCAAGGATGTGCAGAAGAGCTTGCCCAAAGAGGCGAACAAACTCAAGGATTTCAAGGCTAAAGTCGCTGGAGGCGAAGTCGAGGAGATCAATAAGTTGAAGAAGGAGATTGCGGGTTGGGCTGGTACTTTCCCGTTGCCGACGTAGATGGATAGGGTGGCGAAATGGCAATATACCTTAGGGAGTTCAACATTGCAGCATTTGTTCCACACATTTGCATGGCGTTTCATGGGGGCGAGGTTAGACTTAACGTCTTCATCGGAATGTTTTGGAGAGGCAAGAGACTTTCAACGTCTAGATATCAGGGCCTCAACGGCCATTGCATAGCGAAGGATCTTTCATCATGATTCTGAAATGTGCATACTCAAATATATACCGGTTGGTTTAGACATGAATATACTCATCATTGTCGTCCTCTATCATGACCCGTTCACTCAGAGAATCCACATGCAACACACCCTCTACCCGCAAAGATCTATCATCACAGCTCACCCACCCAAACAAGTATCAACTCTACCCCTTAACCAACAAACTCGACCCACTCATCTCCTCCGGCTGCCCCAACCCCATAACCTCCAGCACCGTCGGCGCCACATCCCCCAACACCCCACCCCCCTTCTTGAAACTCCACCCCTTCGGCGCATTCGCCATCACGAAAGGCACCTTATTAGTCGTATGGCTCGTCTTCGGTTTCCCCTCTGCATTCAGCATCTCCTCCGCATTGCCATGATCCGCCGTGATAAACAGCACATACCCCTCCTTCTTACACGTCTCGTACACCTTCCCAATAGCCGCGTCCGTAGCTTCGACGCCTTTGATCGCGGCTTCGTAGACGCCCGTATGCCCGACCATGTCCGGAGGTGCGAAGTTGTTCATCAGGAACTCGTGCTTGTTTTCGGCGATGCGCTTGCAGAGTTGATCGGCCACGCCCGCCGCGCTCATTTTGGGATCGAGGTCGTAGGTGGCTACTTTGGGGGAGGGGACGAGGTCGCGGTCTTCGCCGGGGAATTGGCTTTCGACGCCGCCGTTGAAAAAGAAGGTTACGTGGGCGTATTTTTCGGTTTCGGCGACGTGGCATTGTTTGACGTCCTTCTTGCCGAGGTATTCGGCCAGGACATTGCCCATGTGTTGGGGGCGGAAGGCGATGGGGAAGGGGTAGTCGGATTTGTACTGCGTCATTGTCGTTATGCTGATGTTTTTCGGGTAGGGGAAGTCGGGTTTGGGGGAGCGGTCGATGTCGCCGAGGAGTTGGGTCACTTCGCGGACGCGGTCGGAGCGGTAGTTGAAGAAGAAGAGGGTGTCGTTGTCTTGGATGCGGGCTTCTTTGCCGCCTACTATGATGGGTTTGAGGAATTCGTCGTTTTCTCCCTTTTCGTACTTTTCTTTGATGGTGGCGACGGGATTGGTGGAGGGCGTAACGTCTGGTCCGGAGCCGGTGACGATACCTTCCATACCTATTTCGACACGATCCCAGCGCTTGTCTCGGTCCATTATGAAATAACGACCGACGACGGTTGCAATTTGGCCTACGCCTAGCTCTTGGATTTTGTCCAGCAATTCTTGTAAATAACGAGCGCCGGATTTGGGATCCGTATCTCTGCCATCGCCAAACATATGGATGAAAACTTTGGGCACTTTGAGCTCCTTCGCAACTTTCAATAGCTCGAAAAGATGCTTCATGTGTGAGTGTACTCCTCCATCCGAGACCAGTCCAAGGAGATGTAGTCTGCCATTCCCGTCTTTGGCTTTTTGAAAGCAGTCCGTAAGAGTCTTGACTTTGTTGAGCTCGCCCTTCTTGATCGTCTGATCTATTCGTACGACGTCTTGCCAGACCACTCTACCTGCTCCAATGTTCAAATGACCGACTTCACTATTGCCCATGAGCCCCTCAGGTAGCCCGACAGCTAAGGACGAAGCTTCAAGCTCGGTGAATCCTTGCGTAACCTTCGATCCTTCCTTCGAGAACTCGTCCATGACAGGAGTCTTCGCAGCTGCAATTGCATCGCCATCCTTGGGCGATGTCTCGCAGGGCATACCCCATCCATCGATCACAACTGCGAATTGTTTAGCTACGCTCATTTAGAATTAGCTGAGAGGTTTGGTACTAAGCACTGCTTTCTGATCTACCTTGACCATACTGGAAACTCAGCAGCTTGCAGAGCTCTTCGGTGGCTTTCAAAAGCCAATTGGGTTCGATACTTATGTATCTGTGAGACTCTGTCGGAGAGGGGAGAAACGAAAGAAATCGACGAGCAAGTGTTGAGAGAAGAAAAGAAATTCAGGGTGGGGTGGGAGTCGCGGGGAAAAACGCCACTCCGCAAACACCGCAGGTGTTTTCAACTCAATTCCATTGACCTTTGAGGCATTGGTACATTGGGCTGCTTGATTCTTCAGGAATCCCCCTTCCATCCGCGGCGACTCACCTCTCCCACAATGCCGATCGCGACAACTCTCACCCCCAATCCTACGGCCGCAAACACCCTCCCATCACCCCTAACATTCGACCTCCTCCCACCCCTCCACTCCCTCCTCTCCCGCCTCCTCCTCCCCAATAACCCCACCGACTCATCCACGCCTTCTCCCGACACGATCACACCCATCTCACCTAAGGGAATCGGCGCCGCAGCATCGGTGGTCACGAATGAGATCCAAAAAGCGCGAATGGCGGTAAGGGAATTGCCAGGCGTAGAAATGAGTTTGGAGGAGCAGACGCATGTTATTGAGGAGCTTGAGGAGGAGGTCAGACGACTGGACGGGGTTTTAGAGGGGATTAGAAGGGCAGCAAGGGAGATGATCAGGGGCCAGCAGGGAGGTGACGGAGATGGGGATGTTATGGTGGAGTCTTGAGACTGGACCGGCCGACGAACAAAATTATGGTGAAGCAACAGGCGTGCTTCAGAGGGGCAAGACGGGTGTGGCCACCATTGGCTGACCCCCTATCCAGTCTCCCTTACCACTGTGGACTCCAAAGTTGAATAATCAGATATGTTGCCTGCAGCAAGACGTACCCGGGTTGGTCCAGGAGCGGAATGCACGACAGCCACTCTTGGTGCCGAGATACGGCTAGTATCGCAATCGAGGAAGAGATCACCAAGAACGAGAAGAGAGCGTACTTGGGCAGAGATAAAGGGGGAGCCTCAAGAATTGGACCAACGAACGATGTTGTATGATCTTCCAATCGTTCAGTAAGAACGCTATGAATGGGCGTCAGGCCGGGCTTCTCGCTCACAATTGCAGCGGGATCCTGCTACGAGCGGACATATGCTATACATACACTCTTCCATGTGCTAAGCACTACAGAAACGTTTTTGGGTAAAGCACCTGATGCCGCAAATCGTGTCTCGAAAAAATGCTAGGTCTCTAGGCTGCTAGAGAAGTAAGAAGACGGTAGTGGGTATGTCACATAGAATCGGAAGCTACATTCCTCGATTTCTGCTTCTTTTTCCGCTTAGCCTTCTCTTCCTTTGTCTCCTTGTACGGAGTGCTCTGGATGGAGGTCGGGTGCATAGCTTGATTATCATCCTTCGGTGCTGATGACCTACGTGGAGAGCTATGTTTAGGCGTTTGCAGATTGGTTGAGAGCTCTATAGACTGGCTTCTTGATCCTTGCTGCATAGTTGCAGCTTGCTCTTCCAGCGGCAATTGTTCAGTCTTGGCTGGAGTTGCCTTCTTCATCTCCCTGCGCTTACGTTTCTCTTCTTTCGACCGCGCCTTTGCTGCTCTTGGATCCACTATGAGCGGAAGTCGATTGTTGCCAGCCTCATTGTTCACGACCTCTTCGGGCATGATTGTCTCTGCTTCTTTGGTCAAGTCCGTGGGTAGAATTGATTGCGATGCGGTAGGAGTATTCTTATCCTTATGCCGCTTTCCGTCCTTCATCCGCTTTTTCTCTCTCCTCGATTCGGATCCAGTGACGGCTGTAGCACGAACGTTGACTGGTGATGCTACGCTTGAACGTCTACTCTCGTGTGATTCTGCTTTCGCAGGGTCATCAGTGTCCATGGCTGAAACATCCGTCTGGATGGGGATCTCATGATGAGTTTTGCGCTTCTTGAATTCAGTAGTAAATACCTGAGTGTTTTCGGCAATGTTGGTAGAGAGTTTCCTCTTCTTGACAGGCTGGGAAGAGACATCTGGTATTCGAAATTCGGGAGCTTTGAACGCAGTTATGGTGGAGACATCAGAGTCGGACTGATCAGAAGTGCCAAAAGCATGGTAACGCATCTTCAGACGTTGTGGTTGTTGACGAACTTCCTTCACGTGAGTTCGCTGTTTTGCCGTGGGGTAAGGAATACCTGCGTTTTGCTGTGCACGAATTGGGAGCCTCACAAATTGTTGTAGATGCAAAGTCCTGAGTATCGGTATCCTAGATGGCTGATAATCATTCGTTGGAGAGGACGGTAGCAGTAATGCACGATTGTTAGCTTCGGCATCTGACGTTGGGACCAAGCCATACTCTGCGCCTTCATGAGAGAGAATTGGTTTACCAGACTGTAGGCTTTGGGCTGAGACTTCCTTGATCGCAGTGACTGGAACAGATGATGGTACAGTGATATGCCATATTTCTTTCCCAACTAGATTCGAAGACGCAAAGACTTCAGGTATCTTTGAAGACGGATGAGATGACACTAAGGCTGGCTCAAAGCCTGGAGGGAGCGCGTAAGGCAGCAACACCGGCTGGGATGCCAATGTATCTGGTGGACTGCATTTCGCAGGACTTTGTATAGAGGTCTCGTCGCTGCTTGCAGATTCGTCCTTGCTCTCGTCTTCACTGCCACTAGCACTGCCACTCTCACTTCCTTCTTCGCTAGTACTTTCGAGAACCTGATGTTTCTCCGGATGTCCTGCATTGTTGCTTGGGGCCGTGTCATTGATTACTGGCGGCTTCGGAGGCTTCGCATTGCCAGCTCGCACAGGTGCCAAGGTGGTGGATCTGACAGGAATAGGGCTCGGATCGTGAGATGACGAATCACCACTGCGATCATCTTCCGCAGTTGAGTCGTCATGGCTGTTCTTCACGGCGCCACTGCCATTGGCTACCGACCTGGTTGGAGCTGGACTCGGGTATTTTCGCTTTTTCGACTGCTCTTGTCCCCAACTAGCAAATCCAGCTGTGATAGGCTCAGAAGCAGTCGCTGTTGATTTCTTAGGTTTGGCATCTTTCTTCTTCGGCTCGCCCCTCTCTTCTTCGTCACCCTCGTCTGAGTCCCCCACAAGTTCCGCGCTCAATGGGATCTTATTTGCCTTTGCGGGCTTTAACGCGTGAGAAATGGCCTTTCGAGCTGCGATCGAGGACAAGTGCTTTGGATCAGCCATACATCTCGGGTCTCCTTGAATCGTTCGTAACTGATTGCAATGCTTGATGAGAGCTTAAGGTAGCTGACCGACCAGTGCGGTGGAAATTTCCACTCAATTCCTTAGAATATCGATTTCTAGCCGTCTTGGCAACGCTCTTCACATGATGACGCGCTCGAGGTTCATTGTCAATTGACTTCTCTGATATTGCGGGGCATCAGAAGCTTTCAATGAACAGGAGTATCCAATATACTGCTTGAGTAGCCTCATGCCCGAGAACTTTGCTATCGATCTCAAGGGAGACCAAGAATGCAAAGCACAAGATCGGGCTCCAGGGTCCTCAATGAGGCCCGCCGACTATCCCAGAGAAGCCTGAACTCACAGAGATGTCCTCTGAGTCCCCTACGATACACTGCCAAGAGTTCGCCCTACGATCGTATTTCCACCTATAGACTTCTAGTCTACAGCGTCCTTGGCTTGGGCGCCGGGACTGCCCTTTTCCACGGTACTAGACGTTTTGGACTCAGCGAACTTCACGCCGAGGTACCGCCGGCTCCAGCTGATATCGCGATCGAGAAGCCGAAAAAAAAGAGGGGTCTATCGAATAAGGAGAATCGTGATGTGATCAGTTCACAGCATCTCCAAGTAAAGAAGAGCTGGGAGAATCCTGGTGTTTATGCTTGGGGCTCGAACAGTGGGAGGGTAGTAGCACCGGACTCGGACGAAACATCGATAAAGCTACCTCGGAGAATACCGTTCTTCGATGGACTGCTTCTACGGGACGTCAAGCTTGACAGGAACTTTGGTGTTGCTATAACCGAAAAGGGCGATCTCTTACAATGGGGAATTGGCTACTCGAAAGACTCTAGAGCGCCTACGGCTACATTGACTGGAAAAGATCTAACCTCTCTGACAATATCTCGAGATAGAATCATTGCACTAGGATCGGGCGGAAAAGTTTACTCTCTGCCCATCTCTCAGGACGATCAAGCCAGGGGCCCAAAGCCTTCGGAAAGTTCCTGGATCCCGCTGTGGAGTTCACAAGCAAAGGTCAGCTATCGAATAATCCAACCCAAAGAATTAACCTGGAGCGAGAAGGTCTCTTGCATCAGTGCCGGTCTTGAGCATCTCCTCCTCCTGACCAACAATGGCCGCCTTTTCAGCGCTGCGGCGAGCAGCGAAGACTTTCCTGCACGTGGACAACTGTGTGTACCAGGACTCAGCTGGACCACAAGGCCGCCTGGTCCATACGATCAGCCTCATGAAATCACGACTTTACGTGGCTTTGAGATCGTTGACGTAGCGGCAGGTGACTTCCACTCTCTAGCTCTCGACAAAGAGGGCCGAGCCTTCGCTTTTGGCGATAACTCGTCTGGCCAGCTAGGTTTTGAACCAAGTGCGGAATCCCCTTCCATCGATGCTCCATCCCTCCTACCCATCTCTAGGCTTTACAGCGGGACCAATCTTACTCCACGGGTGACCTCCGTCTCTGCTGGTGGGACCACTTCTTTTTTCACTGTCGATGGAACCCGCGTTGCTCAGCCAGGTGAAGATCCTGCTCAAAGGGTAGGACTCGGCCGTATCACAGCCGATACCTGGGCGTGTGGTCAAGGTATTCTGGGTACGCTCGGGAACGGTCGCTGGACACACCATCAAGGTACACCAGTAAAGATTAAAGCGCTTAGTGGCCTCTTCGAATGGGATGAGAGCAATAACACAGCAGTTCCAATCCGGCTGAAGCGTCTTTCCATTGGTGCCACGCACGCCAGCGCGACTATGGACAATGTAACCCATGTACGGGCGGGCCAGTCTTCGTCAACGGACTCGCGGAATGACACCAATTGGGGCGCTGATGTCTTGTGGTGGGGTGGAAACGAGTATTTCCAGCTGGGGATGGGTAAGAGGAATAATGTTGCCATTCCAGCATATATCGCTCCCTTGGACAGCGCAGCAGAGAAGGAAAGGTCAAAACGGAAGGAGGACCACAGGTTTCAGATCACTCCTCGTCATAAGGTGGAATTCAACGGCCGACGTGTTAGTATAGAGCAAAGGGTCGAATGTGGAAGGATGACCACTGCAGTATATTCGGGGACATAGCCTTGTTTTTGTGACATTTATCGTATGAAATAACATCATCAACTGACATTCTGTAAAGGTAAAGGTTTTCCCCGTAAAATAATGCATTGACCTGACACCATAAATTAAGTTGTGAAGATTGTGTAGGCAACGCCAAGCCCTCGACGAACTCAAAGATTTCTTGCACTTCGAGGAAACTACACTCCATCACAAATTCCCCATCTTAGACTTCTTCCATCGGTCAAACATGAATGATCTAAAGAAACGCAAAGCTGACACAGACCATGGAAGATCTGGAGCTAAGAAGTCCAAGCCATGGATGGTAGCCAAGAAAGGTCACAGTCCAGCTAGCATAGAGCCTGGAGATTCAGGGATCTGGGTGACATGCGAGATGGGGAAGGAAGGAAGGTGTACCTCAGACTTGCGTGATCTTTTCGAAGAGTACGCTGTTAAGCTTTACGGGGACGTCATGGGCGAATGTGAAGACGCTAGTGATGATGACAACGCCGAGGTCGACATCGAGGCCGAGATCGAAAAGGAAGTTCATGGTCTGAAATCCAAAACTACGAAAACCAGACCACTTTTCCAAACTGTCAAGATGGATATCCAGTGCGTGCTCTTCTTCAAGACTAGAGCGCCCGTCGAACCTGTAGGGTTTGTGCACCAAATCTGCAAAGATGCCCTGGAGGGTGCCACAAAGAAGCATCGCTGGGTCAAAAAGCTGACGCCGATGACTATGATGGGCAAGGCGACGGTGGAAGGTTTGGAAAAGGTTGCCAAGGAAGTGCTGAAGCCCGTGTTTCATGATGAGGGGATTCAGCCAGTGAGCTTTGCCATTCGGCCAACGAGACGCAACCATAATGTCATGAAGCGTGATGATATTATCAAGCAAATTGCCAAGGCTGTTGGTGGGAAGCATTCGGTGGATCTCAAGAAATACGATAGTTTGATCTTGATTGATGTTTACAGGGTAAGCCAAAGCTACCCTATCACTCTACCTTCTTATCCTATACTATCAGACTTGGGCCTGAACTGACAAAATTCTACGCTTCCAAGAACGTACTTGGTATGAGCGTTGTTGGTAGTGATTTCGAGGAGTTGAAACAGTACAACCTTGCAGAGATATACGACCCAACTCCCAAACCAGACGCCGAGAGCAACAACGCAAAAGCTAGGGCGGTAGTTGAAGACGGCCAGCGACGAGCCAATACGAGCAGTCCGGAACCACAGTCGGAACAGTTCAAGAATGCCATTCCAAATAATTTGGCGAGTACTGACAAGGAATCGACGCCGACGGAAGCAGAGTAAACTCCCACGACGGTATATTTTGCGGCCAATCATACACATTATGCCTGATTTGGCAACGCTATCGTCGCAACATGACGAGACATACGTTGGGAATTCGAGGATGTCGCTACGCAAGCGAGCGAAGGCGTTCAACCACAGGGCGGCCAGATCGGGAACGACGGCAGCCAAGATCCTCAACCATGCAAGACTTGTATGTAAGCCTTCGTTTCAAAGTCTGACCATAACAAGGTTGCCTAAAGCGGTCAAAGGCATTTGGAACTAGCTTCTATGGCTTCTATGGCTTCTTCCGGATTCTTCGAGAAGACATAGGCGAAGAGACGGACCACTGGTCGGTGATGCAAAGATGCAGTCAGCCTCTCATGTGCTGCAGTCAACTTTATTTTAGCGGCCGTGGCGGTCCCAGCGCAGTCATCCAATCAAGGACCACCATAAGCGACATTTCGGACCCCAAACATCTGATGAAGCAAACTAAGACCGACATCAGGCGTTCCTGGTAACCACAACGAGTAGACATAGACGCACTCAGCCCACCAGCCATACTACCAGCCTTATCCCTGGCCACCACCTGTCATCTAGAGCCTTTCCAGGAATTACTGACGGACTATTCCGTACATACAAAGTACAATAGCATCCGATCTGGCCTTAACGCCGCGCTCAGAACGAAACCGTCTGTTGCCGTCATGCCTAAACTCCGATGGCTTCACACCGCCTCATTCCTTCAAAATGTTGCGACTCCGAAGCGAGATAGCAGTTATATTGCGTGCCACAACGACAGGATCACTAGTAGTGCTCCGATAGGATTGGCTCTCGGCACGAGCCTCTCTCTGTCTCATGCTTCCTTTCCTACACGGGAAGCGAGCCATCCCCACCTTTGCAATGCCACCTCGTTTGTCGCAACATGTCATTGGCAAGGTACGAGGTGCTAACATCACCCTCTGCTTCCTACCTGTGCGACCAGATGTGCCTATTATTCGTAATCACAATCCATACCCCCTATTTTGTTAGTACTGCTATCAGATAGACCCTCCGTTTTTCCATCATGAAAAAAGGAAAAGCTTTTGTCTTTGAAATTTGCCAATACACACTGAGCACACATGTACCTCCCACCAATAGCAGCTATCGTTGGCGGAGATCCTATGTCAATGGTCTACAATAATACTCCTCCACCTTTGTCTTCAAACCATAGCTCTATCCAGCAGATTATCCAAGACATGTTCCATACTGCCCGTATCACAATACAACAGAAGGAAGACCTCTCCAGTCATCTCCACCGCATCTCAATAATCCACCTCTCCAACGGCTGCCTAATCACCCTGAAGCAACCCCCACCAACCACCATGCCTGTCCTCCAGTACGAACGCTACTGTCTCGATTCCGAAGCAGCAATTCTCTCTCATCTATCGAAAGGCGATTTACCCATCCCAAAGATCCTCAGATGCGACAAACGTAGCCACCACCTCGGCCCTCTCTTCCTTATCACAACCACACTACGTGGTATCCCGTACACCTCGGCTGTCTCCTACCTCACCCGCTCTGAGCGTGAAGATATCTCTCGGCAAATTCAATCATTACGCACGCGAATCAACTCGCACAACTCACCGCGCGGTACCTTTGGCCCCGCAGCAATGGTCGCAGTCCATGCAGGGCTATCCACGTGGCGTGAAGCGTTCAAGCTGATGATGGACACTATCCTCATGGATGGAGAAAACATGACGGTGAATCTACCGTACATTGAGATCCGAGAGGCCGTGGCTGCGCATTCGAAAGCTTTAGATGGAGTTAGAGGGGCGAGGTTGGTGGTGCTTGGGTTGGGAAAGCCGGAGAATGTAATGATCGATCGGAGGAGTAACGTCGTAACTGGACTGTTGGATTTTGGTCAGGCCCTTTGGGGGGATGTGGGGTTCGGAGAGCCGGAGCTTTGTACTGGATCGAGAGGACTTTTGTGAGTTTTCCCCCTGTTTCGGCTACTGACAGACCATCGATCTATTCATCCTCGGTTATGAATATTCGGCTTGGGGCCAATAAGTCCTGTGTACATGCCTCGCTGATTAATGGAAAAGATACACAACCTACCACGCCCTCGTCGCTATAGTGACGAACCATTACAGACCGCAAGAAGATATGGAAAAGGAACTGGATGCGAGGAAGGCGCTTACGACGGCTTTGACACGACTGGCTGCGGCTAGGGAGTAGTATTTGAGCGAAGAATGAAAACAGGGGGAAACAGCACCAGCACCTTCGCCTCGTGGCATCTTTCCTTTCCTTTCCCGTTCTTAATTGTATGAATGACGAATGTGATGATGAGTTGATCTACCCTTTTCCAACGTGAAAGGGTCCGGAATGAAGGAATCGCTAAATGACACTTCAATTGATTATTGATTCACGTACCGAGTTTGCTCGTTAAAGTAGGTGCGGTGGGTGGATATCCTTATATCCTACATCATTCAACGCCGTACATGCATTTCAATGTAGATCCAGAGCTCGATAGCGTACAACCATGCTACCTTACCATTTTCCCCGGTGAGATTATCCTGATCAGTGCCATATCATTTGGGAATTTAATCTAAATCTGAAGGTGGGGATATGGATTTCCTATCAAATAAATGACTTTCTTATACTGATCTCGAAATACACGCATTTTTGCTGGTTATGCGTGATACGATGGGAGTTGAGAAGGAGTTGGGAAAGCTTGTATATCTCATCGAATCTTTTACAACTTTCATGATTCAGGCTACATACACATCACCACCTCCACATTAAAGTAATCTACCCGCTACAAACAAACATTTCACCGCTTCGCATTCGTCCTCGGCAGACGTCTTAGCCGTGGATTTTGAATAGGTTCACAAAGATTTGTGCCAATCGTCTATGTGTAGGTACGCTACGAGTGGTGACGGGGTAGGGACGGGTCTACTCCATCAATAACGTTAGAAAATAAAGAGGGTGTGGTGCGATGAATGTTCGCGGTTAATAGTTCATAAGAGAATGGGTTCGATTCCTATTGGCGCTGGTTCAATGGTGAAGCTTGTGGTCTTTTTTTCTATGAAATCTAATATCCACTCCTAATTCGTTCATTAATAAGCTTTTACAATTTTCATAAATCATATCACACGTTATCTATTGAGCATCATCATTGTTTCGCATTCGTCCTCGCCGACGCCTCCGCCGTCAATTTCAGAGCCTTTGGCGCATCTTCCCTCGGCATATACAGCTCTACAAATTGCAGATACGGCGCCGACGAAAAGTTTTGATCGTTGAATAGATCTTCCGCTTCTTGCTTGGTTTCTACTTGGTATGTTTTTGACTTCCGGGGATCGGCGCCGAAGACGGCGATGAGGTCTTTGTATTTCCACTGCTGGATGTCGTTGTAGCTGGCGTCCATGCCGTGGATGTAGCGTTCGATTGTGTAGCCGCCGTTGCAGATTACGAAGCTGGAGACGTTAGTATTGTACTGCCTAATGCTGGGTAGATGCAAGGGGGGCGGGGGTTATAACATTATTGGTTTTAGATCGTTGCGGATCATCGTGCTGACTTCCTGTGCGGTCAGTTCGAATGATCCATCGCCGACGAAGAGTATCGTTCGCCTATTGCCCGTCTCTTTAGCAGCCAAGGCAGCACCTTGGCATGCACCGACCGAATATCCTATTGAGCCCCACAATACTTGAGACAAGGCGGTCACGCCTTCTGGAAACTTCGTTTCCCATATTCCAAAGTTTGCGGTACCGGTTTCTGTAATGACTATATCGTCTTTCTCCAGCCATTGCCCGACTCTTGGCCACAGCCAGTCGTGAGAGATGACTTGTCCTTCTGACATGCCTTGATCCTTCTTGGCTATCTCGTTGTTTGTCTGCGGTCCAGCTTGGATATTGACCTTCCCCAGCTTCTCCGTCACCTTCCTCAGGACTCCATGCATGCTGACTCCCGGGTATTCGGAGTACTTCACGCGCATGTAGGTACTGTGAAAATCGATGGTGGAAAGCTGGCTGATTCTGTAGGTAAAGCCAGCAGTGTTGAAATCGGACTTGATGGAACCGATCGTCAGAACAAGATCCGAAGACTCCATGCGTTCCGCAACGCCATCATTGCTTCCGTTTCCAGCATACACGCCACCGAAGTTTGGAAGGGTTTCGTTGACCGCTCCTTTGCCCATAGGCGCCACGAACACAGGTAGGCCAGACTTCTCGATAAATGCATGGACCTCATCTAGGGCACGATGTCGTATCGCGCATGCATCGACAAGAATGACTGGGTTCTTAGCGGCGTGCAGATACTTCAGGACGACGTCCACCACATAATCCTCCTTCTCCGGATCATTCTTCGGAAGGCTTAGATCTATAGGCGTCTTCAACCTGTTCCCTTCGATCTTCTTCTGAACCATGTCGGTAGGTAAAGTAATGTAAACGGGTCTGGACTGGACCCAGCACTCTCGAATGGCATGATCGATGAGTGTGGCAGCGTCATGAGGGTCATTCAATTTTGCCATTGCACACGAAATGTCCTTGCTCATGTTGGAAAACACATCAAAATTGCCGTTGCCGAGGGTATGATGTAGGAGCATTCCATCGCGCTGTGAGAGTGTAGAGGGGGTGCCGACGATATGGACAATGGGGACGTATTCGGAGTAGCCACCAGCGATTGCATTGAGCAGACTGAGCTCACCAACTCCAAATGTAGTAACGACTGCCGAGATTCCTTTGACTCGAGCGTAGCCATCTGCGGCGTATCCAGCGTTGAGCTCATTGCAGTTGCCAACCCAAGTGAGTCCAACTTTGGAAATGTAGTCGAGTGCTACCTATGCAGATAAGCTGAGGACGAGATAGCATTGAACAAAAAACATCATACCAGATTATAATCTCCTGGAACACCGTGTACGCCACGGACTCCAACCTCATGAAGCCTGCGGAAAAGGTATTCTGCTACATCGATCGGGCTCTTGAGCTCTGAGGTTCTTATGTCAGTAGCCATTGCCGATTCAACTCAATATGTTGAAGCTTTATGGATTCGAGGATAATTGAAGAGTGGAGAACAATGTCCAAAGTTGAACTTCATCAGTAACGCTGTCGTTATACATTCTGCTCAGCGTCATCGGTAAGTAGCGGAAGGGCAAAACGAAGAGGAGGGTGGAATGATTCCATGGCAGATAGCGCTAAGATAAGCCACTTGGCATATTGCTCAGCCCAGACATACACTTGAATCAGCACAAAGCGTACTCTTCGCCGCAAGTAATGGCTAGAAAGCATGGCGTCTTTTCTTCGAAGCAAGCAGGCTGGAGTTCAGAGGGACCTTTCAGCCAGCCTAGATTCTTCACTCTTCGCTATTGACGAGGTATGACGGTCTTTCCTTATCGCATGTGGATTGCTGACGGATTTCTGCATAGGTCGCACGTTATGGAATCAATTCCCAAATCAGTGCTCTAGCATACGACCCAATCCAATCTTTGCTTGCTGTGGGAACGAAAGATACAAAATTTGGGAGCGGGCAGATATATGTATTTGGGCAAAAGCGCGTCAGTACGACTTTCAGACTTCTCAGGAAGGCATCTGTGAAGATACTGCAATTCTGCGCGGACAAGCTGGTCTGCGTGGATACAAAGAATGACATATCGGTGTATTCCCTGGAGAGCACAAGGATCCTTGGCTCTTATGCACCCCCAGGCCTCGTTACCGCTCTGACAACCGACCCAGCGCTTGACTTCGCATTGATTGGACTTCAGACTGGTGTGTAACGGTCGGGATTGAAAACTGGAGAATTGCTGAAGCGTTCCCAGGAGATATCATCGCCTATGATCTTGACCGGTTGAGTCTTGCACCACTCAAAATTCCCAATTTGTGGAAAGAGCGCAGTCCCAGAGCCCGGTTGCTACCTGTGGTGTCACTAGCATTTCACCCTCGAGACATTGGGAGTCTCTTAGTTGGGTATTCGGAGGGGGCGGTTACTTACTCCTTCAAGTCAGACAGCCCCAAACATTACTTCCAATACGAGCTTCCAGCAGGGGCTCCTGGCGGTGACCCGGAGGCAAACCATGCAAGTCAGCGCCGATCTCCTAGGCTAACACAGGCACTATGGCATCCCACTGGTACCTTCATTCTTACGAGCCACGAAGATTCAAGTTTTGTAATTTGGGATCCGAAAGATGGCAGGAAGATACTGGCCAGAACACTGGAAGCTGTGAATGTGGACCAGCCTGGCGCTTCCTCGGGCGTTGCAGGATCGAGTCGAGGTACAATCGCGATGAAGGAACCATTGTTTCATATTGCATGGTGCTCAGAAGCAAATCCAGATGATACCGGAATTTTGATTGCTGGCGGATTATCGACAACGAATCCCAACAAGGGGCTCACGTTCCTCGACCTTGGGCCAACGCCAAATTACGCAACATCAGCTTGGCATATACTGTCCGGCCATTTCGAATCGCCAAAGCAGCAGCATGTCCTGCCTACCCCGCCCAATGCTGCGGTGGTCGACTTCTGCTTGATTCCCCGGAAATCACCCCACTTCGCCGGGTCCAGCGATCCGGTTGCTGTTGTTGCACTTCTGGCCTCCGGAGAAATGGTCACGCTCAGCTTTCCCTCCGGTCATCCAATCACTCCTACGAACCAGCTTCATGTTTCTTTGACCTATGTCCACCCTTTCGTGTCCTGTATTGACATAGCTTTTCTTGAGCGCACCAGATGGCTCGGGATGGTAGAGAATCGCTCACGCGGTCCCCCAATACTGAAAGGAGGTGCTGAGGCTCAGCGATCAATCATGCGATTTGCCAATCGAAACGTATTACAGACAGCTCATGCTGATGGTACGGTGCGTATCTGGGACGCTGGGCATGGCGATGAGATCGAAAATGGAGCGGTGCTGCAGGTCGATGTCACTCGAGCGCTTGGACGCTATGAGAATGTTGACATTACGATAATGTCAATGTCAGGTACCACCGGAGAGCTTGCAGTAGGTCTTCACACAGGAGAGGTTGCGGTCTTTCGCTGGGGCAAAAATCGAGACTTTGGCAGAGATATTCTGCACAACGAAGCCAAAGGGTTCGGACTGGAGACAATCGTAGATCGTGCCGAATCAGATGTCAAGGAGGGCTTCCTTCCGCTGACCCTGCTGAAAGCCCAACAGGGACCGGTTACTGCACTCAAGATAAGCGATGTTGGCTTTGTTTGCGCGGGCTTTGCTGGAGGAAGTCTGGTCGTGATAGATCTCAGGGGACCTGCAGTGATTTACGACGCTAGAGTGAGCGAGCTCGGCAGTCATAGCAGCAAGCACGGTAGCTTTCGACGAGAGACCCATACCCAATCGAAATCTGAATGGCCATTGAGCATTGAATTTGCCGTTATGAGCCTTGACGGAGATGGTAAGATGACTGCACGCTTGTGGCAAGATCGATTTGCTTACAACGTTCAGACTACTCGAGTATTATTCTCCTCGTGGGGACTAATCTAGGACGCCTGGTGACATTCAAGCTTTTGCCTGAAGCCCATGGTGGCTACGCTGTCAAGTTCGTAGGCTATACTCACCTCGAAGACAAATTGATTTCAATATTACCTATCAACTCTGATACTGGAGAGACTGCCGGAGCCACACCAGAATTGGTAGCGGGGCTTCGTACTGGCTCTCGTGTCAATGGGGTCTTGGTTGCTGTCACTCAGACAGGCGCTAGAATATTCAAGCCGGCTGCAGCCAAAGGAGCATCCAAATCATGGGACGACTTTCTTTGTTACCGTGCAGCTGTAGTCAGGTTCGAAGCACATACCTATGCATTACTCGGGCTCTTTGGTGATGGCTGTGCCAAAGCATATTCAATACCCGGGCTCAAAGAGATCGCTTCGACTAATGTTTCCCACATCTTGGACGTGCAAAGATTCTCGGAGGCATTAATAACACCCACTGGCTTCGTCTTTGGCTGGACAGGACCTTCCGAGATCGTGGCATTGAACGTATGGGGTACCGGCCAAGATCTGACGCGCTCTCTAGACAAACTCTTCAATCCAGATGCTCTCGTCCCTCCCAGACCTACAATCTCGAATTTAGCATGGATTTCGGGAACTCAATACGTGACCCCGGCAGATATGGAGAAGCTACTCGGAGGTCCCGATCGCCCACCATCGAAGCGCATGATCGAGCAAACACGTGCTGACGAAGAAGTGCAGCGCACCGCCAACCGTCTGAACACAGAGAGCCCCAATCGTCCGCCTCCTGGACGTCAGGAAGAAAGCTACTGGGCGTACATGCAGCGTCAAGTGCAAGAGCGCACGGAGAATTTAGGCCTTGCAGGCGACAACATGGATAGGGTTGAGGAGAATAGTCAGGGCTTCGCAGATGATGTAGGCAAGTTCGTCAGTTCGCAAAAAAAGAAGGCTGTAATGGGATTGATCGGTAGCAAACTCGGATTCTAAGGACGGAAAGAAAGTATCTTGGCCGGCTGTTAGAGGCGACTCGCATTGGAATGGCAGTATCAAGCGCCTAGCATGAGTGTCTCTCACCACTAAGTCTGCACAGTCATCTGTTCTCCGATGGGAGAGTCTCCGATCGCTGAAACACGTTATTGTGACGATGACCTACGATATCATGCAACCATCTTGGGAAACTGTCAAACGTCACGTTCATTGTTGGCTCAGCTCCGTCTCCCTGAACAAAGACTGGTAACTAAGAATGTGTTTGTTTTGGCGCCGCAGGTTTGTCTACTCTCAAACGTTCCTTTGTTGTCATTGTTTCTGTTAGCGCCTTCGCTCCATCGATTTGAGATATATATGTATCAGCAATCGCGGGACTGGTCAACATTCAGAATGTCAGATCTCTATCACTCGTACGCTATTTGCAAAGATCCGCTTCATTGCCCCCATCTAACGCACGTTCTGTCGCCAGTAACGCGGGCGAGAAATTTCCACGAAGAAGACATTATCTTATATAAGAAGACACTTACACGGAAAACTACCCCTACCAACGACCAGTCGGAAGGTCTCAATACTGATATTACCAAGCGGGCTCGGGGTACCGTATCAGGTCTGCATCACGCGCCGTTCACACCCCCAAGATCCCTATCTCCAGAACAGGAATAGCAATGTTGGTTCGGGCCACTTTCAAATGCGGGGACGTTTCGGACGAGTTGCCACAGTTCTATGATGGCAGGACCTCCGTCATCTCCAACAAAGACGGTACAAGCATATGGACCTTCCCAATCCTCTGCTGTCGATGCGATCTACGCAATGCCAAAGCCGAAGAAGAAGCCTTGAGAGCCCATTATAGCCTGCAGGTTGAAGAATGGCGAGCACAGATCAAGCGCGCAGAGGATCGAATCTGGAAGGGACCGCTCAATGATCTATCGATAGAGGCGAAGAATGAGAGGGTAAAGGCTGCCAACGAGTTGGAGTGTGAGAAAGAGGAGAAGGTGGCAAGCGTGTGGAAGATATTTGAGAAGAGGTGGGGAGCAAAGTAAGAGATTCCGATAGCTGGACATTCAATTGAACGAAACATTTCTGGCTGAGACATTTCCAATCTTCATATGCTGACAGGTTGCTTGCCAGAGTCCGGTCTTGTAACTACGCATTCTGGCGATTGATAAAAAGCAATGTTCTATTTGATTGGAATGATAAGAACACAAGTACCGCCCACACAGAGGTAAGGTCTATAGAACGCCACGTACGCTCTTCGGAACTAATCTCTGGCTTCTAGTAATCACTCGTGCAGCCTTAAGCTGATCGCTACACTCAGAATACTTGTTATCAGACCATAACGTTTCCGCCTTTGGAAGTGTCAAGTGTCATCTTGGTAACCCTTCATCTGGGCTCGCAGTAATTTGTTTTGTGTCAAGTCTATTTATGTCAAAGCACGTAGTCATACTCTCGGCAGAACAATGCTTATGGCTTGGGTTGAGGGTTACTGGCTGGACATACGTACGTTTCTACTATCGTGTTAGTTCGCATTCTAGCGGTCATCGGGTTGATTGGATGTTACTACATATGGCCAAAGTCTTTGTTGGCTGACGTCTGCTCCAGTAGATCAACATACCCACGACCTAGACGCATACCTGCATAGTCATTTGCCACAAACACATACTTAATGCCCTCCCTTCCTCGATACTTTCTAGGATCCTTCAACAAAGTGGGATTACTCTTAAAATTCTACATACAATCCAGATATACATCATACCCATTTGTATCACAATACTAAGCAGAAATTCACGTTCATCTCCAAATTCAAAGCCATGACAATGACTCAAATGACGGTCCCCCATATCACAACTGTCAATTTCGACACAGACTGCCCGCCTGAAACTACCGCTCAATACACCACCCCCACACCCTCTGCCACCTTCTCGTGCTCCCACACCACCACCTCCCTTCCGCTCATCGGTAGCCCAATCGAGGTTATAGCTCCTGAAAAAACACCTATCCGAAAGTACACCCACCTTTGCAAGAACTGCCAGAGCGATTGCTGCGAAGCGGCACAGCAAATCATGCAGGAAGATTACGCACCCGAGATTAACGGCTACGTTATGCGAATCGAGCGAATGACGGAACTGATTATGTCAGGCAAGGGTGGTATGGAGATGGTGAAGGCGAGGCAGAAGAGGTGGTGGCAGTTGCTGGAGGTGTGGGAAAAGATGATTGCGGTGGCTTATTGGTTGTGGAAGCCTTATGTTGAGCGGTGGGGGTATTTGGGGTTGCTTGATGGAGAGGTTTAGGAGTTCCAGGGAGGGGAGGACAAGGGATTTATTTGCGTGCCATAAGATTGGGTCGGAGAACGACAATGAATAATTTGCGTGGGGACGTGGATGATTTTGCCGGGTGTACGAGTAGTTGCGGGTGTGTCGAGTACCGGTGGATCGGTACGTTGTCTGGATTAACCACTTCCTTAGTAGAGGAATTCTCTGTTCCAATAGAAGAATTTCACTAGTCATATTGCTTTTCTAATGCCATTTTCTCATCCTAGTTGGTCCATTACTTTCTCTTGCCTCTACGGACGAATATCCTTCTGGTACCCACTAGGATGCTGACCAGTGCTTCATGCAGTGTACTGTCTACGTTCCGAGTCATTTCCTATGCAACAAATAGATGGCATCAGGTATATCTCGTTCCAAATGCAGTATCCGCATACTAATCGGTCCACTAGTATCTTTTGCCTCTACGTACGACAAGTACTCTTCACGATGCAAGTACGCGTCTCTGCTCCATATGGAGCTGCCACCTCTTATCCTCTCATCCCAATCCATCTAAGTGATTCCGAGAATCATACGCACGTTCATGTTTTGGGCACCCAGTCGTCATCTTTCATTCTCTTATCTCAAAATATTTGGGTCATCCCAATAAACATACGCACGTTCGTGCCTTGGAGCACCATGGCCATTGCTATGAATGGATATCGGCCAGCCCAAACGATAATGGTAGGCCAGAAACATTCCCAAAGACCAAGTACACGTAATAGTCCTGTTCGTGGAACATGGCCAGTACGAGTATATATACCGCACTCGTCCCCTCGACTTTCCTGAGGTCTCCATCCACCGTAAACAATTACTTGAAAGCTAATCAGTCAAGAACTCTCTACACCTACCACCACTATCAACTCGGACATTGAAGCCATTTACATTCAGCTCTGACACTGTCATCAGCTACGTCAGCATCACTCCTACACCTTACCTCCACCATCATCCACGGCATCACTGCCATCGACATACCACCCTGACATTGTTGCCATCCACGTCAATACCAATCCTACACCTACCTCCACCATCAACCACGGCATCATAGCCATCCACATCTTACCTTTGAAGTATCACCATCTACTTCCACACCACCACCACATCATCCACATCCGCCTTCACCAAATACCGAAACACTAAAAGCCACCACGACCGCTCTCTCAATCTGTCAACAAGTATGCAGCAACCACCACCACCGGACACCATGTGCTCTTTTGAATGCGGTCACGAGAGCAGACACCAACCTAAAGTAGGAACCCCAGTTCTCCGCGACCAGAAGTGGCGCTGCAAGGGCAATTGCAGAGATTGCGATAATCGAGCAGCCATACAGATTATAAGAAGGATCAACGAAAGTCACCAACGTGACCTCAAGGACGGCGACCGCAAGATAGAGGAGTCGCGTGGCAAGCGACATCCTGACGAGGAGTTCGCGATCCACATGCAAACTCCTCATACTTGGAAAGTACAGGAGGAAGTCGCGGAGGAACGGAAACAGCTGAAAAAGGAAAGAGACCAAGAGGAGACGAACGTGCACACTGCTTTCCAGAAGAGATGGAACACGAATGTATCGTAGACAATGCATGTACTGCCAGCTCCTCAGCTGTCTTCTCCTTTGTTTTTCCTTTTCCAAATCTTCTATTGGAGAGTACCTTAATAATCACCAAACAGGAGTCTGCGGGATACGAGCGATGGATTTAGTGGCGATCGAAAGCCATACAAACACATGTCCTTTTTCTTCAAGATTAATACGAAAAACAAGTCTATGGGATGCGAGCGATTGATTTAACAGCGATAGAAAGCGTGCTTTCACAAATACACACACATTTCACTTTTGAAGGAGAATAGCTGGAACGTAATGAAACAAGAGTCTGCCGGCTGCGAGCGATGGGATTATTTGACGGCGATAGATAGAAAGCGTGCTTCAATAAAAACATACAGCAAATTTTTCTTCACTGATTCGGCCTCTCGCTTCGAAGCAATATTCATTCTGAGTGCGGAAAACAGTACATCATGCTTCTAAACACAGATTCCCAATAACATCAACCGTCCCCCCTGCAACCAGGGAAAATCCCCTTTTCCATAAAATTCTTATAAACCCACCCCACAGCCCCCCACTCCCACCCCCAAACCCACCCCACCCCCTACCCCTTCCCTACCTCCAAACCCATTCCCCAAATCTAAACCTCGCCCCTTCATACAAGCATCCACCCCACCCCACCCCGCCTACCTCACCCACCCATCACCCATCACCCATCACCCATCACCCATCACCCATCACCCATCACCCA
>JAABUN010000834.1_pt1 | contig 75869 bp, 73 predicted proteins | sample 5559311 | NCBI WGS metagenome assembly JAABUN01 (sample SAMN10711877, study PRJNA513370) | rock metagenome | isolation source: Antarctica rocks | place: Antarctica: Victoria Land, Siegfried Peak sud | reverse complement strand
CTCTGCCAGGCTGCTTTGGTGCCATTTGGGATCGTTGCTGCTTCGGGGTGGGCTAGTGGGTTGAACTTGTATGGGACGGGGTTGATGCTGGGGGTGGCGGGACGGCTGGGGTGGGCGGACACGCCGGTCGAGCTCCAGCGGACGTGGGTGCTGGTGCTGTTCGGCGTGCTCTACGCCGTTGAGTTCCTGGTCGACAAGGTGCCATGGCTCGACAGCGCGTGGGACGCCGTCCATACCGTGGTGCGCCCGGTCGGTGGCGCCCTCCTAGGCGTGGCCCTGGCCCAGGACGCCGGCTCGTCCGAGGTGCTGGCTGGCTTGGTTGGTGGCGGGTTCTCCCTCACCGCCCACGGGGCCAAGGCCACCACCCGGGCCACGGCCAACGTGTCGCCGGAACCGTTCAGCAACATCGCCCTGTCGTTGGGCGAGGACGGCCTGGTCGCCGGGCTCATGGCCCTTGCGCTCTCGTACCCCGTGGCCGCTGGGGCGGTCGCCATGGTGCTCGCCATCGCCTCGGTCGTCGTGTGCTGGTCCTTCGCCCGGGCTCTCCGCCAGCTGCGCCGCCGCTGGCTCGGTTGGTGGGCTCGGCACCGGGGAGGGGAGGGGGCGTCGCCGTGAGCGCGTCGAGCGGCAGCGGAGACCCTCCCGGCTCTCCTGCGGGGCCGGTTCAGATGGGCGACCGGGTGGTGGCCACCGCGCCGGTGCGGGTGGCCGACGTGGGCGGGTGGACCGACACCTGGTTCGGGTCTCCTGGGCAGGTGTGCTCGCTCGCCGTCGGACCCGGGGTGATGGTGGAGGCGTCGGTGGTGGCCGCTGCTCCGCAAGGCGGAGTCCTCCCCGTGCGGATCGAGGCGCCGGCGCTCGGTGAGGAGTACTGGTGCGGACCCTCGCCCGACCGTGGGTGGCGACGACCGATCCCTGGCCGTCACCCGCTGATCGAGCATGCGGTAGCGACGGTGCTGGAGGACGCCTGCCTCCCCCACGATGCGACGGTGGAGGTGCGGATCTCGTCCCAGGTCCCCGCAGGCGCATCGCTCGGCACGTCGGCCTCGGTGGTGGTGACGGTGCTCGCCGCCCTCGACGCGCTCCTGGCCCGGCCACGGTCGGCGTCCGACCTGGCGGCGGCCGCCCACGAGGTTGAGACCACCCGGGCCGGTCGGGAGTCCGGAGTGGCCGACCAGTGGGCGGCCGCCTTCGGTGGTTGCGCCCTGCTGGCGATCAGCCCGTACCCGACGGTCCGCCGACGCGCCATCGAGCTGGATCCTTCCGTCGAGACGGCCCTGGCCGAGCGCTTGGTCACTGTGGCCTTCGGACCGCACGACTCCTCGGCGGTCCACTCCGAGGTGATCGACGCCATGGTGGGCTGCGGCGGGCCGGCCCACGACCGGGCCCGAGCGTCTCTCGGCCGGCTCGCTGCTCTGGCGGGCGATGCCGCCGCTGCGCTGCGAGTCGGTGATGTCGACCGGTGGGCGGAGGTCCTCGTGGAGTCGACCGAGGCGCAGGCCCGCCTGCACCCCGGCCTCGTGGGCCCTACGCACCGGGCTGCGGTCGACGCCGCCAGCGCCGCGGGAGCGGTCGGCTGGAAGGTCAACGGGGCCGGTGGTGGAGGCGGGTCCCTGACCGCCGTCAGCCGTCCCGGCGGGGCTGCGTCGCTCCGGGCTGCGCTCACCGGGGCGGTTCCCAACTCGCAGGTGCTCGTCCTTCGTCCCGTCGGTGGCCTGGACGTGCGCACCGCGACAGGGCGATGAGCGGCTGCCCGCGCCCTCACCCCCAGAGGAGATCGACCTCGTAGGCGGCCACGGCACGGTCACCTGAACACAGTGGGATCTGCAGGACCTGCGACTGGGCGATCAGAAGCCGATCGAAGGGATCTCGATGGTGGCTCGGCAGTGCGCCGGCGGTGAGGGCATGACCGTGATCGATGGCCAGTGCGACGCAACCTGACGATGCGAGCCTCGAGGGAACGAAGGTGGAGGGTGGCTCCGGGAGTGGGAGCTTGCCGAGACCGTGCTTGATCGCAATCTCCCAGGCGGTGGCTGCCGACACCAGGACCTCCGTGCTCGGGTTGGCGACGATCTCACGGACGCGAGCCGGAAGCCGGTCGGGTGCGCTCAGCATCCACAACCACGTATGGGTGTCGACCAGGAGCCTCACTCGAAGGTGGCGAGGATGTCGTCGGGCAGCGGCGCGTCGAAGTTGTCGGGAACCTCGAAGCGGCCGATGTCATGGCCGAGCCGTCGGCCCGTCGGTGGGTTGATGGCGACGAGGCGCGCCACGGGTTCGTTGCCGCGGCGGATCACCACGTCCTCGCCGGCTTCGGCCCGACGCAACAGCTTGGACAGGTTGGTCTTCGCCTCGTGAACCCCGACGGTGGCCATGACTGCAGCGTATCCGGGTCGATCCAAGGTTAGCTAAGCCTTGGTCCACCTGGCCTCACCTGGTCAGCTCTCGGCGAGGACCGCGGCGCGCTTCTCGGCGTTGACGGCCTGGACCAGGGCCAGGACGTCCGGCGCGGCCTTGGACGGCGAGCCGGAGTCATAAGGCGGCTGGGGGTCGTACTCGATGCCGAGCTGGACAGCCTGGGACACCTCGGGTCCGTGGATCTCGGCCAGCAGGGTGAGGGCCAGATCGATGCCGGCGGACACGCCGGCTGCGGTCCACACCTTTCCCTGCTGCACGACGCGCCGTTCGGTAGGTCGGGCGCCGTAGGAAGCCAGGTCGTCGTAGGCCGACCAGTGGGTGGTGGCGTCGAGACCGTTGAGGATCCCAGCCGCGCCGAGCAACAGCGCACCGGTGCACACCGAGGTGGTGTAGGTGGTGTGGGAGTGAGCGGCGGTGATCCAGTCGACGATCGCGTCCCCGTCCCGGGCCAGCTTGCGGGTCACGAAGCCGCCTGGGACCAACAGGAGGTCGGGCTGGGGAACGTCGGCAAAGGTGTGCTCGATGTCAAAGGTCACCAGGCCGTTGTCATCGGTGAGGCGCCCGGTGCGCTCGGCGCAGATGACGACCTCGTCGCCGGGGACCTGGCTGAGGACCTGGTACGGGCCGATGGCGTCGAGGACGGTGAGCCCGGGATAGAGGCCGATGGCGATCAACATGGTTGTGCTCCTGGGTGGGCGGGTGGGTGGTCTAACGGTGCGTCCTGCGACGCTCGGCGCAGACAGGTGGGGCGGGTGGGAGGAATGAGAGAAGTGCTGGCGGTAGCGGGCGGGGGTGGTGCCGATGCGCCGGGCAAAGGCCCGGTGCAGGGTCTCGGCGTGGCGGAGGCCGACGGTCCGGGCGATGGCGGCGACCGTCTGATCGGTGCTCTCGAGGAGGCGTCGGGCGGCCTCCACCCTGAGCTCCTCCACGTGCGCCGCCGGCGTGGTGCCGGTCTCGGCTCTGAACGAGCGGGCGAAGCTCCGGGGGCTCATGTCAGCGCGGATGGCCAGGCGCTCGACGGTCAGGTCGCCACCCAGGTTGTCGGGCAGCCACTGCTGGACCTCGACGATCGCCGGGGTGCGGGCCGCTTGGGCCCGCAACGCCACGCTGAACTGGGCCTGGCCGCCCGGGCGCCGAGCGAACACCACCAGGTAGGCCGCCACCTCGTGGGCCACCTCGGGCCCGAGGTCGTCGTCGACGAGCGCCAGGGCCAGGTCGATCCCGGCGGTCACCCCGGCGGAGGTCCACCGGTCGCGGTCGCGGACGAAGATCTGGTCGGGGAGGACCTCCACCTCGGTTCGTTCGGCCAACAGGTCGCACGAAGCCCAGTGGGTGGTGGCCTGGAAGCCGTCGAGCAGGCCGGCGGCGGCCAGGACGAGCGCCCCGGTGCACACCGAGGTCGTACGACGGGCGCGACCCGACACCTGCTGGACAGCAGCCAGGAGCTCGTCGTCGCGGCGAGCCTCTCGGGTGCCGAGCCCGCCCACCACCAACAGGGTGTCGACGTCGGGCGCCTCCGTTGCCAGCGAGTCAAGGGAGAACAGGTCGAGGTCGGAACCGACCTCGATGCCGCTGGAGCTCCGGATCCGGCTACCGCCGGGAGTGGCGATGCGCACCCGGTAGCCGCGCCGACCAGCGCGGCGGGCCACGCCGGTGGCGGCGGCGAACACCTCCACCGGACCCGCCAGGTCGAGGAGCTGGATGCCGTCAAAGGCCACCAGCACGACGGTTCGGGGAGCAGCCACCCCGCCATCGTGCGCTTCGTTCATCGTGGCGGCAATGACAGCTTCTTGACGATTTCGGCCAACCGCCCTACCAGTCGTCGCCGGTCCGGGCCTCGCAGGTGAGCGCGGCAACGCGATCGACCGCTGTGCTCGACCCGAAGCGGAGGACCATGACGCCGTCGTCATCGTCCTCGGTGCGGTCCGACCGCAGTCCACGCCGCACGAAGGTGGGGCCCTGCCATCGCTCCCACCCGAGTCGCTCGTAGAACCCGTGGCGGCCCGTCGAGAGCGCGCCGAGCTCGTACGTGCGGTGCAGCAGCGTCGCAACCTCGGCCATGGCCAGCGAGCCGAAACCTCGCCCGTGCGCTGCGGGCGTGGTGGCCACCGCCTCCACGTAGCCGCTCCGGAACGGTCGGCCGTCCACCTCCAGGGTCCGGGCCACGACGCTGGCGTGGGCCACCACGGTGCCCCCATCGGCGACCACGACGTGGTGACCCCCGAGTGCGTGCTCCCAGTCGGTGTCGCCGAAGTGAGCGCCGAAGGCGTCGAGGAGCAGGCGGTGGATGGCGGCCAGGGTGTCGTCGGACGCCTCGGTGGTGGTGAGCAACTGCACGGTGGGCATCTGTCCACGTTGGCGCATCCGGCTCTCGGCCGGCGGAGAGGTCGAGGGGGTCTGTCATGCTGGCGACCGTGACCGAGGTGACGCTGCGCGAGGTGGGCGGGTGGCCCGGCGTGCTCGGCATCCTCACCGGCGGAGGCGATCTCGACGGGGGTCTGGCGGCGGCAGCGATGGCCGACATCCTCGATGGGAACGCCACCTCGGCCCAGGTGGCCGGCTTCATCGTGGCCCTGCGCATGAAGGGCGAGACCGTCGAGGAGCTGACCGGCCTGGTGGCGGCCATGGTGGCTCGCGCCGTCCCGGTGCACCTGACCCGGTCCGACGGCGTGATCGACCTGGTGGGCACCGGCGGCGACCGCAGCCGCAGCATCAACGTGTCCACCTTGGCGGCCCTGACCGTGGTGGGCGCCGGCGGGCGGGTGTGCAAGCACGGCAACCGGGCGGCGTCGTCGGCGTGCGGCACCGCCGACCTGCTCGAGGCCCTCGGTGTCGCCTTCGACTTGGGACCTGAGGGGGTGGCCCGCTGCGTCGAGGCCGTCGACTTCGGTTTCTGCTTCGCCCCCCGCTTCCACGCCGCCATGCGCCACGCCGGCCCGACCCGGAGCGAGCTCGGCGTCCCCACCGTGTTCAACATCCTCGGCCCGCTCGCCAACCCGGCCCGGGTGCGCCGCCAGGTCACCGGCGTGGCCGACCCGGCCATGGCCGCCCGAATGATCCAGGTCCTGGTGGCCAACGGCGCCGAGCGGGCACTGGTGGTCTACGGCCACGACGGCCTCGACGAGCTGACCACCACCACCACCTCGACCGTCCACGAGCTGCGCGACGGGGAGGTCCGCACCTACGACGTCGACCCTGGCTCGTTGGGCCTGGCCGGTGGCACCCTCGACGACCTGCGGGGTGGCGACGCAGCCACCAACGCTCGCCTGGCCCACCAGGTCCTGGCCGGCGAGCCCGGTCCCCGAACCGACATCGTGGTGCTCAACGCGGCGGCCGGGCTGGTTGCCGCAGGCCTGGTCGACGACCTCGCCGACGGCGTCGACGCCGCCCGCTCCTCGCTCGTGGACGGGAAGGCGGCCGCTGCCCTCGACGCCGTCATCACCGAATCGCAGGCCGCCCGCACCGACGGTCTCTAGGCCAATCGCAACAGACCAATCGAAGTGGGTTGGATCCACCGGGTCGGGGCGCAGTAAACCCAACCCACTTCGGCAGTGAGCTCGAACTGGGTTGGATACACGGGGTTGGGGCGCGTCGAACCCAACCCACTTCGCCAGGGGGTTCGACAGGGGAGCGGGGTAAGGATGGCGGCGATGGCTGCCACCGATGTCGCCCCGCCCGTGGACCCACCGTCCTCACAGCTTGCCGAGGCGGCTACCCCTGCTGTCGGCGCCGACGACGCCGAGCGGGGCCGAGCCCTTGGCCGCATGAAGCTGCTGGCCACCGGGCTGCTGGGACTGGCGGCGGTGGTGTTCGTGGTCGCCCGCCAGTTCCCCGACAACACCGTGGCCGGCTACGTGGAGGCCTTTGCCGAGGCGGCCATGGTGGGGGCGTTGGCCGACTGGTTCGCGGTCACGGCCCTGTTCCGCCACCCGCTCGGCATCCCCATCCCGCACACGGCCATCATCCCCGAGCGCAAGGACGACATCGGCAAGGGGCTGGGCACGTTCGTGCAGGGCAACTTCTTGTCGGGCCCGGTCATCGCCGACAAGATCCGCTCCGTGGGTGTCGCCAACCGCGTCGGGCAGTACCTGGCCGACCCCGACAACGCAGCCAAGCTGGCCGAGAACGCCGGCGACGCGGTGCAGGCGGCGGTGGAGGTGCTGCGCGACGAGGACGTGGCGCCGGTGGTCGAGAAGATGGTGACGGACCGGGTGGGTGACGTGCCGGCGGCGGCGCTGGCGTCGAAGGTCCTGGAGGCGGCCATCGCCGACGGGCACCACCAGGTCGTCATCGAATCGCTGCTCGAGGCCACCACTGGCTTTCTCGACCGCAACACCGAGACCATCCGGGCCCGGGTGAACCGGGAGTCACCGTGGTGGGTGCCCGAGACCGTCGACGAGCGGATCGTGTCGCGCCTCACCGGTGGCGGCCGCCGGTTCCTGGAGGAGGTGGCTGCCGATCCCGACCACGACGTGCGCCGGCAGATCGACGAGCGCATCCGCGAGCTGGTGGTCGAGCTGCGCACCTCGCCCGAGATGGAGGCTCGGGGTGAGGAGCTCAAGGCGCAACTCCTGGCCCACCCCGCCCTGCGGGCCTGGACATCGACCCTCTGGCAGGACCTGCGGACCACGCTGGTCGAGGCCAGCGCTGACCCCCACAGCGAGCTCCGGGGCACGCTGACCAACGGGATCGTCCGACTGGGAGAGAGCTTGGGGACCGATGCCGAGCTGCGGGCCAAGGTCGACGGTTGGGTGGAGCGCACCGTGGGTTACCTGCTCCACCAGTACCGCGGCGAGGTGGCCGACCTGATCTCGGGCACCGTCGCCCGGTGGGACGCCGACGACGCCAGCCGCCGCATCGAGCTCCAGGTCGGGCGGGACCTCCAGTTCATCCGCATCAACGGCACCGTGGTGGGCGGGCTGGTGGGCGTGGTCATCCACGTCTTCACGACGGTTTTCTGACCCGACCCGCAGCTGGTGGCCGCCGCAGCAGCCCCGTTCTCCTTTGTGCCTTGGGTTGTCTTCGACCAGTTCCACAAGGAGAAGGGGGACCGTGGCGGGCCCTGGTGGCCGTCGGCGATGTTGCGATGTGCAAGCGTGCGGCCGTGGCCACCAGCACAGCTCGCTCCCGTGTCCGGCTGCTGGTGGTGACGGTTGTCCTCGTCGCCGCCAGCGCTTCGGTCCTGATGGGTTGCTCCGGCCCCGAAGCCACAGGTTGGGTCGACATCACGGCGTCGCCGGGAGCCCAGGACTACGAAGGGTCGGCGGAGGCACCGCTCGACGATCGCCTGAGCGGTCGTCTGGCCGAGCGGGACCTGGAGCTGATCGACAGTCGGGTCGAGCGCCTACCCGAGGGCGTCGCCTGGACGGACCACCTGGCCTGGCGCGACGAGCACGTCGGCGACCTCGAGCGGATCGAGGACCGCATCCCCGAACCCGACGCACCCGTGCTGGTGGCCGAATACCAGGGCGACGGCCGGACGCTCTTCGTGGTGGCCACTGGCGACGGAGCCGACGAGGCCAGAGGGCGCCTGGTGGTCCTCACCGCCCTGGCGATGTAGCTGCCGCCTGAGCGGGAGGCTTAGCGAGGGCTGGGCGGTGTCGGCGGCCAGGTCTGTGGTCGGGCCTGAGTGGGGGGCTGCGAGACCGGCGGGGCGATCGCCGACCGGTCGGCGGCGGGAGCCGATCGAGTGGCGGTGGTCGAGCGGGTCGGGGCCGGTCGGGGGACGGTGCGCGCCGCCGTCACCTGCCGTCGGAGGGTGGGACGAGGCGGAGTCGGGTGGGACGCCGTCAGCGGGGGCGCCGGGAGTGGCCGTTCGAGCAGGTGGTTCTCGGCGTCGACATCGAGGAGCTCGTGGTGGGCCTGGGCCAAGCGGTCGATCCGGCGGGTGATGTCGCTCAGGGTGGTGTCGTCGGTGTCGAGGCCACGGGGCGCACGGACCTGGGTGTTGAGCGCCACCAACCGGGCACCGGCCGCCTCGACGTCGGCAATGGCCCGACCCAGCTCCACCAGGGGGCCTCGCCGGGCGGCCGAGCCGAGCATGGCCAGGCGGGCGAGCTGCTGGTCGAGGGCCACGGCCTGGGCCCGCAGCTCCTGGGCGGTCGAGGCCAGCGGCGGCGGTTCGACCCGACGGCGACGGGAGCGTCGGCCGACGGGGAGGTTGTCGTCGACGACGGTGGTCGTGGTGGTGCCCACCCTGGCCAGGCGCCGGTGCATCCTGGCCGGGGCCCGGGGGTCGACCAGCCAGGTGAGCGGGGCCTCGGTGGGGACCGCCGGATCGACGCGGTGGCGGCGGTGGACCCGGTTTCGAGCGATCAGGACCATGAGGCACAGCAGGCTGGTGCCGAGGAACAAGGCGGCCAGCACGCCGACGACGATCCACTCCACGAGGTGAGGGTACCGGCCGGGCACCGGCACCCGGGAGCGGCCCGTCCAACCCGACGTGACCGAGCCGCCCTACTTCGCGACTGCCTGCTTCGCCGGCCGGTACGAGGGCAGTGCCGGGTAGGGAGACGCCAGGCCCCGGTCGGAGTGGATGACGCGGATCCGGCCGGCCTCTTTGTCGAGCCAGGCGGCCACGCAGGCCAACTCGTCGGCCATGGCCTTGGGGACGGGTTGCCCCGGCGCCGAGAGGTCGTGGCCCGGCGCGCCCGAGGCAGGGGCGGCGGAGTCGAGGTCGAGCGAGAGGGGGAGTGGGGTGATGCCGTGACGGGTGATGGTCCAGGCCCCGACCAGTCGGCCGTGGTCGAGCTCGGCGCGAGAGCGCCCGCCCAGCTCCACCACCACCCGACCGGCCCAGCGAAGCGAGTCGAAACGCCGCTGGCGTCGGAGCGCGGCGGTGAGCGCCGAGGCCCGGTCGCGCATCTCGGCCGCCTCCTCGAAGCGCTCGGCGGCGGCCAGGGCGTGCATCTTCTGCTCGAGCGGTCCGAGGAGCAGGGCCGGCTCGTGCAGGAGTCCCCGGCGGACCGTCGCCGCGATCTGGTTGTAGTCGTCCTCGCTGGTCTGGCCGGCGCACGGGCAGGTGGCCACGCCGAGCTGGGCCGCGGCGCACGCGCCCGGCCGGAGCTGACGTCCGGGGGTCACCGTGCAGCGTCGGAGTGGCACCGCCGTCTCGATGGCCTCGGCCACTCGCTTGGCGGACTGGTGCGACGACAGCGGGCCGAGGTAGAGCGCACCGTCCTGGCGGATGGCCTTGACCACCGACAGGCGGGGGAAGCGCTCGGTGGTGAGCTTGAGGTAGACGTAACGACGCCAGGACGTGAGCTGGCGGTTGAAGCGGGGTTCGAGGCGGTGGATCAGGCGCACCTCGAGCACGGCGGCCTCGAGCGGGCTGGGGCACACGACGTGGTCGATGCGCTCGGTCTCGCGCAGGAGCTGGCCGACCTTCCGCCGGTCGTCGCTGGAGAAGTACGAGCGCACGCGCGACCGCAGGTTCGATGCCTTGCCCACGTAGAGGGTGCGGCCGGTGCCGTCGCGGAACAGGTACACGCCGGGGCTGCGGGGCAGCGTGTCGGTGAGGCGGAGCTTCTGGGCCTGCGCATGGCCGCCCATGGTGGGGAGGGTGATCAGGTCGTCGAGCCCGCACACACCCAGGCGGCCGGCCCGTTCCAGCAGCAGGTGGAGCAGGTCGGCGGTGGCCAGGGCGTCGGCCAGGGCGCGGTGCGACGGCTGGTTGGGCAGCCGGAACCGCTGGGCCAGGGTGGACAGCCGGCAGTTGGGCACCTCGTCGCGCACCAGGCGGCGGGCCAGGCTCAGCGTGTCCACCACCCGGTTGGCCAGCCCCGGACGCCCCGACCGCTCCAGCGCCCCGTTGAGGTAGCCGAGGTCGTACCGCACGTTGTGGCCGACGATCACCGCGTCGCCCAGGAACTCGAGGAACGTGGGCAGGACGGCGTCGGGTGCGGGAGCGGGAGCCACCATCGATTCGGTGATGCCGGTCAGGAGGGTGATCTGGCGAGGGATCGAGCATCCCGGGTTGACAAAGGTGCAGAACGTGCCGAGCCGCTCGCCGGCGAGGTACTTGACCGCACCGATCTCGGTGATGCCGCCGTCGGCCGCGGTCCCCCCGGTGGTCTCGAGGTCGACGACCACGAACGTGACCTGCTGGAGCGGCGTGCCAAGGTCGTCGAAACTGGCCTGCATGGCCGAACCGTACACCCGTTCGCCGAACAGGTGTTTGATCGAGGCTGGCCTCGTGCTCGCCGCTTCGGCGGTGAGCTGTTGCCTTCTCGTCGCCTGTCCCGGAGCCACGCTTGGTTCGGGCTCGGGGTGCTGCCTGACGCTGCGAGGGCCTGCCGATAGCATCCGGGCGTGCCCTCCTCCGCCCGCTACCGCTGCACCTCGTGCGGCAACCTGACCCGCTTCGACGTCACGTCCACCCGCCGCACGACCGCCTTCCACCACTACACGGTGGGCGGAGCCCTCTCCGTCGAGGACGAGCACGTGCTGGACGACCGCATCGAGTCGGTCGAGTGCCGGTGGTGCGGCCCGGCCGGGCGGGTCGACGTGCTCCCAGCCGACGTGGACCTGACCGACCTGGCGTCGGCCGAGGTTCCCGCCGCCGGGGGGTAGCCGCGTCCGGTCCCGAGCCCGGCTCCTGCGCGACGCCTGCCGATCGGCGGTGGGGTCGCCCGCCGTGGGGAGCAGGCCGACCTTCGCAGGCCGGTAGCCGGCAACCCCGGTAGCGGTCGAGCCTCGTTGTCAGTGGGGGCGGGGATGATGCGCCTCCACCAACTCGGAGGTCTCCCGATGGTCACCGCCCTGCCTTTCCCCGACCACGCCGCTGCGTCGTGCGCACCAGCCGCGGCCGAGGCCTTCACGATCGACTGCGACCGATGCGCTCTCCAGGACACCGGGGCCTGCGGCGACTGCATCGTCACCGCCCTCTGCGGCGTCGACGCCAGTGAGCCGGTTGTGGTGGACCTGGCCGAGGCCCGGGCCATGCGCCTCCTCGGAGACGCCGGGCTGGCGCCGCCGTCGCGGTTCTCACACCAGGGAACATCCGCGGGGTAGCGATCGAGCCCAGGCAGGGGCAAGGTTTGCCAGCCAGGTCCGGGCGAGTCGAGGCCGGCGCCGCTGGGTCGACCTGCGACGATGGTGGCGTGGCTGCGACCCTCACCTACGAGGCCCTCGAGGCGACGGGGGTCGCAGCCGGGCTCGATGCGGTGGGTGCCTGCGGTGCCGAGGCGTTCAGCGACACCCGTGAGGTGCTCGAAGAGCGGCGCTCGGCTGGCCTGGCCGGATCCATGCAGTTCACGTACCGCAACCCGACGCGCGCGACCGACCCTTCGGCCACCATGGCGGGCGCCCGCACCCTGGTGGTGGGCGCAGCGTCGTACCACCGCGACCCGCCACCGCGACCCGTCGGGGCCGGCCCCGTCGCGAAGGTGGCCCGCTACGTGTGGGCCGACGACACCGAGCGCCTCCTGGGGGGCCTGGAAGCGGTCCGCACCGTCCTGGGCGAGGCCGGACACCGGGCATGTGTGCTGTCGGACCAGAACAACCTGGTGGACCGGGCCGCAGCCCACCGCGCCGGCCTCGGATGGTTCGGAAAGAACGCCAACCTCCTGCTGCCCGGTCACGGGAGCTGGTTCCTGCTCGGTGCGGTCCTCACCGACGCCGGTCCCGAGCACATCGCCGGCCTGCCCGCCCCCGCCCCGGTGACAGACGGGTGCGGGTCGTGCGACCGGTGCATCCCGGCCTGCCCCACCGGTGCGATCGTGGCGCCCGGCGTGGTCGATGCCCGACGCTGCCTGTCCTGGACCCTGCAGGCGACCGGGGTGTTCCCCCGTGACCAGCGTGAGGTGCTGGGCGACCGGATCTACGGCTGCGACGACTGTCAGGACGTGTGCCCACCGAATCGGCTGGAGGTCCGTCGCGCGGCACCCTCGGGGCGGGGGCCTGGCGTGCCCGTCGGCGATCCCGGTCGGGCGTGGGTGCCGGTGCTGGACCTGCTGGCCAGCACCGACGAGGTGCTGCTGGCCCGCCATGGCCGCTGGTACATCGCTCGCCGGGACCCGTCCCACCTCCGACGGAACGCCTTGGTGGTGCTCGGCAACGTGGGCGACGGCACCCACCCGGCGGTCCGGGCTGCGCTTCGGGACGCCCTGGCCCACCCGGTGGCTCTGGTCCGGGCCCACGCCGTGTGGGCCTGTCGGCGGCTTGAGTGCGACGACTTGCTCTCGATGGTGGCCGACGACCCGGATCCCGCGGTCCGTGACGAGCTGGTCGCGCCGGTGACGCCCCTTGCGGTTGCCGGCCGACGAGCGTCGTGAAGCACCTCCTCGTCACCAACGACTTCCCCCCGAAGTTCGGTGGCATCCAGTCCTACCTGTGGGAGCTGTGGCGTCGGCTGCCGGCCGGTGACGCCACCGTCTTGACCACGCCTTACGCCGGCACCGAGGCGTTCGACGTCGACGCGCAGCACGAGGGACTGCGCATCGTCCGCACGTCCGGACGGGTGCTGTTGCCCACCCGCGCCCTGCGCCGCCGGATCGTGGAACTGGCCGACGAGGTGGGCGCCGAACTGGTGCTGTTCGACCCGGCCCTGCCGGTGGGCCACCTCGGGCCCGGGCTCAACCGTCCCTACGGCGTCATCCTCCACGGCGCCGAGGTCACCGTGCCCGGTCGGGTCCCTGGCCCCCGCCACGCCTTGGCCCGCGTGCTCCGAGGCGCTCAGGTGGTGGTGGCGGCGGGCGGGTACCCCGCCGACGAAGGCGAGCGAGCCGCCGGCCGGGCCCTCCCGGTCGTGGTGGTCCCGCCCGGTGTCGACGTGGACCGCTTCCGCCCACTCGACGCCGAGGCTCGGGCCGTCGCCCGCCGCCACTTCGGCGCCCGGCCCGGCTCCACGCTCGTGGTCTCGGTGAGCCGGCTGGTGCCCCGCAAGGGGATGGACGTGCTGATCCGGGCTGCAGCCCGGCTGGCCCCGGACCATCCCGAACTGGAGGTGCTCATCGGCGGCGGAGGCCGCGACTCCGGCCGCCTGGCCAAGCTCATCGCCACCGAGCGGGCGCCGGTGCGTCTTGTCGGCCGGGTCGACGACGCCGACCTGCCGGCCCTGTACGGCACCGCGGACGTGTTCACCATGGCCTGTCGCAACCGTTGGCTCGGCCTGGAACAAGAAGGCTTCGGCATCGTGTTCCTCGAAGCAGCGGCGTGTGGTGTCCCGCAGATCGCCGGCGAGAGCGGGGGAGCAGCCGAAGCGGTGGACCACGGACGCACCGGGCTGGTGGTCAACGACCCGACCTCGGTCCTGGAGCTGGCCCAGGCGATGCGGACGCTGATCGCCGACCCGGTGCTGCGGGCCCGCATGGGCGACGCCGGGCTTCTCCGGGCCCGCCGCCAGTTCGCCTACGACGTGCTGGCCGATCGCCTGCACCTCGCCCTGGCCGCCAGAGGGCGGCCGTGACCGGTCCTGGTCCCTCGGCGTCTCCCGGCGAAGAGGCGGGATCTGGGATCATCCGTCTGTCGGTGGGCGGCACCGTGGCGTTCGTGGCGGCGACCGCCGTGGCCTCCTTCGTGGACCGTCACGCCGCCGACCTGGCCAACCTGGTGGTGTCGGGCGTGTGCTTCCTCGGCGGGAGCCTGGCCTTTGCCGTGGGCTTCCTCCGAGCCGTCGGACGCAGTCGGACCGAAGACGTCGACATCGCCGGGGTCGTGTACCTCACCGGTTCGGCACCGACACCGGTCCGCCGGGTGTTGCTGGGCGCCTGGTTCGTCCAGATCGCAGCGGCGACCGCCAGCGTGTTCGCCGTGCAGCCGCCGTTCGGGGTGATGGCGCCGGTGTGGGGCATCGGGCTCATCACCGTCTGGGGCTCGCGATACGGCGTGTTCCCGCCCCGGCCCCCTCCCGTCGGTCCGCAGCGTCGTTCCAACCAGCCGGCTGCGCCATCAGCTGGGCGCGCTGCGCCATCCGACGGGCGCGGCGGGCCATGATGGCGGCCATGGCCGACCGTGTGACGGAACAGACCACCATCGCCGCCGATCCCGAGACGGTCCGCGCCGTGCTGCTCGACTTTTCGGCCTACCCCGAGTGGGCCCGGGACCTGAAGTCGATCGAGGTCCTGGGTACCGACGCCGAGGGTCGGGCCACCTCGGTCCGCTACCGGGCAGCCGGAATGGGCCGGTCGACCGGCTACGTCCTGGAGTACGACTACCGCGACCCGGCTCGCGTGGCCTGGGTTCTCACCGAGGGCGATGTCGCCCGCAAGCTCGACGGTCACTACGAACTCCAAGCCGTCGAGGGGGGCACCGAGGTCACCTACGATCTGGAGGCCGAACTGCTCGTGCCTCTACCCACGTTCGTCAAGCAGCGGGTCCAGGGTCGGATCATGCACACCGCCCTCCACGAGCTCAAGGCCAGGGCCGAGTCCCTCGCTCCCTGAGGCTCATCAGGATCAAGAGCACGGCAGGCGGCGAAGCCGGTGAACGGTAGGGGAGTGCGGGGCATGGAAGCCCCGGTTCGCCACCAGTCGACTCGCTCCTCCGACCCGACGTGCGAGCATCGGATACCGTCCCGCGGTCGAACCGCCTGGTTCCGGCAGTCGGTGGATCACGAAACCGAGGTGCGATGAAGGTCCTCCAGCTGCGCGACGCAACCGGTGTCGGCGCGCCGGTCGAGCTGCATGCCCAGATCACCTTGGTGCGCAGCCTCGACCCCGTTCGGCGAGCCTGGCTCATCGACGTGTTGGGCCGGCTGGCCGGCGGACGGGGACTCCCGGCGACCGGCGAACTCGAGGCCCAGGGCATCCGTTTCGACCTGGACGACGACGCCCTCACGCTTCTCGGGCTCGACGATCCGGTCGACGCCGTGGTCACCGCCTCTGACCTTCCTGGCCACGATGCTGCCTCCGCCGACGCCGCCCGATCACGAGCAGAGGCGATACGCCAGCGCGACGATCGGGCGCAGCGAGCGGGGGCCGACCAGGAGTCGCTCGCCACTGCGCTCGCTGTCCGCGACGAAGCCTGGCGGGTTCACGACCAGTTGGTCCGGGGCGAAGGGGCGGCCGGCGACGCAATCGTGGCGGCGACCACCGAACGCACCCGGCTGAAGCTCGAACAGGCGGCGGCTCGCGACGAGTGCAGCCGCAACGAGGAGTTGCTCGGCCTGGCGATCGGCCGGCGGGAGCAGGCCGTGGAGGATCGCAGCCGGTTGCGCACCCGTCTCGACGCAGCCCAGAACCGGCGCCGCATCGCCATGGCCCTGGCCGCCGAGGCCGCCGGTTCCCTCGAAGCCGTCCAGTCCGGGGTGGAGCGTTCGACCGACCCGTCCAGCGCCATCGAGGCGGCCGCCGAACGCCTGGCGCGCGCCGAGCAGGCGGTGGCCGAGGACGACCCAGACCACGATGCTTCTCCGCTCAACCAGCGCCTCGCCGACCTCGAACGGCGTCGGGTCGAGTTGGCCCGTCTCGAGGTGGCCATGGGCGACGGTGGCAGCGAGGACGTCGCCGAGGCGCTCGACCACCTCCTCGGCGCATCCACCGAAGCGCCACCCGTGGTCGCCGCGCTGGCCCTCGCCGACAGTTGGCGCGACCTCCACCAGCAGATCAGCGCGCTGGAGGCGGGGGTCTCGGCCGCCGAGACCGAAGCCGAGAAGCGCGTCGCTGCTGCTCGGCGGTCCGTGGTGGAGGCCGAGTCGGACTTCAACCAGCCGGTCCTCACCCCGGAGCAGATCAGCAAGGTCGAGGCATCGCACACGGCGGTGCTCGAGTCCCAGGACCGCGCCGAGGGTCGCTTCGGCGGCGCTCGGGCCAAGAAGCGCCTCGACGAGCTCCGCGCCGACGAGCGGCGGGTTCTCGAGCGCCTCGGCTTCTCCACCTATGCCGACTACATGATGAGCTCGTCGAGCCGGGGGGTGGGTCAGGCCAACCGTTCGATCCTCGAAACGGCCCGCGGCAGGCTGGTAGCGGCCGAGCAGGAGCTCGAAGCGCTGCCCGGTGCGGGCGACCGGGCCCGGCGTCGCATCGAGCTCCTCCAGCGTCGCGACGCTGTCGCCCCTCGCGTCGCCGACCTCCTCGGCCACGAGCCCACCGGTCCCGAGGCCGAAGATGACCTGCGATTGCTGCGGGAGCCAACGGCGGCCGACCAACCGGCCATGGAAGCGCTTGCCGACCGGCTCATCGCGGTCGGCGTCGACGTCGGCCCCGGTCCCCACGAGCGCGACGACCTGATCCTGTTCGCCCGTGCCTACCTGGCCGAGGAACGCTCGGCCGAGGCCGAGCGCACCGACCTCACCAAAGCCGTCGCCGCACTCGACACGGCGATCGACGATTTGCGCCTGGCTCGGAGCCGGGGCGAGACCGAGGTCCCCGACCTGTCCGAGCTGCCATCGTTGGCCGAGCCGGTACCCTCACCGGCCGACGAAACAGACGAGGTGGCCGCCCGGACCCTGCGTGAGGCCCGCTGGGCCGAGGTGGAGTCGGCTCGCAGCGTCCTGTCCGACGCCCAGGCCGAGTTGGCTCGCCAACAGGTGGCATCGACAGAGGTCGAGAGGCTCTCCGAAGCGCTGGCCCGGGCCACCAAGGACGAGGCGCACGCGGCAGGCGCGGTGGCCGAGGCCGAGGCCGAGTTGGGATCGGACATGGACGCCCGCGTCGCTGCAGCGGGCGATCAGGTGGCCGAGGCGGAGACCGCACTGGCCGAGGCGCGCGCCAGGGAGAACGACGCGTCGACGAGCATCGCCAGGGGCCGGGGCGCATCGGGATCGGAGTCGTTGGTGCTCGACGCCGAGGTCCGCCTGGCCGCCGCCGAGGTGGAGGCGACAGCAGCAGCCGATGTCGCCCAGGCGGCAGCGGCGGTGCTGGGTGAGGCCGAGGTCGCCGTGGTCCGGGCCACCGAGGTCGAACAGGCTGCCAACGCCGCGGCAGCCGAGATCGATCGCTCCGCACTCGTCGACGACATCGAGTGGCAACTCCTGTCGCGGTTGGCCGGGGTCCGCTCGGTGGGTCCGGGCGGCTCGGTGCCCCTGGTGCTCGACGATCCCTTCCCGGCGCTCCGCGACGACGAGGTCGCCAAGGTCCTCGATCACCTGGCCCAGATCGCAGGTGCGGTGCAGGTGGTGATGGTCAGCGACCGCTCGGCAGTGGTCGACTGGGCCGAAGCCGTGGGCTCGACGCGTGTCGGCATCCACGTCGCTGCCTGAGCGGCCCGTGTCCGGCCTCGTCTGCGGGTTCGACCTTGGCGGCACCAAGCTGCTGGGGCTGCTCGTCGACCCGGCCGGCGGTGAGCCGCTGGTGGTCGACAAGGTGCCCACGCCTGACGGGCCCGACCCGGTCGTCGACGGGATCGTCGAGATGGCGGGACGGCTCTTCGAAAAGGCGGCGAGCGATGGCCGTGAGGTGGTGGCCGTCGGGCTCGGGGCGCCGGGGCTGGTGGACCGGTCAGGCACGTTGCGGTTCGGTCCCAACATCGGTGGCGTGGTCGACGTGGCCTTTGCCCGCATCCTCGGTGAGCGGTTGGACCGACCGGTCGTGGTCGACAACGACGCCACCTGCGCGGCCTGGGCCGAGCATGAGCGCGGTGCAGCGCGAGGCGCCAACCACTCGATCACCGTCACCCTGGGCACGGGGATCGGGGCCGGGATCACGGTGAAGGGCGAGGTGCTGCGGGGTGCCCACGGGTTTGCCGGCGAGCCCGGCCACATGGTGGTCGACCCGTCGGGTCCGCTGTGCCCGTGTGGGCGACGAGGCTGCTGGGAGCGCTACGCGTCGGGTTCGGGCCTCGGGTGGTTGGCTCGGGAGGCGGCGGTGGCCGGGGTTGCCCGCCGGGTGGTGACCCTGGCCGGCGGTGACCCCGAGTCGGTGCGGGGCGAGCACGTCACTGCGGCGGCCGCCGAGGGCGACGAGCAGGCAATGGCCGTGCTGCGCCGGTTCGCCTGGTGGGTGGCGCTGGGCCTGGCCAACCTGGTGAACATCCTCGACAGCGAGGTCGTCGTGGTCGGCGGCGGCCTGGCTGAGGCCGGCGACCTCCTCCTCGATCCGATCCGCTCGGCCTACGGCGAGCTGGTGATGGGCGCGGGCCACCGCCCCCCGGTGCCGATCGTCGAAGCCGAGCTGGGGGAGCGGGCCGGCGCCTGGGGCGCCGCTCTCCTCGCCGCCGCCCGCAGCTGACTCCAGGGTTGCGTCGCCTTCAGGCGAAGGAGGTGCCCTTGGCCCGTTCGATAGAGTCGGCGATCTCTTGTTCGGCCTTGGTCCGGCCCTCGAATCCCCGGGTGTTGGCGAACTTGGCCGGCTCCAACTGCTTGTAGACCTCGAAGAAGTGGCCGATCTCGTCGGTGAGGTGCAGGGGGAGCTGGTCGATGTCCTGCACGTGGTCCCAGCGGGGGTCGCCGTGGGGCACGCAGATGATCTTGGCGTCGGGGCCGGCGTCGTCCTCCATCCAGAACACGCCGACCGGCCGGGCCCGCACCCGACACCCGGGGAACGTCGGCTCCTCCATGACGACCAGGGCGTCGAGTGGGTCGCCGTCCTCGCCCAGGGTGTGGTCGACGTAGCCGTAGTCGGCCGGGTACACCGTGGCCGAGAACAGGCGCCGATCGAGCCAGATCGCGCCGGTCTCGTGATCGATCTCGTACTTGTTGCGACTGCCCCGGGGGATCTCGACGACGACGGGGACGAACTCGACGTGGGCGCTCATCGAGCCAGCTTGGCAGGTGCCAGGTGGTCCTCGTGGGGCCGATGAGCACCGACCACGGAGCGGTAGAGGAGCGGGGTGCAATGCACTGCCGCAGGCCGACGCCGTGCCACGTTGACCACGCGCCAGCGCATGTCGCCCAGGGAGGGATCCGATGTCGCACACCAAGAACCCCGCTCCGGCGGGTCTCGAACTGTTCCAGGGACGGTGAAGGTGCACTGCGTAACCTGCCGCCAATGGAGTTCCGTCGCATCACCAACCTGCCGCCGTACGTCTTCACCATCATCGACGGGTTGAAGGTCGAGGCTCGCCGGGAGGGGATCGACGTCATCGACCTCGGGTTCGGCAACCCCGACCTCCCGTCGCCCGACGTCGCCGTCGAGAAGCTGGCCGAAGCTGCGCACAACAGCCGCAACCACCGCTACTCGTCGAGCCGGGGCATCCCCAAGCTCCGGGAGGCGGTGGCCGACCTCTACCTGCGCCGCTTCGGTGTGGCCCTCGACCCCGAACGGGAGATCATCTCCACCATCGGCGCCAAAGAGGGTTTCAGCCACCTCATGTGGGTGCTGCTCCAGCCCGGCGACGCCGCCCTGGTGCCGTCGCCGTCGTACCCCATCCACATCTGGGGCCCGCACCTGGCCGGGGCCGACGTACGGGAGATCCCGATGGGCACCGACCAGGACTTCTTCGAGAACATCCGCGAGGCCTACGAGTACTCGTGGCCCAAGCCCCGGGTGATCGTGTTGTCGTTCCCGCACAACCCGACCACGGCGTGCGTGGACATCGAGTTCTTCCAGCGGGTGGTCGACTTCGCTCGCGAGAAGGACGTGATCGTGGTCCACGACAACGCCTACGCCGAGCTCGGTTTCGACGGCTACGAACCGCCGAGCATCCTCCAGGCCACCGGAGCCAAGGAGTGCGCGGTCGAGCTCTACTCCATGACCAAGTCCTTCTCCATGGCCGGGTGGCGGGTGGCCTACCTGGTGGGCAACGCCGAGGTCGTGCAGGCCCTGGCCAAGCTCAAGAGCTACCTCGACTACGGGACGTTCCAACCCATACAGATCGCCGCCACCGTCACCCTCAACGAGGACCCCGACCACCCCAGGGAGGTGCAGCCGATCTACCAGGCCCGACGCGATGCCCTCTGCGACGGCCTCAACCGGATCGGCTGGGACATCGTCCCGCCTCAGGGGACCATGTTCGCCTGGGCGCCCATCCCCGAGCCCTACCGCGACATGGGGTCCATCGAGTTCGCCTCGTTCCTGGTGCGCGAGGCCCAGGTGGCCACCTCGCCCGGCGTCGGCTTCGGACCGGGCGGCGACGGCCACGTGCGCTTCGCCCTCATCGAGAACGAGCAGCGCATCCACCAGGCCATCCGCAACCTCCGCCGAGGACTGACCAAGCTCGGCTAGTGGAGTCAAGAGCGGCTCACGGCCGGAACTTGTTGGTCAGACGCGCCGGAAACAGCGCGTTCCACCAACAAGTTCCAGGGGACGCCGGTAGGAGTTCAGGCAGTGCGGGAGTCGGAGATGCCGTAGAGGCAGAAGCGCACGGCCGTGTCGACCACCTCGTCGGTGGCGTCGAGCAGGCCCCTGTGGGTGAGCTGCACCAAGTGGGAGCCGACGCCCAACATGGCGTGGGCCAGCAGGGTCGGGTCGCCACCGGGGATCTCGCCGGCGGCCATGGCGTCGGCCACGTGGCGCGCCGCGTCGCGCACCGCCACCTGCTCGCCCTTGCGGAGCCCGTCGGCGAACCGGTCGTCGGTGGCGGCGAACTGGAACAGGCGGAAGAACACCCGCTGCTCCAGCGACCATTCGATCGACGCCCGGATGCCCCGCTCGATGCGCTCCATCGGGGTGGCGGCGTCGACGATGGCGGCCTGCTGGCGGCGTCGGAGGTCGCGTTGGCCCTCGGCCAGGATGGTCCGGAACAGCTCCTCCTTGGAGTCGAAATACCAGTAGAAGACGCCCTTGCCCACGCCCAGGCCTTCGGTGATCTCGCCGACCGAAGTGGGGTGGTAGCCGTTGTCGGCGAACCGGTCGGCAGCGAACGCCAGGAGCTGGCGCCGGCGGTCCTCGCCCCGCTGGGTCAGCCGTCGCTCCATCGCGCCGGCACGGTACGAGCGCTTGACCGAACGGTCAAGGCGTTGCGATCGGCCGATCGTCGAAGTGGGTTGGGGTTGCCGCGCTCCGGTGCGGGAAATCCAACCCAGTACGTCTCATCGTCGAAGTGGTGCGTTCACACGTCACGTCTAGGGTCGCCGGCCATGGAGAGCTACATCCTGCGGGTCTGGCTGCCTGACCGCCCCGGTGCGTTGGGCGCGGTGGCCAGCCGGATAGGTGCGGTGAAGGGCGACGTGGTGGGCATCGAGATCCTGGAGACGGGGGCCGGTCAGGCCGTCGACGAACTGGTGGTGCAGCTCCCCGACGCCACCCTGGTCGACCTCTTGGTGGCCGAGGTCCGCCAGGTCGACGGGGTCCACGTGGAGGAGGTGCGATCTGCCGGGCCCGAGGGCCACGATCCTCGGCGAGCCACGCTGGAGACGGCCGCCCTGCTGGTGGAGGCGGCCGAGCGCGATGCGCTCTTGGCGGTGTGTCGGGACCAGGCGCCTCGGTCGCTCTCGGCAGCGTGGGCGGCGGTCGTCGACCTCGGAGCCGCCACGACCCTGGTGGCCGGCGACCGCGCGCCCAGCCAGGACTGGCTGGCCGCCTTCGTGCACGGCGCCAGCACCGCCGCCGAGCTGGGCGGTGCCGACGCCGGGTCGAGCGACGTGATCTGGACCCCGCTCTCCGACGTTGGCCTGGCCATCGTGGCCGGTCGCGACGGCATCGCTTGGCGTGAGCGCGAGCGTCGCCAACTCGAAGCCCTGGCTCGGATCGTGGCCGCCCGCTGGTCGGAACTGCCTGCCGCCTGAGCGGCGGGCACAGCGGCGGTCGGCAGTGGAGATCATCTTCGAGCTCGTCGCCGAAGTGGCGTTCGAATCCTCGCCCGTGCTCTCAGGGACCGGGGGCCGCCCAGCCTCGGCTGTGGTCGACGGCTTGGAGCCAGCGGGCGTGGAGGCGGTCCGCGTCGACGCGCTCGGCGGCGGGGGTGAACTCGGCGTCGAGGACCCAGTTGGCTTCGATGTCGTCGGTCGAGGCCCACACGCCTTCGGCCAAGCCGGCCAGGTAGGCGGCCCCCAGCGCAGTGGTCTCCTGGACCTGGGGGCGGCGGACCGGTACCCCGAGCTGGTCGGCCTGGACCTGCAGCAACAGGTCCATGACCGAGGCACCCCCGTCGGCCCGCAGCCCGGCTACCGGGTGGCCCGAGCTGGCCACCATGGCGTCGACCACGTCGCGGGTCTGGAAGGCCATCGACTCCACCACGGCTCGGGCCAGGTGGGCGCGCGTGGTACCCCGGGTGACGCCCACCAGGGTGCCGCGCGCGTAGGGATCCCACCACGGGCTGCCCAGGCCGGTGAAGGCCGGCACGAAGAACACGTCGTCGGTGCTATCGACGCTCGCCGCCAGTGGCCCCACCTCGGCGGCCTCTCCGATGATGCCCAGCCCGTCGCGCAACCACTGGATGGCCGAGCCGGTGGAAAAGACCGCGCCCTCGAAGGCGTAGTCGGTGCGGGTGCCCCCGGCGCCCTTGGGGATGCTCCAGGCCACGGTGGTGAGCAGGCCCTCCACCGGCTCCGGGCAGTCGGTGCCGACGTTCATCAGCACGAACGAACCGGTGCCGTAGGTGTTCTTGGTGGCGCCGGGCTCGAAGCAGGCCTGACCGAACAGGGCAGCCTGCTGGTCGCCGGCGATGCCCGAGATGGCGATGCCGGGCGGGAGGCCCGACGACGCCGAGGTGACCCCGAAGCGCCCGCTGGTGGACCGGACCTCACCGAGTGCGCCGAGCGGGACGCCGAACAGGTCGCAGAGCTCGGCGGACCAGGCCAGCGAGGTGATGTCGAACAACATGGTGCGACTGGCGTTCGAGGGTTCGGTGGCGTGGACCTCGCCGCCGGTGAGGTTCCACAGCAACCAGGAGTCGATGGTGCCGAGGGCCAGGTCGGGACCGGGCGTCACGCCGCCCTCGGTGAGGAGCCACTCGAACTTCGATGCCGAGAAGTAGGGGTCGAGCACCAGGCCGGTGGTGGCTCGCACCAGAGGCAAACGGCCCTCGTCGGCGAGTGCGCGGCATCGCGCCGCCGTCCGACGGTCCTGCCACACGATGGCGCGGTGCAGCGGCTTTCCGGTGCGGCGATCCCACGCCACCACGGTCTCGCGCTGGTCGGTGATGCCGATCGCAGCCACCGGCTTGTCCAGTTGAGAGATCAACTCGGCGGCGGTGCCCACCACCGCGCTCCAGATCTCGGTGGCATCGTGCTCCACCCATCCGGGCCTGGGGAAGTGCTGGGCGAACTCCCGGTAGCGGTACGCGACCGACCGGCCCGCCTCGTCCACGGCAAAGGCGCGAACGCCGCTGGTACCTGCATCGAGGGCGATCACGACGGCCATGGGCGCCGACGCTACCTACGCCGATCGAGGTCTCGTGCGGCCTCGCCGGCGAGGGGGCGCGACCATCGGCCTTCGACCGTAGGGAAGGACTGACGTCCGGACCGAGGCCGACGAACGCGGTCGGTACGATGCGCCAGCGCGACGTCTGCCCCACCCGACCGACGAGGAGGACCATGCGGATCGGGATCCTCACTGGTGGCGGCGACTGTCCCGGGCTCAACGCCGTCATCCGGGCCGCGGTCCGGGCGGTGGAGGTGGACCACGGCGGGCGGGCGGTCGGCTTCCACGACGGGTGGCGGGGGGTGCTGGAGGACCGCTGGGAGCCCCTCGACGTGGCTCGCTGTCGGGGCATCCTGCCTCGGGGCGGCACCATCTTGGGCACCTCCCGCGACCAGCCCTACCGCCGGCCCGACGGGGCCGAGGCGGTGGGGGCGGCCGTCGCCCGCCACGGCCTCGACGCCATCGTGGCCATCGGCGGCGACGGCACCATGGGCGTGGCCAAGGATCTCCACGCCGACGGCATCCCCGTGGTCGGCGTGCCCAAGACGATCGACAACGACATCTCCGGCACCGAGATGACGTTCGGGTTCCAGACCGCGGTGCAGATCTGCACCGATGCCATCGACCGGCTCCACACCACCGCCGAGAGCCACGATCGGGTGCTGGTGGTGGAGGTCATGGGCCGCCATGCGGGCCACATCGCGGTGTGGGCCGGGCTCGCCGGCGGAGCCACCATCACGCTGGTGCCCGAGGTCCCGTTCGACCTGGCCGAGGTAGCCGAGCGGATCGTGGCCCGCCACCGCCACGGCAAGTGGGCCACGATCATCGTGGTCGCCGAAGGCGCGGTACCAGTGGCCGGGTCGATCACCTATCCCGAGCCGCCGGTGGACACCTTCGGCCACCAGGTCCTGGGCGGCATCGGCCACCTGGTGGCGGCCGAGATCCAGGACCGCACAGGCATCGAGTGCCGCACCACCGTGCTCGGCTACGTGCAGCGCGGCGGTTCGCCGGTGGCCTTCGACCGCGTGCTCGGCACCCGGTTCGGCGTCGCCGCCGTCGACGCAGTGGCCGACCGGGCGTTCGGCGACATGGTCGCCCTACAGGCCGACCGGATCGTCCGCATCCCGGTGGCCGAGGCGGTGGGCCAGCTCAAGGCGGTGGCTCCCGAGATGTTGCGGACCGGCGCCATCTTCCACCCGCCCCGTCCGACTTGACGCGGCGCGCCTTGCGGGCGACGCCGAGCGCGACACGGTCCCGGTTCTCGGCCGCCGAAACGTGGCCGGGGCGCGTGATCAATCGGGGTTCAGGGGCGGGTCGTAGTCGTTGGCGGTGACGACGTCGAGGTTGCCCTGGTCGGTGGGAGCTTTGACGGGCTCACCGCCCACCCGGAAGCGCACGCTCCTGGCCCGGCCCGACGCCAGCGCCGTGAACACCAGTTGGGCGTAGGCCTCCTTCTGGGCCTGGCCGGTGAACGCCTCGATGTCGTCGGAGAGGTCGATGACCGCCGTCTCGCCGTCGAGGGCGAAACCGCGGAGCTCGGTGCCGATGGGGATGCGGGTGTCGAGGGGCGGTTCGGGCTCGCCCAGCACGGTGCTGACGGCGTCGCCGATCGTGGGGTCATCGTCCACTGCCACCCGCTCGGCGGTCAGCTGGTCACCCCGGAAGAAGAACACGGACATGGACCCTTCGCCGCCGTCGCTGGCGGGCACGAGGGTGGTCTGGGTGGTGGCGGTCTGATCGATGGCTCGGGGCTGGTCGTCGAGGGGCACCCCGCACGCCGTGATCGACGCGCACGACAGGACTGACACGAGTCCGAGGACCGTCAGCGCCGTCCCGGTCCGACGTCGGCGCCGAAGGAGGGAGGTCGACCTCACGGCACGTCGTCTTCGGGCTCGACCAGCTCGTCCCAGTTGACCGGCAGCTCGACCACGAAACGTGCGCCCTCCTGGCCGTCGGCCCGATCCTCGACCCAGGCCCGTCCCTTGTGGAGGGCCACGTGCTCAGCCACCAGGGACAATCCCAGCCCCACACCCTCACTGCCGGCTCGGCGGCTGGAGCCGGCGCCTCGAGAGAACCGGTCGAACACCAGGTCTCGCTCTTCCTCGGGCACGCCGGTGCCGTTGTCCTCCACCGCGATCAGCAGCGCGGCGGGCAGCCGGCGAAGCTCGATGCGGGTGGCCCCGCCGCCGTACTTGCGGGCGTTGTCGAGCAGGTTGGCGATGACGCGCACGAGCCGGCGCTTGTCGGCGCGGATCAGCAGCCCGGCCAGCTCGGGGTCGAGGTCGATGGGCACGTCGGGGTTCTGCGACCACGCCACGGACTGGTTGACCAGCTCACCGGGGCGGATCTCCGAGAGCTGCAGGCGCGCCGCTCCGGCGTCGAAGCGCGAGATCTCCAGCAGGTCCTCGACCAGCTGCTTGAAGCGAGCGACATCGGCCACCATCAGGTCCACCGCCGCCTGAGCCGAGGCGTCGGGCATCTCCCCGCGCCGCGACGACAGGACCTCGATCGACGCCGAGAGCGTCATCAGGGGCGAGCGCAGCTCGTGGCTCACGTCGGACGCGAACCGGCCCTCGCGATCCATCCGCTCCTCGAGCACCCGAGCCATGTGGTTGAACGATGTGACCAGCACCCCCAGGTCGGGGTCGTCGACGGCGCCCAGGCGGGTGTCGAGGCGGCCGCCGGCGATGGCTTCGGCGGCCACCGAGACGTCGGCCAACGGCTTGAGGGTGCGCCGGCTGGCCCACCAGCCCAGGCCGGCGCCGGCCAGGGCGGTCAACAAGGTGGCACCGAACAGCGACGTGGAGATCGATCTCAGGGCGGACTCGGTGTCGGCCAGGGACACGAACTCGAAGTAGAGGGCACCGTCGGCCAGGGGCAGCCCGATCAGCAGCTCGGGTGCGCCCTTCAGGCTGATCCGCTTGCGGCTGGCCTGACCGTCGGCGACCTGGCGGAGGATGTCCGACGGGATGGCGGTCTGGTCGAGAGCGGTGGACGGCGACGTCCAGGTTCCGCTGCTGCGACGCACCAGCGACCGCGACGGGCTGGAGCTACCCAGGGAGCTGAGGAGGTCGCTGAGCTGGTCGTCGTCGACCGAGCTGCCCGAGAGCTGGCCGCCGATGACGGTGGCGTTCTGCTGGGCCTGGCGGGTGGCCGAGCTCTCCCGCTGGCCGACGATGTTCTCACGGGTGAGCGCCCAGGTGGTGCCGGCCAGCAGGGTGGAAAGGAGCGCGGCGCTGAGCGCGAAGGCCAGCGTGATGCGGGCCCGCAGGCCGAGGCGGGGAGCAGCCACCCGTCGGTACCAGGGCGGGGCGGCAAGCACGTCGACCTCGTCGGCCACCGCCATCGCGCCTACCGAACTCGTCGCGGCCACCGGGATCAGGGCTGCAGCTTGTAGCCGAGGCCCCGGACGGTCACGACGTGGCGGGGGTTGGCGGGGTCGTTCTCGACCTTGGTGCGCAGACGGCGCACGTGAACGTCGACCAGGCGGCCGTCGGCGAAGTAGTCGTAGCCCCACACCTTGTCGAGCAGGTTCTCGCGGCTGAACACCTTGCCCGGGCTCGACGCCAGCTCCACGAGAAGCTTGAACTCGGTCTTGGTGAGGTGCGCCTCCGTGCCGTCGCGCCGGACCACGCCCTCGTCGGGGATGATCTCCAGGTCACCGAAGCGCAGGTGTGGGTTGGCAGGATCGGTGTGGCGCGCCCGGCGCAGCAGCGCCCGGATGCGCGCCGAGAGCTCTTTGGGGGCGAAGGGCTTGGTGAGGTAGTCATCGGCCCCGGCTTCGAGCCCGGCCACCACGTCGTGGGTGTCGTCGCGTGCGGTGACCATCACGATCGGCACGTCGGACGTGCGGCGGATGGCCCGGCACACCTCGAAGCCGTCGATGTCGGGCAGCATGATGTCGATCAGGACCACGTCGGTGGGACGTTGGGCGAAGCGGGCCAGGGCCTCCTCGCCGTTCTCCGCCTCGTCGACGGTCCAGCCCTCGTCCTCGAGGGCCAGGCGCACCGCGGTGCGGATGCGCTCGTCGTCCTCGACGCTCAAGATCCTGGTGCCCACGCCCTGAACTGTAGGGGAGGGCTGCGCCGGTCGATCTCTCCCTCTTCTCGAACTGGGTTGGATTCCCCGCGCCCTGACGCCGCCGAGTCAACCCACTTCGTCGCTCTGTCCGCCGTACCGCTTCGGGTCAGACCGAGGCGGCGTCGGCTTCGCTGAGCAGGGCCGCCAGGTCGTCCCACGTCTGGGGCGGCGCAGCCAGGATGAAGCGCTCCGACGGGGCGCCGCCGTCGAGGTCTGCGCAGCGGGCGCCCGCCTCGGTGGCGATCAGCCCGCCGGCGGCGTGGTCCCAGGGGTTGAGGCCTACTTCCCAGTACCCGTCGAGGCGGCCACAGGCCACAGAGCACAGGTCGAGCGCCGCAGCCCCCGCCCGGCGGATGTCGGCGATGTAGGGCAGCACCCGTGCCAGCACCTCGGCCTGGCGCCGCCGGCGATCCGGGTCGTAGCCGAAGCCGGTGCCGACGACCGACCGGGCCACCGACGCCGGCGTGGCGCATCGGATGGGCCGGTCGTTGCGGGTGGCACCGCCACCGATGGTGGCGGTGAAGACGTCGCGGTGCAGCGGCGAAACCACCACGCCGGCCACCGACCGCCCGTCGACCCTCGCCGCGATCGACACGCAAAAGCCGGGGATCCCGTGCACGAAGTTGACGGTGCCGTCGATCGGGTCGATGCACCAGGTGATCCCGCTGGTGCCGGCCACCTTCGCTCCCTCCTCTCCCTGCACCGCGTCGTCGGGCCGGGCCGACAGGAGGCGCTCGGTGATGTGGGCCTCGGCCCACGTGTCGAGCTCGGTGACCAGGTCGGTGGGCGTCGACTTGGCCGAGACCGACGGACCATCACCGTCGAGCGACCGTTCCAGCGTGGCCGCCACCTCTTCGGCGATCGGTCGGGCCAGAGCCAACAGGGCCACCGGGTCGGTCGGCAGCCAGGTCGGGGCGCTCACGAAGCCACCTTCACGAAGCTGCGCTCACGAAGCCGCCCTCACGAGTCGACCTCAAGAGGTGGCGCTCACGACCGGTTGCGACGCGCTGCGGTGGGATCGCCGGTCTCGGTGATGGTGTGCCACTCGCCCATGGCTCGCAGCACGAGCACCGCCACCACCCCCACACCACCGGCGCCGATGACCGCACCGATGAGGCCGCCGAGGCCGGCCAAGGCGCCCGGGTCGTCGACCTGGAGCATGGTGATCTTCCACCCGATCAGCCCCCCGCAGACCCCGGCCAACACGATGGCGGCCAACGCCAGCGCCCGGGCCCCGGCCGACGGCAAGGCGGATTCGATCGGGCGGGCTTCGGCCATGACGCCATGGTAGGGGCCGCTTCGGCGGCGCCCACGCGGGTGGCGGGACGCTGCAGGTCAACCCGTAAGGTGAGCCGCCCATGTCCCCGCTCGTCGTGCTCCCCACCTACCAGGAAGCCGAGAACGTCCAGGACGTACTGGCCCGCATCCGTGCCACCGTCCCCGCGGCGCACGTCCTCGTGGTCGACGACGGCAGCCCCGACGGCACCGCCGACCTGGCGGCGGCGACCGCCGCTGAGCTGGGCCAGATCGAGGTGCTGCGCCGTCCCGCCAAGGCCGGGTTGGGCCCCGCCTACCGCGCCGGGTTCGCCTGGGGCCTCCAGCGGGGCCACGACGTGTTGCTGGAGATGGACGCCGACCTGTCCCATGACCCCGAGGTCCTGCCCCAACTCATCGCCGCGGTGGGCGACGGTGGCGCCGACCTGGCCATCGGGTCCCGGTACGTGCCCGGCGGATCGGTACCTGGTTGGCCCCGCAACCGCCGCCTGCTCTCCCAGTGGGGCAACCGCTACATCGGCCTCATGTTGCGCCTTCCCGTGCGCGACGCCACCGCCGGTTTCCGCGCCTACCGCAGCACAATCATCGAGAAGATCGGCCTCGAGCGCAGTCGGGCCGACGGCTACGGCTTCCAGATCGAGATGGCCTACGAGGTGGCCAAGGCCGGCGGCACCATCGTCGAGATCCCGATCGCCTTCCACGACCGGGTGCGGGGGGTCTCGAAGATGTCGCCCAACATCGTCAGCGAAGCTCTGCTCCTGGTCACCAAGTGGGGCCTGCGCGACCGCCTCAACCGCTTCCGCCGACGCTTCTGAGCCGCCGCCAGCCTGCCTCCCACTGGCAGAGTGGAGCCCATGAGGCAGTGGTTGGTGGCCGGGGCGTTGATCGAGGGGCCTGACGGGGTGCTTCTGGTGCAGAACCGTCGGCGCGACGGCCGCCTCGACTGGTCGCCGCCCGGCGGGGTCATCGACCCGGGGGAGTCCGTGCTCGGCGGTCTCACCCGTGAGGTCGCCGAGGAGACCGGGCTGGTGGTGACCGGTTGGCTCGGGCCCGTCTACGAGATCGAAGCAGTGGCCCTCGACCTCGGCTGGCACCTGCGCGTCGAGGTCCACCAGGCGACGGAGGTGGCCGGCGAGCTGGTCCTCGACGATCCCGACGGCATCGTGGTCGACGCCTGCTACGTGGCTGCGGACGCCTGCGGTGGCCACCTCGCCGGAGCCGCCGCCTGGGTGCGCGAGCCGCTCGGGGCGTGGCTGGGCGAGCGCTGGGACGGCAGCCGCTCGTTCCGCTACCGGGTGGCGGGCACCGATCCGCGCTCGCTGCGCGTCTCCGCCGTCACGTGAGCTCGATCGACGGTTCCGCCGGCCCCGCCCCGGTCGAGCCCACCATCCTCCACGTCGACATGGACGCCTTCTTCGCTTCGGTGGAGCTGCTGCGCCACCCCGAACTGGTGGGTCGGCCGGTGGTGGTGGGCGGCACCGGCGAGCGGGGCGTGGTGGCCGCCGCCTCCTACGAGGCCCGCCGTTTCGGCGTGCATTCGGCCATGGCCTCGGTGCGGGCCAAGCGGCTCTGCCCCGACGCCGTGTTCCTCCCCGGCGACCACGCCCACTACGGCGAGGTCAGCCAGCGGGTGATGGAGTTGTTCCGGGCCATGACCCCGCTGGTGGAGCCCATCTCGCTTGACGAGGCGTTTCTCGACGTGACGGGGGCACGGCGGCTCCACGGCCCGGCCCCGGCCATCGCCGCCCGGCTGCGCCAGCAGGTGCTCGAGCACGAGGGCCTCAGCTGCTCGGTGGGCGTGGCCAGGGTGAAGTTCCTGGCCAAGCTGGCCACCGAGCAGGCCAAGCCCAAGGCCTCTCCCACCGGCATCCGCCGCGGCACCGGCGTCCACGTGGTGGACCCCGCCTACGAGCTGGCCTTCCTTCACGCCCTACCGGTGCAGGCCCTCTGGGGCGTCGGCCCGGTCACCTTGACCAAGCTCGAACGCCTCGGCGTGCACACGGTCGGCGACCTCGCCCTTTTGCCGGTGGACACGGTGGCCGCCAGCGTGGGCCGGGCGGCCGGCCGCCACCTCCACGCCCTGGCCCACGCCGTCGACCCCCGGCCCGTGGTGCCCGACCAGGCCACCAAGTCGGTGAGCCAGGAGGAGACCTTCGCTCGCGACCACCACCGTCGCCACGACCTGGAGGTGGAGCTGCTGCGTCTGAGCGATGCCGTGGCCTCGCGGCTTCGCGCCGGCGGGTGGGCCGGGCGGACCGTCACCCTCAAGGTGCGCTTCGGCGACTTCCGGACCATCACCCGCTCGCGAACCCTCGACGAACCTACCGACTCGGCCCGTCGGATCGCCCAGGTCGGCCGTGGCCTCCTCGACGGGATCGATCCGGCCCCGGGGGTCCGCCTCCTCGGCGTCGGCGTGAGCCACCTCGGACGGGGCACCTTCCAGCAGCTCACGCTCGACGACCTGGGATCCGAACGGTCCGTCCCGACCGATCGCTCCGATGGGTGGACGGCGGCCGAGACGGCGGTCGACGCCATCCGGGCCCGGTTCGGTGCCCGGGCGGTGGGGCCGGCCAGCCTCACCGGCTCCGACGGCCTGCGCATCGCCCGTCGAGGTGCCCAACAGTGGGGTCCCGATGAGTCCCCCGACGGCATCGAGCAGGCCCGGCCCGATCCGTGAAAGGGCGCGACCCTCCGGGTCGAGTCGACCGGGCGACGGTCGATCGGATTCGCTGACCCATCCGAGTGGCCGTGGGTAGAACACCGCCGGTCGCGTTGTCGCTCGGGATGGCCTGTGCGAGACTGCGCCAGCAGAGTCGACCGGTGAACGCCGAGAGGGGGTTCGTGGTGCCGCTTTCCGAGGACGAGCAACGCATCCTCACCGAGATCGAGACGCAGTTCTACGTCAACGACCCCCACCTGGCCGGCGAGATCGGCAACCACTCGATTTACACCCATTGCCTGCGCCAGATGAAGTGGGCGGGGGCTCTCTTTGCTGTCGGTGTGGTGGTGTTGGTGGTCGCGCTGGCCACGGCCACGTCGTTCCTGGTCTCGTTCGCGGGGTTCCTGGTGATGTTGGCGGCCGCGCTCTGGTTCGAGCGCAGCGTGCGCAAGATGGGACGGGCCGGCATGGAGCAGCTCAGTCGCTCCCTGCGGACCGGCGGCTTCCGCGATTACCTCGGCACCACCTCGGAGCGCTTCAAGGGCCGGGCCCGTCGGGACTCCGACGCCGACGGCGCCGGTACCAACGAACCCTGACGACGCAATCGCGTCAGGCGGCCCCGGTCACGGCCCTCGGCTGATCAAAGGCTTCACGCCATGACAGCCGGCGTCGGATGCGGTCGACGCGGCCCTGGTACGCCACGGCTGCGTCGTGGAGCGCGGCGGCCCGGGCGGCAGCCTCCTCGGCGTCGCCGGCCGTGGCGCCGACCGGGTCCCACGAGGCACGAGTGGTGAGGGCGGCCAACTCCCGCAGGTCCGCCCCGAGCTGACCGAGTCGGACGCTCGCGCGACGGGCGAACTCGTCGTGGGTCTCGGCGGGCCGGGGTCGGAGACCGGTGAGCCAACGAACCGGCACCAAAGCGTCGTGCCAGGCACCCAGCACGGCCGCCGCCGACCGGCCGGCACCGCGACGGCCGAGGCGACCCCGGCGCCGCACCAACGGCGCGGCGAGCACCAGGGTCAACCACAGCACGACCAGGACCGCGACACCGACGGCCACCTGGGTGCGTCCACTCGGCCCGCCCCCGTCGTCGGGGTCGATCCCGGCTACCAACGCAGTGTTCCGAGGCGCCGTCGCCGGTGGGTTTGACGAACCCGGCGCCGAGGTGGCGCTTGGCGTTGTCGTGGTGGTGGTGCTGCTCCCGGCCGTGCTGTCGGGGACCGTCTCGTCCTGCGCTGCGGCGACGCCGGTGTAGTCCTCGGCGTCGGGCATGCCCCGTCCCGGGGTGGGCTCGAACGGCACCCAGCCGACTCCGGGGAACCACACCTCCGGCCAGGCGTGGGCGTGCTTGCCCCGCACGGTGTAGAGGTTGGGATCGTCGGGGTCCGGGTCGCCGGGGGTGAAGCCCACGGCCACCCGAGCGGGGAGGCCGATCGACCGGGCCATGGCCGCGTAGGCACCGGCGAACTGCTCGCAGTACCCCTCGCGGGAGTCGAGGAAGTCGACCAGGGCCTCGTCCCCGTTGCCGGAATCCACGGCCAGCGAGTACGTGTAGCCGCTGCGGAAGTGGTCCTGGAGGGCGAGAGCCTGCTCGTACCGGCTGTCTGCTCCGCTGGTGACCTGGCGCGCCAGGTCGCTGGCCACGTCAGGGAAGTCGGCAGGCAGGGCGAGGTGACGACCGCCGATCACCCCGTCCTCGATCGGAAAGCCCCTGTCGACAAGCGTCACTGCGTCGAGCTCCGGCGCCTCGGACACCACCTCGTAGCGCAGGCCGTCGGACGTGGTGTCGGCCTCGGTGATCAAGGTGGAGGAGTCGGGGTCCCACTGCAGGCCGCCAGACGTGGTCCCGAGACTGCGCGCCTTGAACGCCGTCGGGGCCCAGATGGCGGCGAGCGAGGAGATGTCGAACTCCTGCCGGTTGCGGCGGCTGGTCTCGACCTGCGACGCGTCAAAGTCCGCCAGCCGCCCGTCGGCCGCAGAGAACCGACCGCTGCTGGACCACAACCGGCCGTCGAACACGTCGAGCGCGGTCAGGCGCCAGTACGCCCGCCGCTCGGCGCGGACGGTGAACAACACGGTGTCGGACTGGTTCACCAGCCGCTTGCGTAGGTCGACGATCGGGCTGACGGTGGACCGGTCTCCGCCGACCCCGGTGTCCGACCGCCACCGCACCACGGCCTCGGCTTCCGAGCCCGGCAGCTGGGGGCCGATCACGGCGCCACCGAGGAGGCCGACGACGGCCAGACCCGCGCCCGCCCGCAGCACGGCCCGGGGACCGGCGAGGGGCGAGGCGGCGAGCCAGGCGTGGTCGAGCTGGGCCCGTAGCGCCCGATGGCAGGCCACGAACAACAACACGGCCGCACCAAAGGCCACCGCAGTGGTGAAGCGGTGCCGACCCGATCCCAGGATGGCGCCGAACACGAACAACACGGTGGCCGGGGCGACCGCCTCCACCGTGGCCCGGAGGCGGAACGCCGCCCAGTCGGCGAACCAGACCGCCCCGTAGAGGGCCAGGCCGGCGGCGAGTTGGAAGCCGGCGATGACCGGGGCCGGGGCCGCCACCTCCTCGAAACGGTCCCGACTGCCCCGAAGCGCCTCGACGGCCAGGTCCCAGGTCTCACCGGTGGGCAGCCAGTACGCCGTGGATGCCGGGAACAGCAACCAGGTGGAACCCAGGGCGGCGCCGGTCAGGGCCGCGGCCACCACCACCGCGGTCGGAACCTGCCGACGCCGCAGGGTGACGGCCAGCACGTGGGCGCCGATGGTGAACCCGGCCAGGACCCCGACGAACGACCAGTCCTGGTAGAGCCGGATGAAGCCGCCCACCACGCTGAGGTGCACGATCAGCAGGGCAGCCTCGGCGACGGCCAGCGGCACCGGCGACCCCGTCGTCGTCGCCGGCTGGTCCCGCCGGTTCGCGTGATCGGTCGCGGCGCTCATCGGAGGGCGACCGGGCGACGCGACGAGGTCCGCCAGGCGCTGGCGAACGAGACGCCATCGGGCACCGCTACGACCTCGACCCCCGGCACCGGGGCCGGGTCTTCGGCGATGGCCACCACCCGGATGGCGGCGAACCGTGAGCGGAGAGTGCGAAGGATCCCGACGTCGACAGCCACGGGCGTACCCGTCACCAGCACCAGACCTCCCGACCGGGTCCGCCCGTCGACCGCGGGCTGGGGGAGGTCGGTGCCCGGGTGCCGGTCGACCACGGCCAGGTGCTCGAGGAGGGTGTCGCGCCCGGTGCGAGCGTCGAGCAGGCCGGAGTCGGTGCCGTCGGTGATGACCAGCCGGGCCCGGTCGCCACGCAGGGCAACTGCATGGAGCAGGCTGGCCGCCGCCGAGACCGCAAGTTCGAAGTGCTCGGCATCGAGGTGGCTGCGGCGGGCGTCGAGCAGGACGGTGACGTGGCCCTGCCAGGGCGGGTCGTCCTGGCGGACCAGCAGGTCGTCGGCTCGGGCCGAGGAGCTCCAGTGCACGCGTCGTAGGTCGTCGCCGACCACGTAGGGCCGCAGGGTCGCGAAGTCCTCGTCCCCGGCGCTGCCGAGGACCGGGTGGACCACGCCGGCGAGGGGATCGTCGAAGCCGCCCCCGGTGGACGGGCCGCCGAGGTCCTCGATGGCCGGCAGGACGGTGAGGGCGGCGTCGCCGGCCACGGTGAAGCGCCGCCGGGCCAGACCGAACGCGTCGGTGAGCTGGGCGTCGAGCGGGCCGATGCGGACCACCCCCCGGTGTTCGGTGGGGAGCCGGTAGCTGGCCGCCTGCTTCTCGGCCGGTGCCAGGGGGGCCAGCGACACGGTGGCGCCGACGGTGCCGGCGACCGGGTCGTGCATCGAGAGCACCGGTGTCCGACGGCGACCTCGGTTGGTGATGCGCAGCTCGACCCTGCTGCTGGTCCCGAGGGGGACCTGGCGAGGGTGGATGGTCCGCTCCACGTCGAGGACCGGAGCCCGACGTCGGACCACGACGACGGCCACCACCACCAGAGCGATGCCGGTCGCGCCGAGGAGGTAGAGCTCGGGCAACCCGAAGAGACGCCCGGCGGCGACCACGAGGACCGAGCCCACCACCACCAGCCATCCCGGACGGGTCACCATTGCTCGGTCTCAGCCGACCGAGTCGGCTGGTTGCGGTGCCGGGACCGGCACCCGACCCAACACCTCGCCCACCACGTCCGCCGTGGTGGTCCCGGCCACCTGGGATTCAGGCGTGAGCAGGATCCGGTGGGCCAGCACCGGAGCGGCCAGTGCCTTGATGTCGTCGGGGACCACGTAGGTGCGGCCCTTGGTGGCGGCCCGGGCCCGGGCCACGCGTTGGAGCGCCAACGTGGCCCGCGGCGACATGCCGACCGCGGTCGCCGGGTGGCGACGCGAGGCTTCGGCCAGGTCGACCAGGTAGCCCTTGAGGGGCGAGGCCACGTGCACGGTGCGGGCCGCCGCCACCAAGCCGTTGACCTGGGCTCCGTTGAGCACCGGCCCGACGCCGGCCAGGCGCTCGTCGTTGCCGTGGGTGTCGAGGATCTCCAGTTCGGCGTCCCGGGCCGGGTACCCCATGGAGATCCGCATGAGGAAGCGGTCGAGCTGGCTCTCGGGCAGGGCGTAGGTGCCCTCGTGCTCGATCGGGTTCTGGGTGGCGATCACCATGAAGGGCGGCGGCAGGACGTAGGTCTCTCCGTCGACGGTGACCTGGTTCTCGGCCATGGCTTCGAGCAGCGCCGACTGGGTCTTGGGCGAGGCCCGGTTGATCTCGTCGGCCAGCACGATGTTGGCGAACACCGGGCCGCGGCGGAACTCGAAGCGACTGGCGCCCCGGTCCCACACGTTGACGCCCACCACATCGGTGGGGAGCAGGTCGGGCGTGAACTGCACCCGGCCGAACGGCGAGTCGATCGACGCAGCCAGCGCCTTGGCCAGGGTGGTCTTGCCGACCCCGGGCACGTCCTCTACCAGGAGGTGGCCCTCGGCGATGAGGCACAACAACACGAGGTCGATCGCCTCGGACTTGCCCTGGATGGCCCTGGCGATGTTGTCGGCCAACGCCCGGTGCAGTCCGGCGAAGCTCTCGGCGCCGTCGGCCCGCTCGGCCCGAGGTTCGGTCGCGTTCGAGATGGCCACGCGCACTGGACCTCCTGGTCGGGACGGGAGCCGTCACGATAGGCGGCTCTTGCGACTCCGGTGGGGGCGCCTGTTGCTCGCCGTTCCGGAGCCGAATCGTCGTTCCCGCACGTTCCGGCAGGCCAGCTCCGAGCGCTCGGTCGACGTGCCATGCTCGCAGCCATGGAGCACGTGCTGGCCGTCGACGTCGGCGGTACCAAGGTGGCGGCGGGCGTGGTCGACGCCAAGGGCGCGATCGTCTCCAGGGATCAGGTGCCCACCGAGGGCGCCGACGGCGATGCGCTCTTTGCGACGATCGCCGCCCTCGTCGACGTCGTGCGCTCCGAGGCCGACGTCGACCTGGCCGGCTGCGGCATCGGGTCCGGGGGACCGATGAGCGCCGGTGGCGAGACGGTCTCGCCGCTCAACATCGAGCAGTGGCGCGACTTCCCGCTGCGGGCCCGCATGGCCGACCACACCGGGCTGGACACGTGCGTCGACAACGACGCCAAGGCCCTGGCCCTGGGGGAGGGCTGGCGGGGCGCGGCGGTCGGCTATCGCAACTACCTGGCCATGGTGGTGTCCACGGGCGTGGGCGGGGGCATCGTGGTGGACGGCCACCTTCTCGACGGTGCCGGTGGCAACGCCGGCCACATCGGCCACCTCAACGTGGTGCCCGACGGACGCCTGTGCCCGTGCGGATCGCACGGCTGCTTGGAAGCCGAGGCGTCGGGCACGGCCATCGCCGAGATCACCGGCCGCTCCGCCAAGGAAGCCACCGACGACGTGAAGCGGCACACCGGCGCGCTGGTGGGCCGGGCCGTCGGGTCGGTCGCCAGCCTGCTCGACATCGAGCTGGCTTGCGTGGCCGGATCCGTGGCCCTCGGTTTCGGCGACACGTTCTTCGCCGCCGCCCAGGCCGGGGTCGAGCGCCACGCACGCATCTCCTACGGGCGCGACACGGTCATCCGGGCTGGCGGGCTGGGCCCCGACGGCCCGCTCGTGGGGGCGGCCGCGGTGGCGTGGCGCGCCCTCGGCCACGATGTCGGCGTACGGTGAGGTCGCCGTCGTTCTGGCTCGCGGTCGTCGTTGCGTTGGCCCGGCGGCCGACCCTGTGGGCCACGGCGGTCACTCAGGCGTTCCGTCTGGCGGCGCCCGGTTGGTGGCGCCGTCGGCCTTACCTGCCGCTCCCCGACGGTGCCTACCTGCGGTTCCGACTGGAGACCCAGTACGGCAGCGACGACGACCCCGAGCCGGCCGACGTGGTGACCTACCTGCACTGGTGCCACCAGCACGGACGTCTCGGCTGAGCGCGCGAGCACGTGTCAGGTGGTCCGCAAGTTGGCACCTGGCTGCGGCTCGGATGTCTCGGCTGACCGACGCCAAATGGCATCGACGCATTGCAGGGCACCGGTAACCTGCCCGCATGGTCCGGGCGCTCGTGCTCAACGCCACCTACGAGCCCTTGGCGGTGGTGACCGGGCGGCGCGCCTCGGTCCTGGTGCTCGGCGAGAAGGCCGACGCCCTCGAAGGCTCTGGGTTCTGGCTCCACGCCGAGCGGCTGGCCCTGGAGGTGCCGTCGGTGATCCGGCTGCGCACGGTCGTCAAGGTCACCCGCTCGCACGAGCTACCCATCAGCCGCCGGGGCGTCTTCTTGCGCGACGACCACCGCTGCCAGTACTGCGGCGAGCGAGCCGAGACGCTCGACCACGTGGTGCCCCGCAGCCGTGGCGGCCTCCACTCCTGGGAGAACGTGGTGGCCGCGTGCCGGCCCTGCAACGTGCGCAAGGCCGACCGGTTGCTACCCGAGACGCGGTTCGCGCTCGGTCGCCCGCCGGTGCAGCCTCGGCGGCTGTCGTGGGTCACGGTCGCCATGGGCCAGGTGCCCGACCAGTGGCGCCCGTGGTTGTTCCACGCTGCGTGACGGCGTGATCGCGTGATCGCCCCGCAGGGCCGCGGCGTCGACGAGGTCGAACTGGTTCGGGTGCGCGTCCCGCTGGTCGCACCTCTCCGCTCCGCGCACGGTGTCGAGGACGTCCGCGACCTCGTGCTGCTGCGCGTCCTCCTGGCCGACGGGAGCACCGGGTGGGGCGAGTGCTCGGCTCTGGCCCGTCCCACCTACACCACCGAGTACACCGCCGGCGCCTGGGCGGTGCTGCGCGACGAGCTGGTACCGGCGCTGCTCGCCGGACGAGACGCCGGGCTGGTTGGACATCCCATGGCCGCCGCTGCCCTGGCCGGGGCCTACCTCGATGCCAGCCTTCGGAGCCGGGGCCGACGCCTGGTGGAGGAGCTGGGCGCCCGCCACGGCCGGCCGGTCGAGCGGGTACCCAGCACCGCAGTGGTGGGACGCGCCGAGAGCACCGACGACCTCCTGGCCACCGTCTCCGCCCACGTCGACGAGGGCGTGGCCATGGTCAAGCTCAAGGTCACGTCGCGACCCGACGACCTCGACGCGATAGCGGCCGTCCGGGCCACCTGGCCCGACCTGGCCCTGGCCGTCGACGGCAACGGGTCGCTCGACGCCCGATCGCTCGCCATCCTCGACGGTCACTCCCTCGCCTACGTCGAACAGCCGGCCCCGACCGACGAGCTGCTCACCTCGGCCGCGTTCGCCCGACGGATCGCCACGCCCGTCGCCCTCGACGAGTCGATCACTTCGCTGGCCGTCCTCGAAACCGCGCTGGCGGTGGGTGCCTGCCGGGTGGTCAACGTGAAGCCGGCGCGCCTCGGAGGCCAGCACCAGGCTGCCGAGTTGGCCCGAGCCGCCGCCGAAGCGGGGTGCGGCGTGTTCGTGGGCGGGATGTTGGAATCGGGTGTGGGACGGGCCGCCGCGCTGGCGGTGGCCGCCCTCCCGGCGTGCACGCTCCCCACCGACCTCGGGCCGTCGAGCCGCTACCTGGCCCACGACCTGACCGAGGCCATCGAAGCCGACGCCGACGGCCGGGTGGTCCTGCCCTCCGGACCAGGCATCGGCGTGGTCCCACGACCCGACCGCCTCGAGGCGGTGGCCGTCGACCGGCTCGTGGTGCGCCCGTGATCGATCCGGGGCGGCCGGCGACCTGGCGCGTCGAGCACCACCTCGGCTCGGCGGCGGCGTTCCACGACCGTGACCTGCCCGATCCGGTCCGTCGGGTGGTGTGGTGGTTCGAGGTCACCCGGCCCGCCGTGGCCCTCGGCAGCACCCAGAGCCTCGACGTGGTCGACCATGACGCGGCGGCGGCGGCCGGCGTCGAGGTCCTGCGACGGCGCAGTGGGGGAGGAGCGGTGTGGCTGGCCCCGGGCGGCGTCACCTGGGTCGATGTGGTCGTGCCCGCCGCCGACCCGCGCTGGGTCGACGACGTGGGCCGGGCCGCCATCTGGCTCGGGCAGACCTGGGTAGCCGCGCTGGCCGCCCTCGGCATCGAGGGAGCATCGCTCCACGACGGGCCGATCGTCGCCTCGGCCCACTCGGCGCTGGTGTGCTTCGCCGGACTGGCCCCGGGCGAGGTGACCGTGGGTGGCCGCAAGACCGTCGGCATCTCGCAACGTCGCACTCGTGGGGGCGCCCGCTTCCAGTGCGCGGTCCTCCACCACTGGGACCCGCGCCCACTGGTCGACGTCCTCGCCGTACCCGACAACGGCCTTGGCCCGGGTGGGTTCCGAGCACATCTGTCGGCCGATCTGGCCGATCTGGCCACCGGCATCGGCCCCGTCGACTCGTCGACCCTCGTCGACGCCCTCCTCACCGAGCTCAACGCCAACCCCTGAGCACCAGCCCCAAGGCCCGAGCACAGCCACCGGCAGCCGCCGGAATCGTGAACGTGTTGGCAGATCGCGCTCTTTTCGACGCGGTTGGCCAACACGTTCGAGGGGTGTGCGGCGGGTCGGTGGGTCGCGAGCCGATGAGGGGCTGGTCGACATGACCAGAATGGAGTAGATTGGCTATTAATGGCAACCAAGGGAACAGACGCCGTCGACGCAGGAACGGCCGAGGAGGCGTCGACGAGCGCGGGCCCGGTGTACGGGCATGCACCACTGAAGGGCACGTTCCCCATGAAGCTCGACAGCAACGGCCGCATCGCCCTGCCCGCCGCCCTCAAGGCCGCGTTCGCCGGCTCGGCCGTGCTGCGTCCCCACCGTACCGAGTACCTCAACCTGTACACGCCGTTGGCCTATGATGAGGTGGTCAAGGCCTACGTGGCCGACCAGCCCAAGGGGGTCCTGAGCCCCCGCACCCGCAAGCGCCTCTACATGTCGACTACCGAGGTGACGGTCGACAGGCAGAGCCGGCTGGTGGTCCCGCCCGAGCTCCGGGCGCAGGTGGGCCTAGGCGAGCGCATCGTGGTAGCCGGGGCCATCGAGGCCATCGAGATCTGGCCGGCCGAAGCCTTTGTGGGCGAACGGGCCACCTTTGACGAGGCCGACCTGTTCTTCGACGCGTTCGAGGGGTTGTGAGCGCGTCGTGCCCGTCCTCGACACCTGTCCCCACCTCGGATCGCCTCCGTCCCGCCCCTCGCTCGGTCGTCGCCCTCGTGGTCGGTCCCGCGCCCACCTCCACCGCGGCGAGCCGGTGATGACCGACCCATCCACCGGCCCACCCTTCGTCCACCGACCCGTGCTCCTCGACCGGGTGCTGGAGCTGTTCGCTCCCGTGCCGAGCGGCACGATCGTCGACGCCACCCTCGGCGGCGCTGGCCACGCGGCGGCCCTGCTCGATGCCCGATCGGATCTCCGGGTCCTCGGCCTCGACCAGGACCGGTACGCCCTGGCCGCTGCGCAGGCCCGGCTCGCTCCGTACGGCGACCGGGCCACGGCTACCCACGCCCGCTTCGACCAGCTGGCAACGGTGGTCGCCGCGGCCGGTGCCGCCAGCCGACCGGTCGTCGGGGTCCTGTTCGACCTCGGCGTGTCGTCACCCCAGTTCGACCGGCCCGAACGCGGGTTCAGCTACCGCCACGACGCGCCCCTCGACATGCGCATGGACACCTCCTCCGGTCCGACCGCGGCCGATGTCGTGAACACGGCCACCGAACGGGAGCTGGCCGCCATCCTCCGACGCAACGCCGACGAGCGCTTCGCCGGTCGCATCGCCAAGGCGATGGTGGCGGCCCGACCCGTCCTGAGCACGGTCCAGCTGAGCCAGCTGGTGGTCGACGCCATCCCCGCTCCGGCTCGCCGACGCGGCGGGCATCCGGCCAAGCGGACCTTCCAGGCCTTGCGCATCGAGGTCAACGAGGAGATGGTCGTCCTGCCAGTCGCCCTCGACGCCGCCCTCGACGTGGTGGTCGCCGGCGGGCGGGTGCTGGCCATCAGCTTCCACTCGGGCGAGGACCGGATCGTCAAGGCCCGCTTCCGGCGCGCCGACGACGGCGGCTGCACGTGCCCGCCCGGGCTGCCCTGCGCCTGCGGCGCCATCGCCGAGGCCCGCCTCCTCAGGCGGGGCGGCTGGACCCCCGACGCCATCGAGGTCGGGGCCAACCCTCGAGCCGCCAGCGCCCACCTCCGCGCCGTCGAGAAGCTTCCCATCGACCTCCAGGAACTGCCATGACCAGCCCCGTCCGTGCCCCACGTTCCACCCCGCGCTCGTTCCCGGGTGTGGCCGTCGCGAAATCGCGACCCGACCTGCGCATCGTCGGGGCCCCTCGGCGGCGCTCCCGCACCGGGCTTCTGGTGGGAGCGGCCACGGTCGTCGTCTTCGGAGCCCTGTTCGCCGGTGCCGTGGCCCACTCCCTCCTGGTGAGCGGCCAGGTCCACCTCGACGAGGTGGGCGTCGAGACCCGTGCGCAGCAGGAGCGTCTCGAACTGGAGCAGCTCGATCTGGCCGGCCTCCAGTCGCCCGGGCGCATCGCTCGGGAGGCCACGCACCTCGGGATGGTCCCGGCCGGCCAGCAGAACTGGATCAGTCCGGTCGCCGGGGCTGGCGCCGTGGTCACCGGGGCCGCACCCGAGCCAGCCCCCCCGCCGCCGACCGACGCGGTCACCGACACTCGTGGGGAGGCCGGCGACGGAACCGGAAGTGGTGCAAGGTCGGACGGCGCCGGCGACCAACCAAGGGATGGGTCCGCTGACCAGTCGCCGGACCGCGATGGCGGCGGCTCCGAGCTTGCGGCGGCCACCACCGAAACGGCGACGGCCGAGCCGTGACCGGCCGCGACGGGTTCGACGACCTGGATGCGTTCTTCGCCCGTCCCCGGACCGCCACCCGGGGTACTGCCGGGGGGCGCGGCGCGACCGGCCTGGCCGACCGCCCCGCGGTCCGCGCCCGCTCCCTGCGCACCCGTCGCCCGCCCCGACCGCGGTCGCCCAGATCATCTGCTCGCACGTCGTCGTCCGCGGTCGCCCACTCGGTGCCGGGTGCCGCGCGCACGCCGATCCGCACCTCGACCCTCCGCCACGGACGCACGATCCGCCGCGATCCAGCGCCGGCTGGGCGCGGCACCAAGCGCCCTCTGGTCGACACCGACCGGCTCGCTCGGCGGACGCGGGTGCGTCTGGTCGGCTTCGTGGTCGTGGTGGTGCTGGCCGGCGCCGGCATCACCACCCGGCTGGTCGACGTGCAACTCGGGGGTGCGGGATGCCGGTCCCAGGCCCTCTCGGTGGCCGACTGCCGCGCCTACGGCGCCGGCATGCGAGACGCCTTTCGTCCCCTGCCGGCCGGTCGGGGGGCCATCTTCGATCGTCACGGCCAGGCCTTTGCCCTCTCGGTACCGCAGCCCAACGTGGTGGCCGACCCGGCCTCGGTGCCGAGCCCCACCCGCGCCGCACGCGCCCTCGCCCCGGTGCTCGGCGTCGACGAGAACGTCCTGGTGGCCAAGCTCGCCAAGACGTCCACCCGGTACCAGTTGCTGGCCAACACCGTGGCACCCGAGGTGCGCCAAGCCGTGCGAGACCTGAAGCTCGAGGGCATCACCCTCGAAGCCCAGTACGTGCGTCAGAACCCGAGCGAGGGCCTGGCTGGCGCCGTGGTGGGCCGGACCTACGAACAGGGTCGGGTCGACGACCAGCAGCGGCAGGGCCAGACCGGCCTCGAGCTGGCCTACGACGACGAACTCGCCGGCGCAGCCGGCCGACTCAGCTTCGAGAAGGATCCGAAGGGACGGACGATCGCCGGCACCAGCGAGAAGATCGAGGCCGCCAAACCTGGCACCGACCTCTACCTCACGCTCGACCAGTCGTTGCAGTACGCCACCGAACAGGCGGTGGCCGACCAGGTCCGTGCGACGGGAGCCGAGCAGGCGATGGCGGTCATCAGCCGGCCCAGCACCGGGGAGATCCTGGCCATGGCCAGCGTGGCCGACGACGGCCGCGGCGACGTGGCCGGCACGGTCGACAACCGGCCGGTCACCAACGTGTTCGAGCCCGGATCGGTCAACAAGATGATCACCATCGCCGGAGCCATGGAGGAAGGGTTGGTGGACCCCGACACCACCTTCGCCGTTCCCGACAACCTGCGGGTGGCGGACCACCGCTTCACCGATCACGACGCACACCCGACATCGCCGTGGTCCACGACCGACATCTTGGTGACGTCGTCGAACGTCGGCACCATCATGATCGCCCAGGAGCTGGGCCAGGACGGGGTCGACGAGTACCTGCGCAAGTTCGGCTTCGGTCAGGCGACCAGCACCGACTTCCCGGGCGAGGTCAACGGCCTCATGTTGGCGCCCGACGACTGGTCCGGCACCAGCATCGGGGCCATCCCGATCGGCCAGGGCATCTCGGTGACCGCCCTGCAGATGTTGGCCGCCTACAACGTCATAGCCAACGACGGCGTCTACGTGGCCCCCAAGTTGGTGGCCGCCACCGACACGGGGGACGGTCGGGTGGCAACCACACCGTCCGATCCGCGCCGGGTGGTGTCGCCCGATGTGGCCGAAGCGATGGGCGCCATGTTGGTGAAGGTGGTGAGCGACGGCACCGGCCAGGCGGCCCAGGTCCCGGGCTATCCGGCGGCGGGCAAGACCGGTACCGCACGCATCCCCCAGCCCGCGCCGCACGCCGACCCTGGCGACGCCTACCAGGACGCCGAGGGCGACTACCACTATCAGTCGAGCTTCGTCGGGTTCGTCGCCGGTGCCGACCTGTCGGTCATCGTCACCGTGCAGGACGCCCAGACGTCCATCTACGGCAGCGAGGTTGCGGCACCGGTCTTCGCCCACTTGGCCTCACTGGCCCTGCGCAACGAGCAGACCCCTCCGCCTGCCCTCGCCGAGGCCGCCGCGGACAAGGTGCCCGAGGTGAGCGACTCCGCCAAGGAGATCGACGGCGAGGGTCCCGGTTTGGCGGCCGGGATCACGTCAGGCTGAAGGGGTGATCCTCAGCGACCTGGCGGAGGTGGTCGCCGATCGACCCCCCTTCCGCGACCTGATCGTCAGCGGCGACCTCGGCGTCGACGTGGGTCGCGCCGTGCACGACTCGCGCGCCGTGGTTCCCGGGGCGTTGTTCTGCGCCATCCCTGGCGCGACCCACGACGGCCACGACCACGCGTCGGCTGCGGTCGCCGCCGGTGCCGTCGCCCTGCTCTGCGAGCATCCCGTCGGGCTGGGCGTGCCCGAGCTGCGGGTCCCGTCGGTGCGCACCGCCATGGGGCCGCTGGCCGCGGAGCTGGCCGGCCGCCCGTCGGACCACCTCGCCGTCGTCGGCGTGACCGGGACCAACGGCAAGACCACCACCATCCACCTGCTCGGCGCCATCCTCACCGCAGCCGGCCTCCCGTGCGGCCTCATCGGCACCCTGACCGGGGCCCGGACCACGCCCGAGGCCCCCGAGCTGCAGGACCGCCTGGCGGAGCTGCGCGCCCGAGGGACCGTCGCGGTGGCCATGGAGGTCTCGTCGCACGCCCTCGACCTCCACCGCGTCGACGGCACCCGCTTCCGCGTGGCGGTGTTCACCAACCTCAGTCGCGACCACCTCGACCACCACCGCACCATGGCCGCCTACTTCCAGGCCAAGGCCCGGTTGTTCTCCGGCGAGCTCTGCGACCGGGCGGTGGTGAACGTCGACGACCCCCACGGTCGGCTCCTGCTCGACGCTGCCGAAGTACCCACCACCGGGTTCGGCCTGGCCGACGCCGAGGATCTGGTGCTCGGCGTCGACGGTTCGCACTTCGCCTGGCGAGGCGTGGCCGTGCACGTCGGCCTGGCCGGTCGCTTCAACGTGGTCAACGCCCTGGCTGCGGCCACCGCGGCGAGCGAACTGGGGGTCACGCCCGAGCGCGTGGCGGCCGGCCTGGCCGCAGCAGGACCGGTGCCGGGGCGCTTCGAGCGCGTCGACGAAGGCCAGCCCTACCTGGCCATCGTGGACTACGCCCACACGCCCGACGGACTCGACCAGCTCCTGACCGCAGCGCGTGAGCTGGCCGTCGGCGGCCGGGTTGTCCTGGTGTTCGGGGCCGGCGGTGACCGCGACCCGTCCAAGCGCCCGGAGATGGGCGAGGTCGCCGCCCGGTTGGCCGATGTGGTGGTCCTCACCACCGACAACCCCCGCTCGGAGGATCCGGCTGCGATCATCTCCCAGGTGCAAGCAGCCATGGTCGATCCGAGGGACCTCCGCATCGAGCCCGACCGGCGCGCCGCCATCGCCCTGGCGGTGGCCGAGGCCGCTCCCGGCGACGTGGTGCTGGTGGCCGGCAAGGGCCACGAGTCCACCCAGGTCGTCGGCACCACGGCCATCCCCTTCGACGACCGGACGGTCCTGTGCGACGCCCTGCGCGCCAGGGAAGGTGCGCACCGGTGATCGCGCTCCTGATGGCCGGAGGCATCAGCCTGGCCGTGTCGCTGGTGGGCACCCGGTTCCTGATCGAGTGGTTGCGCGCCCATCAGATCGGCCAGCCCATCCGCGAGGAAGGCCCGTCGGGCCACCACACCAAGGCCGGCACCCCGACCATGGGCGGGTTGACCATCGTGGTCGGCGCCGTCGCCGGCTACACCGTCGCCCACCTCCGCAGCCCGGGGGTCTTCACCCGCTCGGGCATCTTCGTGCTGCTTCTCGTGGTGGGCGCCGGCCTGGTGGGTTTCCTCGACGACTGGATCAAGATCACCCGGGCCCGAAACCTGGGCCTCTCCAAGCGCATGAAGGTTCTCGGCCTGCTCACGGTGGCCATCGCCTTCGCCTGGGCGACCATCGAGCTGACCAGCGTCCACACCACGCTCTCGTTCACCAGGTACGACTCCTTCGAGGCGGCGTCGCTGCTCGACGTCGACTTCGGGAGGGTCGGCTGGGTGGTCTGGTCCGTGCTGTTGATCATGGCCATGACCAACGCCGTCAACCTCACCGACGGCCTCGACGGGTTGGCCGCCGGCGCTTCGCTGTTCTCCTTCGCCGCCTTCACCGTGGTGGGCTTCTGGGCGTTCCGGAACGGCGACATCTACGACGTGGAGCACGCCCTCGACCTGGCCGTTGTGGCTGCGGCCATGCTCGGTGGGTGCACCGGGTTCCTGTGGTGGAACGCCCATCCGGCCAAGATCTTCATGGGTGACACCGGCTCGCTGGCCATCGGCGCCGGGCTGGCCGGTCTGGCTCTCACCCTCAGCACCATGCTGCTGCTCCCGATCGTCGGCGCACTGTTCGTGGTCGAAACCCTGTCGGTGATCCTCCAGGTCGTGTCGTTCCGGGGCTTCGGCGGTCGCCGGGTGTTCCGCATGGCACCCATCCACCACCACTACGAGCTCGGGGGCTGGCCCGAGACCACGGTGATCGTCCGCTTTTGGATCGTCGCCGGCCTGGCCACCGCCCTGGCCCTCGGCATCTTCTACGCCGACTTCACGACGCTGCCGGGCGCGAAGGATTCGTAGTGGAGGTTCGACCGATCGTGCGCGGGGGCGGGCAGCGTGGTGATCGCAGGTGGACACGGGTGGGCGCGTTCGAGTCGTCGCCGGTCACGGTCGGTTCCTCGGCTGGCGCCTCGGAAAGCACCCCGCCGTCTTGTCCGCTCGCGGCGCCTCCTTCGTCGGCGCCGGGCCGCCCGGGCCCGGCCGGGCGCGAAGGATTCATGACCACTGAAACGTGGTGCTGCGTCCGGGTCTCCCGTGAACTTGTTGGCGGAGCGCGCCGGAACAGCGCGTCTGGCCAACAAGTCCGGGTGGTGGCGGGGACTTGGGACTCGTGATCCGATGACCACGACGGTGACCCACCCGGCGCTGCGGGGACGCGCCGACTCGAACCTGGTGGCCCGGCGCCGACGTCTGGTGGTGCCAGGCACGGCCACCGGCGCGTTCTGGTTGCTGGCATCGGTCGTCACGGTGTTGAACATGATCGGGCTGGTCATGGTCCTCTCTGCGTCGTCGGTCATCTCGGTGCGCGAGATCGGCACGCCGTGGTCCTACGCGCAGCGCCAAGTGCTGTGGTCGCTGGTGGGCTGCGTGGCCCTCCTGGCCACGCTGTCGATCTCGGCCGACTTCTGGAGGCGCCACGCCAAGGTCTGGTTGGGCGCCGCCCTCGTGTCGTTGGTGGCGGTGCTGGTGCCGGGCGTGGGCATCACCGTCAACGGGGCCACCCGATGGCTCGGTGTCGGACCGCTGCAGGTGCAGCCCTCGGAGTTTGCCAAGTTCGCCCTGCTGATCTTCTTGGCCAAGCTGCTGACGGAGCGGTCCGAAGAGGTCGACGATTGGCGGTGGACCCTGGCGCCGGCGGTGATCTACCTGGTGGTGGTCAGCGCGCTGGTCATGGCCCAACCCAACCTCGGCACCACGATCATCATCGCCGCCATCGTGTTGATCATGTGCCTGGCTGCCGGCGTCCGGCTGGTGCCGCTCGGGCTGACCACGCTGGCCGGCGTCGCGGTGGCCGCCGCCTTTGTGGCCTACACCCCGTTTCGCCGCACCCGCCTGCTCCGGTTCCTCGACCCCATGGCCGACCCTTTGAACACCGGCCTGCAGAACGTCCAGTCGCTGGTGGCCATGGCCAACGGCGGGCTGGCGGGCCGGGGCCTGGGCCGATCCACCGTGAAGTGGGGGTACCTGCCCTACGCCTGGACCGACTTCATCTTTGCGGTGATCGGCGAGGAGTTCGGCCTGATTGGTGCGTTGACGGTGGTGGCGTTGTTCCTGGCTTTCGCCGCACTGGGCGCCCATGTGGCATCGCAGGCCCGGAACCGCTTCGACCTGCTGGTGGCCATCGGCATCACGGCGTGGATCACCGTGCAGGCGGTGATGAACATCGGCGCCGTCATCGGGATCATGCCGATCACCGGCGTGCCCCTGCCTTTCGTCTCGTTCGGCGGTTCGTCGTTGGTGGTCAACCTGGCCGCAGTGGGCCTGCTGCTCAACATCGCCCGGCACCCGAGCCAGCCCGACGTCGGAGCGGCGCCGTCCGGGTCGCCAGGATGACGAGACCGGCGCCGCAGAGCCTCACCACCAACCCGCCAACATGGGCCCTGGTGGCGGGGGGCGGCACGGCGGGCCACCTCTTGCCCGGCTTGTCGGTGGCCCGGGCGCTCGTGGCCTCGGGCCGCGAGCCGGCGTCGATCCGATTCGTCGGAGCCCGCCGCGGCCCTGAGGCCCATCTGGTGCCCGCCGAGGGATTCGCCGTCGACCTCCTCCCCGGTCGCGGCATCCAGCGGCGTCTCACCATGGCCAACGTGGCAGCAGGGGCGGACCTGTTCCGGGCCTTGTCACAGGGGATCGGGATCGTCCGTCGCTACCGTCCCGACGTCGTGGTCGCCCTCGGCGGCTACGCCTCGTTCGCCTGCGGGGTGGGTGCCGTCCTGGCTCGCGTGCCGCTCGTGCTGTTGGAGCAGAACAAGAAGGCGGGCGCCGTCAATCGGGTTCTTCGTCGCTTCGCCCGGGCGTCGGCAGTCTCCTTCGCCGGCACCGACCTGCCCCGGGCCACCGTCACCGGCAACCCGTTGCGCCCCGAGATCCGTGCCATCGCCGAACACCCCGATCCCGTCGGGTCGCGCGCCGCCCTCGACCTTGCCCCCGAGGCAACCGTGATCGCCGTGTTCGCCGGGTCGCTGGGCTCGCGCCGCATCAACGAAGCGGTCCGCGGCTTGGTGGAGAGGTGGGGGGAACGCTCCGAGCTGGTCATCCGCCACGTGGTCGGCAGGGGTGGCTACGACGCGTACATGGCCGGGGCTCCCGTGCCGCCCGTCGGGGGGCTGACCTACCAGGTGCTGGCCTACGAGGACCGGATGCACCTGATGCTCGACGCCGCCGACGTGGCCGTCACCAGGTCGGGCGGGAGCGTCTTCGAGCTCATGGCCGCCGGGCTCCCGGCGGTGCTGGTTCCGCTGCCGATCGCCACCCGCGACCACCAGATGGCCAATGCCCTGGCCGTGGCGGACGCCGGCGGGGCGGTGGTGGTCCCCGATGGCGAGCTCGACTCCGACCGCCTGGCTCGCGAGCTCGATGCCCTGCTGGGCGAGCCCGGTCGCCTGGCTGCGATGAGCGCGGCGATGCGCGCCGCAGCCACCGTCGATGCCGCCGAACAGGTCGCCACGCTGGTGGAAGAGGTCGCGCGTGGCTGAGCAGAGCGCCGTCGACCTGTCGTACCCGCGCACGGTTCACCTGGTGGGGGTGGGAGGCGCCGGCATCAGCGCCATCGGCATCATCCTGGCCACCATGGGACACCACGTGTCGGGCAGCGACCTCAACGAGACGCCGGCGTGGCCCACGCTCGCGGCGGCGGGGGTGACCACCGACGTGGTGGCCGCCGCCGACCTCTTCGCTTCGGCCGAGGAGCACGGGGCCCAGGTCGTCGCCCACTCCACCGCCTTCGCGCCCACCGCCGCCGACCTCGAGGCGGCCCGAGATGCCGGTCGCCAGGTGGTGGACCGGGCCCGGATCCTGGCCGCCGTCTGTGCGGCCCGACCCACCGTGGCCGTGTCGGGTACCCACGGCAAGACGTCCACCACCGCGCTGCTGGCCACCCTGCTCGACGGTGTGGGCGCCGACCCGTCCTTCCTCGTCGGTGCGGTGGCGGTCGGGCTGGGCGACGCCGCCCGTTGGGGCGGCGACGGTGGCACCTTCGTGGTCGAGGCCGACGAGAGCGACGGCTCCTTCCTGGAGCTGGGCGCCGCCACCGCAGTGGTCACCAACATCGACGAGGACCACCTCGACCATTGGGGTTCGCTGGACGAGATCGAGGCGGGGTTCGACCGGTTCCTCGCCGAGGCCACCCGCCGGATCGTGGGCATCGACGATCCCCGCACCGATGGCAGGGTCGACGAGCGGGCCCTGCGCCTGGCCCGGCGCCACCAGGCGGTCACGGTCGGCGAATCGGCCGAAGCCCGCTACCGGATCCACGACGTGGTGATCGAGCGCCTCACCACCACCTTCGGGCTCGCCGTCGACGGCGTGGAGGTGGGCCCGGTCTCGATCGGCACCCCCGGCCGGCACCATGCCCGCAACGCTGCGGTCGCGGTGGCCACCGCCGCAGGGTTGGGCGTCGCCCTGCCCGACGCCGTCGCCGCGCTGGCGGACTACGCCGGCGTGGCCCGCCGCTTCGAGGTGGTGGGGAAAGCCGCTGGCGTGGTCGTGGTCGACGACTACGCCCACAACCCGGGAAAGATCCGGGCCCTGCTGAGCTCGGCGCAGGAGGCCGGGTGGGACCGGGTGGTGGTGGTCTTCCAACCCCACCGCTTCACCCGGACGCGCGACCAGGCGGCCGCCCTCGGCCAGGCGCTCGCTCTGGCCGACGTGGTCGCCGTCACCGGTGTCTACGCCGCCGGCGAGGAGCCGTTGGCGGGGGTGAGCGGCCGGACCCTCGTGGGTGCGGTCCTCGACCACCGGCCATGGGCCGACGTCGCCTGGGTCCCCGCTCTCGACGACGCCATCGTCTGGGCAGTGCGCACCCTGCGGCCCGGCGACCTCTGCCTGACGGTCGGCGCCGGCGACGTGGCCGGGCTCGGGTCCAAGGTGGTTGCCGCGCTGGGTGCCGCGGTCCCGGCGTGACGGCCGTCGATCGGCGGGCCCTCCAGGACATCGACGCCCATCTGGCCGACCTGGTTCGCACCGAGATCGCGCTCGGCCCGCTCACCACCTACCGGGTGGGCGGCGCAGCCCGGCGCTTCGCCAACGTGGAGACCGACGCCGACCTGGTCCGGGTGGCCGACGTCGTGGCGCGCACCGGCGTCGACGTGGTCGTGGTGGGGAAGGGCTCGAACCTGCTGGTGGCCGACGCCGGCTTCGACGGCCTGGCCCTCTCGCTGGGCGACGCCTTCGCCGGCGTGGGCGTCTCCGGCACCACGGTGCGCGCCGGCGCGGCGGCGGCCCTGCCCGTCGTGGCCCGCCGCACCGTGGCGGCCGGACTGACCGGGTTCGAGTGGGCGGTCGGGGTGCCCGGGTCCATCGGCGGCGCGGTGCGCATGAACGCCGGCGGCCACGGGTCCGACATGGCCGCATCGCTGGCGAGGGTCCGCGTCGTAGACCTCGTCGGCGGCGAGGATGGGGTGGTGACCGCGGCCGACCTCCAGCTGGAGTACCGGTCATCGACCCTCGCCCCGCATCACGTCGTTGCCTGGGCCGAGATCGAGCTGGAGCCCGGAGACCGCAGTTCGTCCGAAGACGAGGTGGCCGCCATCGTCCGGTGGCGGCGGGCCAACCAGCCTGGCGGCCAGAACGCCGGGTCGGTCTTCACCAACCCTCCGGGCCGCTCCGCCGGCCAGCTCGTCGACGCCGCTGGCCTCAAGGGTTTGCGAGTCGGCTCCGCCCAGGTCTCCACCAAGCACGCCAACTTCATCCAGGCCGACGAGGGTGGGTCGGCCGACGAGGTGTGGGCATTGACGGCCGAGGTGCGGCGCCGGGTCCATGCGCACAGCGGCGTCGTGCTCCACCCCGAGACCCGGACCGTCGGACTGGCCCCGCTGGCGGAGCTGGAGCCGTGAGCCTCGGTGTGTCGACCCGCCGACCGGAGCTCGACGACGGGCCCGAGCCCATGGACCCGCGCCTGCGGGCCCGGCGGGTCGAGGTGGCGCGCGACCAGGGCCGGCGTCGCCGTCGCGCCATCGTGGCCCTGGCGATGGCCACCGCCCTGGTGCTCGTCGGGCTGGTGGTCGCGCGCTCGCGACTGCTCGATGTCGACGCCGTCACGGTCACCGGCGCCGGTCGGTCCGGGCCCGATGTCGTTCGGGTGGCCGCAGCCATCGCACCGGGCCGACCCATGACCTCGGTCGACCTCGATGCCGTCGAGGCGCGGGTCGAGGGCCTGCCATGGGTCGCCCAGGCCACCGTCACCAGGCGCTGGCCCGGGACCGTCGCCATCCGGGTGGGCGAGCGCACGCCGGTGGCGGTGGTCGGGGAACGCTCAGACGGGGTGGTCGTCGACCGCGGCGGCACCATCCTCGGCCCCGCTCTCCTCACCGACCGCCTGCCACTCGCCGGTCCCGCTACCGTCCTCCGCCCGGGGCAGCGCCTCCCGGCGGGGCAACGCCGGATCGTGGGGATGCTCGCCGACTTGCCGACCGACCTGCTCGGCGACGTGGCCCGCGGCACGGTCAGCGGAGACGGTCTCGGGCTCGTCCTGCGCGACGGCATCGAGGTCGACCTGGGCGATTCGACCCGCATCGGGGCCAAGGCTGCCGCCATCAACGTGCTGCTCGCCAAGGCGGACCGCGACACCATCGCCACCCTCGACGTCACCGTGGCCGGCGCACCGGCCGTCACCCGCCGGCCCCCGCTCGTCGATCCCGACCCGGCCTCCACCCCGGGCCTGCCGGCCATCACCCCGGGCCTGCCGGCCATCACCCCGGGCCTGCCGGCCTTGACCACCGACGAGCCCGGGGGTACATAATGTCACCCGTCCGTCGAGGTGCAGATGACCCTCGACCTCAGGTCGAGGGTTTGGCCCAGTCCCCGTCTGACCGCACCAACCGCCCTCACGGAGGTAAACCCATGGCCGGCAACCCGCAGAACTACCTGGCCGTCATCAAGGTCGTCGGTGTTGGTGGTGGTGGCGTCAACGCCGTCAACCGCATGATCGACGCAGGGCTCAAAGGTGTGGAGTTCATCGCCGTCAACACCGACGCCCAGGCCTTGTTGATGAGCGACGCCGACATCAAGTTGGACATCGGGCGCGAGCTCACGCGGGGGCTCGGTGCCGGCAGCGACCCCGAGGTCGGCAAGGCTGCCGCCGAGTCCCACCGCCAGGAGATCGAGGAGGTCCTCCAAGGGGCCGACATGGTGTTCATCACCGCAGGCAAGGGTGGCGGCACCGGCACCGGCGCCGCGCCGGTGATCGCCGAGATGGCCAAGGCCATAGGCGCCCTCACCATCGGCGTGGTCACCCGCCCGTTCGCCTTCGAGGGTCGGCGTCGCTCGGTACAAGCTGAGGCCGGCATCCAGAAGCTCAAGGAGAAGGTCGACACCCAGATCGTCATCCCCAACGACCGGTTGCTGACCGTCTCCAACGAGAAGACGTCGATGCTCAACGCTTTCAAGATGGCCGACGAGGTCCTCCTCCAAGGCGTGCAGGGCATCACCGACCTCATCACCACGCCCGGAGTGATCAACACCGACTTCGCCGACGTGAAGATGATCATGTCCAACGCCGGCTCGGCGCTCATGGGCATCGGCCACGCCACCGGAGAGGGCCGGGCCCTCAGCGCTGCTCGAGCCGCCATCTCCAGCCCCTTGCTCGAGGCCTCGATCGAAGGGGCGCGCGGCATCTTGTTGTCGATCGCCGGCGGGAGCGACCTCGGCCTGTTCGAGGTCAACGAGGCGGCCGAGATCATCCACGGCGTCGCCCACCCCGACGCCAACATCATCTTCGGCACCGTCATCGACGACGAGATGGGCGACGAGGTGCGGGTCACCGTCATCGCCGCCGGGTTCGACCGTTGGGACGACAAGCCCGGTCGTGAGCAACGTCGACCTGCGGGGGACGACCGTCCGGCCCCGCCGCGCCCGTCGCGGTCGTCGGACCTTTTCGGGCCTGACGGCGACGATGACGGCGACGATGGCGGCGACGACGGTGGCCGCAGCGATCAGGCCGGCGACGACGAGTTCGACGTCCCCTCGTTCCTCAAGTAGCCGGCCCGCCACCTCCGCGAGCGGTCCCGTGACCACCCGGGCTGCGCACGTCTTCACCGATCGCCGCCACGGCGACCTGGCCGTCGACGGTGCGCCGGTGGAGCTGGCCGCCCGCAGGGACGCGGTGCGGGCCACGCCCTGGACCTGGTTGCGGCAGGTCCACGGTTCCCGCGTGGTCCAGGTCACCGTGGCGGGTGAGCATGCCGGTGTACAGGCCGACGCTGCCGTGACCGCGACGCCCGGGGTCGCGTTGGCCGTGCACAGCGCCGACTGTGCGTCGGTGCTGCTGGTGGGCGAGGGCGGGATCGGCGTGGCTCACGCCGGGTGGCGGGGGATCGTGGCTGGCGTGATCGAGTCGACGGCGGCGGCGATGGCCGACCTCGGGACGCCACCGCAGCGAGCGGTGCTCGGACCGTGCATCAGGAGCCGTTGCTACGAGTTCGGCGATGACGACCTGGATGCGGTGGCGGCGCGCTACGGCGACGGCGTGCGGTCGACGACCGGATGGGGCACCGGGTCGCTCGACCTGGCCGCTGCGGTGACCGGCGCCTGTCGGGCGGCGGGAATCGATGAGCTCGATGATGCCGGCACCTGTACGGCCTGCAGCCCCCTGCACTGGTCCCACCGCGTCACCGGTGACACCGGCCGCCAGGCCCTGGTGGCTTGGCTGGGACCGTGAGCGAGCACCGATGAGCGAACCGTTCGACACGCCGCTCGACCGGCCCGACCCGGCCGAGGTACGGCGGCGCGTCGAGGAGGTCTGGAATCGGGTGGCCGCCGCGGGCGGCGACCCGGGGGCAGTCACCCTGGTGGCGGTCACCAAGGGTTTCGGGGCGGAGGTGGCGCTGGCCGCCGCCGATGCGGGCCTCTTCGACCTGGGCGAGAACTACGCCCAGGAGCTGGTGGCCAAGGCCTCCGAGCTGGCCACCACTGACCGGTCGGTGCGCTGGCACGCGATCGGTCGCCTGCAGCGCAACAAGGTGCGCTCGCTGGCCGGCCTCGTCCACCTGTGGCAGAGCGTCGACAGCGAACGGCTGGGTGCCGAGATCGCCCGCCGGGCACCCGGTGCCTCGGTCCTCGTCCAGGTGAACGTGTCGGAGGAACCCCAAAAGGGCGGCTGCGCCCCCGGGGCTGCCCCCGACCTGGTGGCCCGCCTGGGCGACCTCGGCCTCCGCGTCGGCGGGCTCATGGCCGTGGGCGCCGACGGCGCCGTCGACACCGCGCGCCGGGGTTTCACCGATCTCAGCCTCCTGGCTGACCGCCTCGACCTGCCGGTGCGGTCTATGGGCATGTCAGGCGACTACGAGGCGGCGGTCGCCGAGGGGGCCACCATGGTCCGTCTCGGGACCACCCTGTTCGGTGCCCGGCCCCTGTGACCTCCTGGCTGATCCGTCCCGCCGGGTCCGACGGCGGGGTCGTTCCCCGTCGCATCACCCCCAGCCGGTAGACTCCGCGCCCATGTTGCGCAAGGTGATGGTCTACCTCGGGCTCGGCGACGACGCGGCCTACGACCCCGACGACGAAAGCCAGGGCGAGGACACCGATCGCAACGGCGCTCCTGACCGCAACCAGACGCCGCCGCCTCGCCAGCAGCCCTCGTCGAACGTATCCACCGTGTCGACGGTGACCCCGTCCTCGACCCTGTCCGACGAGCCCAGCGGTCTCGGAGCCGTGCGTCCGATCGGGTCCCGCGGAGGATCTCGAGATGGCGCCGGTCCCGGCCAGACCGTCGGCCAATCCGGCCTCGGCGCCCCCCGCCCTCGCCCCCAGGTGGTTCGTCCCATCGCAACCGTGCCCAACGCCAGGCCTCATTTCGTGGCGCCCTCGTCCTTCAACGAGGCCCAAGAGGTGGCCGACAGGTTCAAGAGCAGCCAGCCCGTGGTGGTGAACCTGCTGGAGACCGACCGGGAACTGTCTCGTCGCCTGATCGACTTCGCCAGCGGCCTCTGTTATGGGCTCGGAGGCCAGATGGAACGCCTCGACGACCAGGTGTACCTGCTGACCCCCCTGAGCGTGGAGGTCTCGGCCGAGGAGCGCCGCCGGATCCGCGAGCGCGGCTACGAGGCTTGATCGTGGGCTTCATCAGGCTGCTGATCACCGCCTACATCGTCGCCATCGTGCTGGTCATCATCGGCTCCTGGTTCCCGCTCGACCCTGACGGTCCGGCCGCCAGGGTGTACGCCGGGCTGCGCCGCATCACCGACCCGGTTCTCGAGCCGATCCGACGCGTCATCCCCCCGATCGGCGGCGTACTCGACGTGTCGCCGATGATCGTCATCCTCGGCCTGTCGGTCGTCCGTGGCCTGATCCGCTAGCGCCGCCCTGCCCCGAGCAGCCGGATGCCCTGCGGTAGGGTCGCGGCCATGGAGCTGACCCTGAAACGCCTCCTCGAGCAGGCCGAGTTCGCCGATTCCCGCAAGGGCTACGACCGAGAAGAGGTCAACGAGTTCCTCGACCGGGCCGTGGCCATGGCCACCAAGGTCGAGGCCAAGCTCACCGAGACGATGGGTCAGGCCAAGGCTGCCGGCACCGGTGGGGCGGCGAACGTCGGGCCCAGCCCGGCTGACGTCGAGGCTGAGGTCGAGCGCCGGGTGGCGGCACGCCTCGCAGACGTACCGTCGGGCCCTTCCGATGACGAGGTGGCCGACGAGGTGCACCGGACCATCGTCTTGGCCCAGCGCACCGCCGATGCCGCCGTCCGTGAAGCGCGCGAGGAGGCCGCCACGCTGCTGGCCGAGGCCAACGAGCACGCCCGGGTCATCCGGGACGAGATCGATGAGGCTTCGGCTGCCTCCCAGGCCGATATCGAGGAAGCTTCGGCCGCCTCTCGTGCCGCCATCGATTCGGCCGCGGCTACCGCCCGGGCCGCCATGGATGCGGCTTCGGCTGCTTCCCGGGCCCAGGTCACCGCTGAGGCCGAGGCTGACCGCCGGGCCGCCCGTTCGAGTCTGGCCGCCGAGATCGCCAAGCTCGACGGGGTGCGGGAGTCGCTTCGCGCCGACATCTCCCTGCTCGAACGCCACGTCGAGGAACAGCGCAACCAGCTCCACAGCACGGTCGGCGAGCTCCAGCGTCTGCTCGAGGATCCCACCGGTTTTCGCATGGCTCCGGCCCCGGCCACCGTCGACCACGACCTGCCCCAGCTCGTACCCGAGCTCGACCCGGAGCCCCACGACCCCACCGCCGACGGCGTGAACGACGACGTGGCCGACGATGACGTGGCCGACGATGACATTGCTGATGATGACGTTGCCGATGATGACGTCGCTGGGCCCGACGACGACGTTGCTGGGGCCGACGACCCCGACTCCGCCGTCGCCAACTCGGCGAACGCCGGTGGCGCATTCGCAACAGCGCCATCGACGGACCAGGCCACGGAAGCTTCGGAGGCGGACCAGCCGACCCCCGGCGAACCACGAAGCGGGACTGCACCGCGTCGAGAGACGCATGGTGGAAACCCACGAGGTGGAGACGTCGCGAGCCAGGAGCCGGTGGTCCGGACGGCCGTGATCATCGACGAGGGCTCCGGCCCGTCGGGTTCGGGATACGACGAGGTCGACCACGCCGCTCCGGGCATACGGCGCCCGTTCGAGTCGGGCCCTCCGACCGCACCGGTCTCTGCGGTCGACCTTGGGATGCCCACCCCATCATCGGCTCCCGCCACTTCGCCGCAGCCGACCACGGCTCCAGGCGACGGTGATCGCGAAGACGCCGAGGAGGATGCCTTCCTCGCCGAGCTCCGCAAGGCCATGCGCGACGACGAGCCACTCGGGCCGCGCGAGCAACAGGCCCAGCCCGCAGGGGAGCTCTTCGGCGAGGACGATCGTCGCAGTTGGCGTTTCGGCAAGCGGCGCTGACCGACACGACCCTTCGCATCCGCCGTGGTCTCCCGTCCCTCGGCCAGGCTGGTGCGCAGTGGCCGTCCTGCTGTTGGTCCTGAGCGCCGTTGCCGTCGTCGCAGCTGCGGTCTTGCTCGTCGTCTGGCTGGTCGTCCAAGACGGGCTCACCCTCGTCTTTGCGTCGATGGGCCTGGCCGTTGCGTCGATCGTCTCGATGTGGGTCGCTCGTCGGCTGAGACGGCGTCGCCAGCGCACTCGGCGGGGCACGGGCCATCGCGACAGGGCCGCCGGTGGACGGCCAAACGCTGACGCTGACCCGCGGCTGGTAGCTGCACCGGAGGGCAGGGCTGACGTCACGACCCGGGAACTGAGTCCCTTCCCCATCGTGGGCTACGACACGTTGTGGGTCGCGCAGATCCTCGACGCGGTGGCCGGCCTCGACCAGGCCGACCTGGTGGCGGTGGAGACCAGGGAACGGGAAGGTCGTCGACGACCTGCGGTACTCGACGCGGTTGCGGCAGCGCGTCGAGGGGCGTCGAGCGGACCGGATCAGATCGAGGTCGAGACCCGGTCGCCATCCCCGGATACCGTCGCCACGCCGCCGAACGTGGAGGAGGAGGACCTGTAGGTCGACGCCCGACCGTCCGCCGTCCTTGCCCGTCGGGTGCGGTGGCCGTACGATCCGGCACCTCTCGGCGTGGAAAGGACCTCGTGACCGAGCCCGCCGTGGAGCAACCGAGAGAGACACCGCCTCCTGGCCGCGCCGCACCCCCCGAGGCGTCTGTCGGACCGCGCAAGCTGCGCCTGGTCGCCTCGGTGGCCCTCAGCGTGCTCGTCGTCGACCAGCTGACCAAGCACTGGGCACTGAACGCCCTGGCCGACGGGCCGGTCGACGTGATCGGGTCGCTGCGCTTCTACCTACGCTTCAACACCGGCACCGCCTTCAGCATGGGAAGCGGCAAGGGACTCGGGCCGTGGATCTCGGTGTTGGCCATCGGCGTGGTGGTCGGGCTCTCGCTGGGCTTCACCAGTCGGTTCCGCCTCGGTGCAGCGGCAGCCGGGCTGATCGCCGGTGGAGCCTTCGGCAACCTGGCCGACCGGGCCTTCCGAGGCGACGACGGCTTCCTCAACGGTGCGGTGGTCGACTTCGTCGACCTGCAGTGGTGGCCGACGTTCAACGTGGCCGATGCCGCCATCTGCATCGGCGCCGCCCTGTTGGTGCTGGCCAGCCTGCGCGCCCCGTCATGACCGTCCCGGCCGGGTGACCAGGCTCACCGAGGAGGTGCCGACGGCTCTCGACGGGCAGCGGATCGACCGCGTGGTGGCCATGCTCACCGGGATCAGCCGCACCGAGGCCACCGGTCTCATCGCCGCCGGAGGGGTGCTGGTCGACGGCGTCGCCGCCACCAAGGGGGCCGAGCGCCTGCGGGTGGGCCAAGCGGTGGCCATCGAGGTGCCCGAACCGGTCGCCGCTGCACCACCCATGGCCGAGGACGGCATCGAGGCGCCGGTCGTGTTCGTCGACGAGCACGTGGTGGTGGTGGACAAGCCGGCCGACCTGGTGGTCCACCCCGGCGCCGGTCACGACCACGGGACCCTCGTGAGCGCGCTCCTGGCCCGCTACCCCGAGATGGCCGGGGTGGGCGATCCCCAGCGACCCGGCATCGTCCACCGCCTCGACCGCGGCACCTCCGGGCTGTTGATGGCGGCCCGCACCGCCCGGGCCCATGAGTCGCTGGTAAGGCAACTGTCGCAGCGCTCGGTCGACCGCCGCTACCGGGCCCTGGTGTGGGGCCACCCGGACGCGCCTCGTGGACTGATCGAGGCACCCATCGGGCGGTCGCCCAAGCACCCCACCCGGATGGCCGTCACGTCGAACGGCAAGGAGGCTCGCACCCGCTACGAGGTCGAGCAGACCTTCGCCGAACCCACCCGGTCCGCCCTGGTCACCTGCCGGTTGGAGACGGGCCGCACCCACCAGATCCGGGTCCACCTGTCGGCCATCGGCCACGCCGTGGTGGGCGACGACCGCTACGGAGGCGTACGCCAGACCCTCCCTTCCCCCCGCCCGTTCCTCCATGCCGAAGCGCTCGGATTCGACCACCCCGCCACCGGCGAGCGCCTGATGTTCACCTCCGAGCTCCCCGCCGACCTGGTGGCCGTGCTCGCCCGGGTCAGCTGACCGCGAAGCCTCGAGAACCCCTACGAACTTCGGGTGTGAGCGCCGGTTCTGGCGCGCGGGTACCCAAAGTTCGAGGAGGGTCGGGGGCGAGGAGCGGAGGGGGAGTCGGGTCAGGTGACCGGGTCGGGCCAGGGGGCTTGGCCCCGAGCCACCTCGGCCACGTCGGCGAGGGTCTGGCCCTCGAGCAGGCGGCGCATGTGCTCGCCGGCGTTGGCCCACACGGCCAGCAGGACGCACTGGCCCTCGTGGTCGCAGGCGCCGTCTTGGTGGGGGTCGCCGAAGTCACCGGCCACGATCGGCCCGTCCACCGCGCTCACGATCTGGGCCAGGGTGATCTCCTCGGGGGAGCGGGCCAGCACGTAGCCGCCGCCCACGCCTCGCTTGGATCGCACGATGCCGGCGCCCTTGAGGGCCAGCAGGATCTGCTCCAGGTAGGGCTGGGGGAGGACGGTGCGGTCGGCGACGTCTCGCACCGAGGTCGGGCTGCCGTCGTCGTGCATGGCCAGCGAGAGCAGCGCTCGGCACGCGTAGTCACCCCTGGTCGAGACCTTCACCGGGTGGAGTCTACGAGAGCGCGTACGGCCGTCGGCGGGGCGCTGGCTGGCGGTCGCAGCGGTGGCGGTAGCTTGTCGCCGGACCGGTTGGAAAGGACCGTCGTGGACAAGCCCGTGCTGCCGGACTACGCCGGAGCCTGCATCACCAACATCGTCCCCGCCCTGCTCGACGGCTCGGTGGAGGCGCCGTCGTGGCTGCCCGCCGTCGCGCTCGAAGCCGACCAGGTGGTGCTGCTCGTGCTCGACGGCCTGGGCTGGGACCAGCTCCAGGACCGCCTCGACGTGGCCCCCACCCTCGCCGCCCTGGCCGGCGGGCCCATCACCAGCGTGGCCCCGTCCACCACCGCGACCGCGCTGACGTCGATCGCCACAGGGCTCACGCCCGGCCAGCACGGGGTGGTGGGCTATCGGGTGGCGGTGGACCACGAGGTGCTCAACGTCCTGCGCTGGACCACGCCGAAAGGCGATGCCCGCCGCCGCATCGATCCCCAACAGTTCCAACCCCACGCCGCCTTCTGCTCGCAGCACCCGTGCATCGTCACCAAGGCCGAGTTCGCCACCTCCGGCTTCAGCGGCGCCCACCTGTCCGAGGTGCGCTTCAACGGCTACCGGGTGCCGTCCACCTTGCTGGTGGAGGTGCGCCAGGCGCTGCGGGCCGGCGAGCCGTTCGTGTACGCCTACTACGACGGCATCGACAAGGTGTCCCACGAGTACGGCCTGGCCGATCACTACGACGCCGAGCTCCGCGCCGCCGACAACCTGGTGGCCGACATCCTCGGCGAGCTTCCTTCGGGCGCCGTCTTGGTGCTCACCGCCGATCACGGCCAGGTCGACGTGGGCGGGAACCTGGTGGAGCTCCACCCCGACGTCGCCGCCCAGGTCTCGTTCCAGTCGGGCGAGGGGCGGTTCCGCTGGCTCCACGCCCGCCCCGGCCGCGCCGACGCCCTGGCCGAGGCGGCTCGCGCCCACCACGCCGACACCGGCTGGGTCCGCCGGCGTGACGAGACCGTGGAGCAGGGGTGGTGGGGCGACCGGGTCACCGACGCCGCCCGCCAGCGCCTGGGCGACGTGGCCCTGGTGGCTAGCGACGCGGTGTCCTACGTCGACGCCGCCGACACTGGGCCCTTCAAGTTGATCGGCCGCCATGGCTCGCTCACCGCCGCCGAGATGTACGTCCCCCTGCTCGTAGGAGAGAACCGATGACCGACGCTCCACCCACCGACGCGGCAACCTCGCCGTCCGACGCCGTCCCGGCGACGGATTCGGCGTCTTCGCCCGAGACCGAGCCGGAAGTGGCCCACGGCGAGCTGGTGGCCCACGGCGACCAGCCGGTCCCGGTGCCCGGCGACGCGGCAGCGGACGATGAGCGGCGTGAGGCGGTCGAGGAGCCGGCCAAGGTCATGCGCATCGGCTCCATGATCAAGCAGCTCCTCGAAGAGGTGCGCACTGCGGATCTCGACGCTCCCGCCCGGGACCGCCTCAAGGAGGTCTACGACACCTCGATCCACGAGTTGGGCACCGCCTTGTCGCCGGACCTACGAGACGAGCTCGAGCGGGTGACCATCGCCTTCGGCGACGGGGCCGATCCCTCCGACGCCGAGCTGCGCGTGGCCCAGGCCCAGCTCGTCGGCTGGCTGGAGGGCCTCTTCCACGGCATCCAGGCCACGCTGTTCGCCCAGCAGATGGCGGCCCGCAACCAGCTCGAGGACATGCGACGTCAGCTCGGCCCCGGCGGCCCAGGCATGGCGCCCGGTCCCACAGGTCCCGGTGCGCCCGGCGAAGGCGACGCCCGCGCCGGCACCTACCTCTAGGCCTACGCCCCTGCGGGTGGCCGGCGTCGTCGAGGCTGTTCTGCGGGAGGAGCGGCCGGGGGCGGTCGGTGGTACGGTCGAAATCACAGCCGTGTCATTCATCCACAGCCTGGGGACCAACCCTGTGGAGCACCTGTGGACGTCACCGGTAGCGCCGTCGGAAGGACCCTCGCGTGGGCGATTCGTTCACCCACCTGCACGTGCACACCGAGTACTCGATGCTCGACGGCGCGGCCAGGGTCGACGACGTCGTGGCCGCGGCGGCAGCCGACGGTCAGCCCGCGCTCGGCATCACCGACCACGGCAACATGTACGGGGTCCTCCCGTTCTACAAAGCCTGCAAGGCGCAGGGCCTCAAGGCGATCATCGGGTTCGAGGCCTACATGGCGTACGACTCGCGCACGGAGCGGCCCAACCGGCGGGGGCGGGTCGACGACACCGGTGGCGACGCCGGCGGCGGCCAGAAGCTGTACTACCACCTCACCTTGCTGGCCGAGAGCTACACCGGCTACCGCAACCTGATCCAACTCTCCAGCCGCGCCTTCATGGAGGGTTACTACTACAAGCCCCGCCTCGACTGGGAGCTGCTCGAACGACACAGCGAGGGCGTGATCGCCACCACGGGTTGCCTCGGCGGTCACGTCCTGCAGCACCTCCTGCGGGGCGACGAGGAGGCGGCACTCAAGGCTGCCGGCCGACTCCAGGACATCTTCGGACGCGACAACCTGTTCGTGGAGCTCCAAGACCACGGGATCGCCGACCAGCACCGCACCAACCCGATGCTCCTCGACATCGCCAAGCGCATCGGCGCTCCGTTGCTGGCCACCAACGACAGCCACTACACCCACCGCAAGGACGCAGTGGCCCACGACGCCCTCTTGTGCGTGCAGACCGGGTCACAGATGAGCGACCCCGACCGCCTGAAGTTCCACGGCGACGACCACTACTTGAAGTCGGCGCGGGAGATGCGCCAGCTCTTCGCCGAGGTGGAGGTGGCGTGCGACAACTCGCTGTGGATCGCGGAGCGCTGCGACGTCGAGATCACCTTCGGCAAGCCGCTGCTGCCCGACTTCCCCCTTCCGGAGGGCTTCGCCGACGACGCCACCTACCTCCGCCACCTGACCCTGGAGGGAGCCCGCAGGCGCTGGGGCCAGCAGATCCCCGAGGCGGCGCTGGAGCGGCTGGCCTTCGAGCTCGAGGTCATCGCCAACATGGGGTTCAGCTCCTACTTCCTCATCACCTGGGACCTCATCAAACACGCTCGCGATGCGAACATCCGCGTCGGGCCCGGCCGCGGCTCGGCAGCCGGCTGCGCAGTGGCCTACTGCCTCTGGATCACCGACCTCGACCCCATCCGCTACGACCTCCTGTTCGAGCGGTTCCTCAACCCGTCGCGCATCTCCATGCCCGACATCGACATGGACTTCGACTCCCGCTATCGAGACGAGATGATCCGTTACGCCGCCGAGCGCTACGGCCGCGACCACGTCGCCCAGATCGTCACCTTCTCCACGATCAAGGCCCGCGCTGCGGTGCGCGACGCTGCTCGCGTGCTGGGCTACCCGTATGCGGTTGGCGACAAGGTGGCCAAGGCCATGCCGCCGCTGATCATGGGCCGCGACACGCCGCTCTACGCGTGCCTGGAACCCCACGAGAAGTTCGTCGACGGCTACAAGATGGCCACCGACCTCCGGCACATGTACCACGAGGACCCCGACCTGAAGAAGGTCATCGACGTGGCCAAGGGCCTGGAGGGCCTGCGCCGCCAGGACGGCATACACGCCGCTGCGGTGGTCATCACCAAGGAGCCGCTCACCGAGTACCTGCCCATCCAGCGCAAGCCTCTGGCCGGCCAGGACATCGCCAACGCCCCGGTCGTTACCCAGTACGAGATGGGGGGGGTGGAGGAGCTGGGCCTGCTCAAGTTGGACTTCCTGGGCCTGCGCAACCTCGACGTCATCTCCGACACGCTGGTGCTGGTCAAGAGCTTCCGAGGGGTCGACGTCGACATAGACGCCGTGGCCCTCGACGACGAGAAGACCCTGGCCCTGCTGTGCCGGGGCGACTCCATCGGGGTCTTCCAACTCGAGGGCACACCGATGCGGGCTCTCATGCGCTCCCTGGCGCCGGACTGCTTCGAGGACGTGGCCGCCCTGGTGGCCCTCTACCGCCCCGGGCCCATGTCGGTGAACATGCACAACGACTACGCCGACCGCAAGAACGGCCGCAAGCCGGTCGTCTACTTCCACCCCGAGGCCGAGGCGATCCTGGCCGACACCTACGGCCTGATGATCTACCAGGAGTCGATGATGCGGGTGAGCCAGCGCTTCGCCGGCTACTCCCTCGCCGAGGCCGACAACCTCCGCAAGGCCTGCGGCAAGAAGAGCAAGGTGTTGATGGCCAAGGAGCGCGACAAGTTCACCGACGGCTGCACGGCCACCGGCTTCGCCGAGCTGGGCACGCCGCTGTTCGACATCATCGAGGGCTTCGCCGACTACGCCTTCAACAAGAGCCACAGCTTCGGCTACGGCCTGGTCAGCTACCAGACGGCCTACCTCAAGGCTCACTTCCCGGTGGAGTACTTCGCCGCCCTGCTCACCAGCGTCAAGGGAAGCCTGGAGAGGGCGGCGGTCTACCTCAACGAGTGCCGCACCATGGGGATCTCGGTGCTGGTACCCGACGTGAACCGCTCAGATGTCGACTTCGTGGCCGCCCGCCTCGACGACGGCACCGAGGTCATCCCTTTCGGGCTCTCGGCGGTGCGCAACGTGGGCGAGGCCCTGGTGACCAAGATCGTGGAGGAGCGGCGGGCCAGCGGGCCCTTCGTCGACTTCTACGACTTCTGCGACCGCGTCGACATGGCCGTCCTCAACAAGAAGACGCTGGAGTCGCTCATCAAGGCCGGTGGCTTCGACTCGGTCGGCCATCCTCGCCGGGGTCTGTTGGCGGTGTTCGAGCAGATCGTCGACGCCACCTGCGCCCGTCGCAAGGAGCGCGACCAGGGCGTCATGTCGCTCTTCGAGTCGGCCGGCCTCGGCGAGGGTGACGGTGACGGTGGGGGAGCGGGGGGTTACCGAGAGCGGGCTGCCATCCCGGCGCTGCACTTCGACAAGAAGGAGCAGCTGGCCTTCGAGAAGGAGATGCTCGGCCTCTACGTGAGCGACCACCCGCTGATGGGGGCCGAGGCGGCGCTGCGCCGCAAGACCGACAACACCATCGTGGAACTGGCCGAGCTCGACGACGGCGGGCTGTGCACGATCGGCGGTGTGGTCAACGGCCTGCAGCGCAAGTGGACCAAGAAGGGTGATCTCATGGCCGTCTTCACCCTGGAGGACCTGCAGTCGTCCATCGAGGTCATGGTGTTCCCCAAGACCATGCACGACATCGGCCACCAGCTCGCCGACGACGCCGTGCTCATCGTGAAGGGTCGCGTCGACAAGCGCGACGACCAGCCCAAGTTCGTGGCCACCTACGTGGAGATCTTCGAGGGTGTCACCGATGGCGGCCCGCCCCTCCGTCTCAAGATGGCCCCCCACCGCCTCACGGCCGAGACCGTGGACGAGCTCAAGGTGTTGCTCACCCGCTTCCCCGGCGAGTCCCAGGTGTTCCTGCACCTCGGCGAGACCAAGGTCCTCCGCCTCCCCGACCAGTTCTGCGTCGACACCACCCACGGCCTCATCGCCGAACTGAGGGTCCTCTTGGGCAGCGCCGCCATCCTGTAGCCCGTCGGCCTCGTGGGTCGCCGCGCCGGCGAGTGGGTGATCCGGGCCAGGTGGCAGCAGCGGGGGGCGCCAGGCGTACCTGCGTGCTGCCACCTTGTTGGCCGGGGGTCTATGTCCCGTCGCCGGCGGGCACGCGCCACACCGTAGACAGCTCCAAGAGGGTTCTAACCTTGCGGCTGTCCCTGCTAGCTTCGGCGCCCCGGGGCCATTAGCTCAGTTGGCTAGAGCGCCTGCATGACGCGCAGGAGGTCGGGGGTTCGATTCCCTCATGGCCCACCCCGCTGACCTGCGGATTTGTCCGCAGGTCGCTGCCGTTTCCAGGCCCGGGTCGGACCTATGGCGGCCTATTTGGCCGCCTATCGACCACAGATTGACCTAGAGCTTGGCAGCGCGGTTGAGCCTGCGGCGCCCGGTCAGGCCGTGGCGAACGGGTCGTCCATGGGCGCCACCGCCACCTCAACGATCGGCTCCATGCGGCGCCGGTAGGTGCTGAGGGCGAGCTTCGGGTCGTTGCCCATCACGTCGGGCGATCTGCTCTCCTGGCACGTCTGCTGCTGAGAGGATGGATGCGGCACTTCGACGGAAGTCGTAGGGCACCACCTCCTTGGTGATCCCGGCCGCTGCTCGGATGTTGGGTCGGCCCGCGGAGTCGGCCCGGCCCGAACCGCGACGGACGCGGGCCGAGGGTCAGGCGGTGACGACGACGGGGACGCCCAGGGGAAGGCCGACCTGCTCCACGAGGGCCGTGACGTGCTCGTTGGAGATCCGGATGCAGCCGTGGCTCACGTCTCGGCCGATGGACGAGGCGTCGTCGGTGCCGTGGATGCCGAGCCGCCCGTCGCCGCCGTTGAAGTTGGAGAGCTTCTCGGAGAAGCCTGAGAGGCCGTAGGCGTAGGCCCCGTACCCGCTGTTGGTCGGGTCGATGGCGACCCAGGTGTAGTACTCCCCGCCGGGGGTCGGCGTGTCGCTGGTGCCGATGCCGGCCGCGCCCTCGACGACGACCTGGGCGCCCCGCACGACCCGGAAGCGGTGGGCGGACAGGGAGACGTCGATGCGGTAGTCGTGGCGAGCGAGGGTCACATCGGATTCCCGCACCCAGCCGCTGCTCGCGTTCGGGCGGATCGGCAGCACCACCCGCACGAACCCGTCCCGGCGCTCGCGCACGACGAAGACCTGCAGGGCCCCGTACTCGGGGCTCGGGTTCCCCAGCGTGTGGGCCGGGGCCGGGGCGCCCGGCGAGGCGAAGACCGGGACCTGGCCCAGCTCTGGCCGTGCCGTCGCCACGATGGTCTCCCCGGCGGGAGACAACGGCGGCATCGAGGCGGTCGGAGGCGCCGCCGGCGCCGGCGGGGCGGTGGGCGGTGCGGTCGTTGCTGGCGGCGCGGTCGCCGGTGGGGCGGTGGTGGGCGGCGCGGTGATGGTCGGCCGGGCCGTGGTGGTGGTCGGCCGGGCCGTGGTGGTGGTCGGCCGGGCCACGGTGGCGGGCGGTGCCGTGGTCGTCGTGGTGGTCGAGGGCGACGTCGGCGTCGTCATCGATGGCGAGGACGTCGGCCTGGCCCGCCTCGCCTCCGTCGTCGACGGGGCCGGTGATCCCGAGGCGACCGCTTCGGGATCGGCAGCCTTGTCATCTCCGGAGCCAATGGTGACCGCCGCCGCCACCAAGCCCCCCACCACCGCGAGGACGGCCAAGGCGACCGCGGCCCAGCGCCGCGACAACGTGTCGATGCTCATGGGTGGAGGCTACAGCCCGATCGGACGGGAAGACGGTCAGCCTCCGGCGGTAACCCCACGACGTGCGTTCGGCGCGTCACCGATAGAGGTCATTGCGCGGCGCTGTGACCAATGCTACCTTGCGCCTCGGTTCCCGTACCAAGACATCGAGCAACCCAGGAGAAACATGTCCATGCCATCGCTGCCCACCCGGCGCCCGACCCGCAAGGTCGCCGCGGCCATGGCGCTGACGCTGGGAGGCCTCGCCTTCTGGGTCGGCGCTCCTCCCGCCTCGGCCGCCCCGCTCGACGGCTCGGCCTTCGGCCTGTCCGCGAACATCACCGTGGGCGGCGAAGAGGTGGTCGACCTTCCCCCGACGCCCGCCGTCGACTGCCCCCCCGATGACTCCGAGACGGTGGTGAGCGTTTCCCTGCCGGAAGCTCTGCCAGAGGTGCCAGGGGTGCCGCCGCTGCCGATGGACACGATCCTCGAGTCGGGCACCCTCACCGCCGAGTGCTCCACCACCGACGGCGTCGTGACCTCGACGGCCAGCGTGGAAGACCTCAACCTCTTCGACCAGATCACGGCCAGCGTCCTCGAGGCGGAGTGCACGGCCAACGGCGACCCCACCGGCTCCGCCAACGTGGCCGAGCTCGTCCTGGGCGGTGAGCCCATCGAGGTCACCGGCGAGCCCAACCAGGTGGTGGAGATCCCCGGTGAGTTCGGAACGGTGACCATCAACCGCCAGACCGTCACCGAGAACCCCGACGGAACCAGCACCATCACCGTCGATGCCCTGGTCGTGGACCTCGACGTCCCCGGTGCGGGGTTCCCCGGCGTCACCGCCGACCTGATCGTGTCCTCGGTGAGCTGCACCTCGTCCGTGGCGGAGGCGCCGCCGGCCACCACTGCGCCGGCCACCACTGCGCCGGCCACCACTGCGCCGGCCACCACCGCGCCGGCCACCACCGCGCCGCCCACCACGGGTGACCCCGATCCCGTGGCTCCGCCGGCCATCCCGGTCGAGGGCGACGCCGACTTCACCGGCTGACCCCGACCCGCTGAGCGCCCTGGCGCTCAGCACACACCTGAGACAGGCTCGGCCTCAGCCCAGCCGCTACCGAAACGCCCGCTGGATCTCCTCCAGCGGGCGTCTCGGCGTCCAGGGCCCGCACCACGGTACCGGCGTGCTGGTGGACGGGCTCGACTTCTCCGACGACAAGATGCTGGTGGGGCGGACCTTCTCCTACAGCGACACCCAGCGCTACCGGGTCGGTCCCAACTACCTGGAGCCGCCGGTGAACTCGCCCAAGGGCTTGGACCGCCCTCCGACCACCAACCAGCGCGACGGTCAGATGGCCTACGCCGTCGACCTGCCCGAGGGCTCCGACCCCCACATCAACTAGGAGCCGTCCGTCCTCGGCGGCCTGCGGGAGACAGAGCGCCCGGCCCACGAAGAGCAGGGGCCGGCGATCGAGGATCGCACCAGGTCAGCGTGGCGTCAGCACCGCTGAAGAGAGCATCGAGCCACGCCGTGCGACAGGTTCCTGGCGGGTGACAGCCTTCAAGGGGTTCCTGGGCTGCACTGGAGCACGTCTCTCTTTCACGGGTCGTGGGTAGACCCCCGTCGTGCGGACCAAAGCTGTGCGGTGAAGTTGTTCTTCGGCACGTGGAGCGACCTCGGTCGCACCCTGGTGGTGGCGCCGATCACCTCCGTCATGCTCGTCCTGCTACTGCGGGTATCGGGGAAGCGCACCTTGGCCAAGCTCAGCGCCTTCGACCTGGTCGTCACCATCGCCTTCGGGTCCACGCTGGCCAGCGCTTTCCTCTCCCGGACGGTGTCCCTGGCCGAGGCGGGCCTGGCCTTCGTCCTCCTGATCGGCCTCCAGTTCGCCGTCACCCGCCTCACCATGGCCTCGGGCCGGATGCGTCGCACGGTGAAGGCCGAGCCGACGGTGCTGGTGTACCGGGGCCTGGTCGTCGAACGGGCCATGCAGGACGAGCGGATCACCCAGGACGAGTTGCGCCAAGCGGTCCGACAGCAGGGCGTCGCCTCGTTGGAGACGGTGGGAGCGGTGGTGCTCGAGACCGACGGCAGCTTCAGCGTGCTCGAGTCGGTCGTCGACGGCGAGGGGTCCTCCCTGGCCGGAGTGACGATCCCGGCGACGGCCGGCCGCGCCGCTCCCGCCGCTGACGTCCGCCCGCACGACCGGCGGAGCGAGCCCTAGCTCGCCAGGCCGTGCTCTGGCCGAAGGCGGGCCGGCTGCGGGAAAGGCGTGGCGAGTCTCAACAGGCCGTGCGACACTGATCCCGATCAACCCGCAATCTCGGGCTGAACACACCGAGGATCACGTCCTCGATTTCCACCACCCCGCGGGGCTCTGTCGTCGCCCTGCGACGACGAGAGGTCCCAGCAGGGCAGATGAGTGCGACCCACGACGAATGAGAGCGTCTTGAGTCCGCTCAGCCCGGGCGTGGGAGAGCCCTTCCTTGGCCAGACGCCGCTCTTCTTCCTCCTCACCCCGGCGGTCGTCGTCGTCCACCACTCTGTGCCATACCGGAATGCGCTGGCGGAGATTCGAGACGTCCATCGCCGCCCGCTGCTTCTTCGGCCCTGAGGCGGGCCTGCTCCTCGTGATCCGGCCGCCGAACGAATGGGCGCTCGCTCTCCCCCGGATAGGAAGGCCTAGGCGCAGACGTCCGGTGTGCCGTCCCGGTCTTCATCGAGCGTGCCGAGGGCGGCGAGGCCGCCCACGGTGGCCTCGTCGAGTTGGCCATGAAGCCGATGTCCAAGGTGTTCACGGTGTCACCAGTCGTGTCGCTGGCCGTGGTGATCGCCACGGGCATCACTGCCAACGGTGACCGGGAGATCTTGGGGGTTGACAGGTGACAGCGAGGACGAGACGTTCTGGACCCGGTTCCTGCGCAACCTGCACGACCGCGGCCTCGGTGGGGTCCGGTTGGTGATCTCCACGCGCACGCCGGCCTGAAGGCGTCGATGCGGACGATCTCTTCGACGTTGGGCAGCGCGGCGAGGGCCGCTTGCAGGGCGGTGGCGGCCTCCGGGGCATCAGCGTCGCCGACGCCGATCCTGGGCGGCCCAGGATGGCGCGCGGGTCCGCACCCTCGGCGGTCGGCGAACAGCCGGCCGAGCCGTCAACGAACCGTGCTGTGCCGGTCCGGGAACCGGTACGCCACCGTGGTGGCGGTGGCGTAGACGGCGTCAGTGCACGAAGTTCGAGAACCGGGCCTTGGCGGCGTCGTCGGTGGGCTCGATGCCGAGCACCTTGGCGGCGGCGTCGGCCGGCGCCGTGCTGGGTTCGCGCTGACGCACCCTGGCTTCGATCGTGCTCGAGATCGTCATGGCGGCGGTGCCGATCATGCCGGCGGCGAGGCCCTTGCCCACGGCCCCGGCGATGTCCCCGGTCCTCATCATGTGGATCCCTCTCCTGTCGTGATCTGCGGCGATCGGGTGGCGGCGTCGAGTCAGGGCGCTCGTCGGTACGTCTCGGCGTCGAGCTGCTTGAGCTCGAGGCCCATGCCCGGGCGGGACAGGTCGGGCTCGAGCATGCCCCCGCCCGGGTCGAGCACGCCGTCGAACAGCACACGGTCGACACGAGCGTGGTCGGCGAAGTACTCGAGGTGGCGCAGGTTCGGGATCGCGCAGGCCGGGTGGGCGTGCAGCGACTGGGCGCAGTGGCCGGAGACGTCTAGGCCGTGCGCGGCCGCCACCGCCGCCGCCCGGAGGAACTCGGTGATACCGGCACAACGCGAGACGTCGACCTGGAGGACGTCCACGCTGCCGGCACCGGCCATGCGCTCGAAGTAGGCGAGGTCGTAGCCGTACTCGCCGGCGGCCACGTCGAGGTCGACCAGTTCGCGCACCGTCCGGAGGCCGGCCAGGTCGTCGGACGACACCGGCTCCTCGAACCACGAGACGCCTTCGGAGGCGAACGACCGGGCGAGGCGCACGGCCTGCTTGGCGGTGTAGGCGCCGTTGGCATCGACCATGAGATCGGCATCGTCGCCGATGGCGGCGCGCACGGCGGCGACCCGTCGCACGTCCTGGTCCGGCGCCCGACCCCAGTCGGTGCCCACCTTCATCTTGACCCGACCGATGTTGTCGTGGTGTACCCAGCGTCCCAGATGATCGGTCAGGTCGCCCTCGGTCATGGACGTGAACCCGCCGCTGCCGTAGACCGGCACGGCCGGACGGGTCATGCCCAGCACCCGGGCCAACGGCAGATCGAGGAGCCGGGCCTTGAGGTCCCAGAGGCTGGTGTCGACGGCGGCGATGGCCATGGAGGCCACGCCGGCCCGCCCCACGTTGCGGATGGCGTCGACCATGGCCGTCCAGCACCCGGTCACGTCGAAGGCGTCCCGGCCCGCCACCACGTCGCTCAGCACATCGGTGACCACCGTCGCCGAGGCTCGGCTGCCGTAGGTGAAGCCGAGGCCCCGGACGCCCCCGGCTACCGGCTCGACGACCACGACGGTGGTCTGGTCCCACCGCAGGGTGCCGTCGCACTCCGGCGCCTCGGTCGGCACGGTGTATGTCGACACGTCGAGCCGCTCGATGATCATGACCGGAGCTGGCGGATCTTGTCCCGAAACAACGTCGAGGTGATGGCGGCCCGCCGGGGCTGGCCCTTCAGGAACGACTCGGCGAAGCCCTTGGCCTGCTGGTAGGTGATCTTGGCCGGCAGCGGCGGCTCGTCCGGGTTCACGACCACGTCGAGCAGGGCCGGGCCCGGGTGGGCCAGGGCGGCGCGGACGGCGGCCTCGACGTCGCCGGCCTTCTCGACCCGGATGCCCAGCCCGCCGCACGACTCGGCCCATGGGGCGTACGACGCCGGTTGCTCCCAACGGACCCGGAACTCGGGGTAGCCGAGGGCCATCTGCTCCCACAGGATCTGCCCGAGGACACCGTTGTTGCACACGACCACCTTGATGGGCAGGCCATAACGGGCGGCGGTGAGGAACTCGGCCATGAGCATGGCGAAGCCACCGTCGCCCACGAACGCGATGCACTGCCGACCGGGGTGGGCCACCTGGGCGGCGATCGTGTACGGCAGCCCGGGCGCCATCGACGCCAGGTTGCCGGAGAGGAAGAACCGCCGGTCGCCACGGATGTCGAAGTGGCGGGCGGCCCAGGTGGCGATGGTGCCCGAGTCGGCGGCCAGGATGGCGTCGTCGGTCGCGAGCCGGTCGATGACCCGCATGAGGTACTGCGGCTGGATGGGGTCCCGGCTCCCGTCCTCGAGCGCGGCCATGTCGGCGCGCCAGCCCACCATGGCCGCCTGGGCCTCGGTCAGGAACGAGCGGTCGTCGCCTCGCTGGAGCAGGGGCAGCAACGCCTGGAGGGTCTCGGCGACGTCGCCCACGAGGGGGACGTCGGTGGGCATGCGGTTCCCGGCCCGCACCGGGTCGGTGTCGATCTGGACGCACGGCGTCCCCGGGTCGGGCAGGAAGGCGGTGTACGGGAAGCTGGTGCCCACCATGAAGATGGCGTCGCAGCCCTCCATCGCCTCCTCCGACGGCCGCGTGCCCAACAGCCCGATGCCGCCGGTGGTGAGCGGGTGGTCGTCGGGTACCGCCGCCTTGCCCGACAGCGTCTTGACGATCGGGCTGCCGAGCTGGTCGGCCACGGCGAGGACCTCGTCGCGGGCTTGGAGAGCGCCGGCTCCGACCAGCATCACGACCTTGCTGTGCCCGTTGAGCAGGGCGGCGGCCCGTTCGAGGTCGGCCGACCGGGGGACACCGGGAGCCGGGATGAACACCGGGGCGGTGGCCGGGGTGCGACCGGTGCCCAGCCCACCGTCGTAGGGGTCGGTGTCGGGCGGAGCCTCCTGGATGTCCACGGGGAACGTGAGGTGGGAGACGCTGCGGTTGGCGAGGGCGCTGCGCACCGCGAAGTCGACCAACGTGGGGATCTGGACCGGCACGTGGATCATGGCGTTGTAGTCGGCCACGTCGTCGAACACCTTCTCCAGGTGGACCTCCTGCTGGAAGCCGGTGCCGACCAGCTTCGTCCCCTGCATGCCGGTGAGGGCCAGGACGGGGGCGTGATCGAGCTTGGCGTCGTAGAGCCCGTTGAGGAGGTGGAGCCCGCCCGGTCCCGACGTGGCCACGCAGACCCCGAGCCGGCCGGTGCTCTTGGCGTAGCCGCAGGCCATGAAGGCGGCGGCCTCCTCGTGGTGGACGAGGACGAAGCGGATCTGCTCCTGGTGGCGGCGGAAGCCCTCCATGAGCCCGTTGATGCCGTCGCCGGGCAGGCCGAACACGGTGTCCACCCCCCACTCGATGAGGCGTTCGACGAGCAGCTCCGACGCGATCTTCTTCATGGCTCGATTGCTCCGATCATGGAGGGACTGGTGTCGGTCACCGGTGTTCGGTGGGCTGGCGCCGGAGGGCGGCGGCGATCACCTCGGCCAGGTGCAGCGGCCGGCGCCCGGCGCCCTGGGTGATCTGTTCCCGGCAGCTGAAGCCGTCGGCGATGAGGGCGGTGCCCTCGTGGGCCGCCCGCACCGCCGGCAGCAGCACCCGCTCCCCCACCGAGGTCGAGACGTCGTAGTGCTCTGCTTCGAAGCCGAACGACCCCGCCATCCCGCAGCAGCCGGTGTCGGGCACCTCTACATCGAGGCCGAGCCGGTCGAGCAGGCGCTCGTCGGCGTCGAACCCCATCACCGAGCGGTGGTGGCAGTGGGCGTGCACGAGGGCCTTGCCGTCGACCGTGGGGGGTCGCCAGTCGGGCGCGTGGCGCGCGAGGAGCTCGCTCAGCGTCATGGTCTGGCGGCACAGGCGCTCGGCGTTCTGGTCGTGGGGGAAGAGGTTGCGGAGCTCGTCTCGGAACACGGCGACGCAGCTCGGCTCCAGCCCGACGATCGGCACCCCGGCGACGATGTCGTCCTTCAGCTCGTCCAGGATCTGGCGAAGGAGCGCCTTGGCCTGGTCGAGGAACCCGTAGTCGTAGAGCGGGCGCCCGCAGCAGAGTCGGGTCCGGGGGATGTCGACGGCGAACCCGGCCGCCTCCAGCACCTCGACGGCGGCGTGCAGAGCTGCCGGGTTGAAGGCGTCGTTGAAGGTGTCGGGCCACAGGATGACCCGACGTCCACCGGCGCCGGCGGGTGGATGGTGGTCGGCGAACTCGGCGCGAAACGTTCGGGTCGCGAAGCGCGGCACGCTCCGCTCGGGGTGGACCCCGGCCACGCGCTTGGCCAGCGTCCGCAGGCCGGGCAGGGAGACGGCGAGGTTGGCCAGGCGAGGGGTGTGGGCGGCGAGAGCGGCCCAGCGGTGGATCATGCCGATGGCGTAGGCAGCCCGGGGGCGCCGGTGGCCCTCGTAGTAGTGCGAGAGGAACTCGGCCTTGTACGTGGCCATGTCCACGTTGACCGGGCAGTCGGCCTTGCAGCCCTTGCAGGAGAGGCACAGGTCGAGGGCGTCCTTCACCCGCTCGTCTTGC
>JAABUN010000833.1_pt1 | contig 75927 bp, 63 predicted proteins | sample 5559311 | NCBI WGS metagenome assembly JAABUN01 (sample SAMN10711877, study PRJNA513370) | rock metagenome | isolation source: Antarctica rocks | place: Antarctica: Victoria Land, Siegfried Peak sud | reverse complement strand
CGCCCCGGGCCCCTAGGGCCGTGGTTTGAGAAAGCTTGCCCTGGGGCCGCAGGGGCAGACACGAGTCCGCCCGGGGCTATAGGGGCCGTAAGGGCAACCTACCTAGCGCCCAGGGCTCCAAGGGACGCGCTAAGATTAAGCGTTGAGGCGCCAAGCGATAGCGTTACGGTACGCCATCATCAGACTTCCGGGCGCTAGGGAATAGCGTCAAGGTACCCGCAACAGTAACGCTGTCGCATCATCCAACATACCCAGTCAACATGGCTACCACGCCATCGGTCCCTACCCAGGCCTACCCCAGCGCATGACCCTCGCGTAGAAACTGGCTGAATCGATCGATTCCGGGGTCGCTTTTAGGGTGGCGTTGGGGGTGGCTCCGGGGTACGCTACCCGAGTCCCCCGTCAATCATGGAACATCAAAACTTTTGAAGTTCTGCTTAGTAAGCAGTCACGTGACATGGTTTCGCTTAGTAAGCAGTCACGTGATTTCTTAGAATTTACTAACTAGTAGAATTTAGAAAAATTGCTTAGTCGGCAGTCACGTGACGCTTCCCTTGGAGCCCGGAGCGGCCCCGGGGCCTTGGAACACGCTGCGACAGGCCCGGGGCTGGCCCGGGGCCCCCGGGGCCGGCCCCGGGCCTGCGGGCCGAAGGCCTTTGCTAAGGGCATAGGGGCGAGTTGAGATCTTGCCGACGTAGACTCCTAATAGCGAGTCTAGACTTAAGTTAGAATTACCTTAGTCTGTAGATATCCCTTACAAGTAGTACGCCGCTTTATCTACTACTAGTATAGTTTAATAGTATTTAGATTAGGGGAGTTCCCGTACTAAACTATACGAAGCACGCCGGCGTCTATAAAGACTTTATCTTAATATTTTAATACGTAGCTAGGGGCCTTATCCTCCTAAATAAGGGCGTCAATTCTATAGGAAATAGCGAATAGAATAAGCTTCTTATAAAGAATAACTATTTAATATTAATACTAATTAATACCTCCTTTCTTACTATTACGTATGATTTTACTATATTCTTTATCCTATTTCTATTTAGGCTTCTTACTAGGCTTATTCCTAAGACCTATCCTTATTATTACTATATTAAGCTCCTATTTAGCCCTTAGATATAGCTCTAACTCTTTATTAAGGGTATTAATATATTCTTTTAATATTATCTTTTCTACTATAATCTCTTCTTTCTAGATATAATAAGGCCCTTTCCTATTATAAGAAAAATACCCCTAGAATATAAATTCTAAAAATCTAGCCTAGCGATTTCTAGTAATAGTCTTTAAATATTTCTCTCTTAATATCCGCTAGACTCTTACTTTACTATATCTACTACTAAGATAGATAGACGTCTTATTAGTCTAGATTACCTTCTTCTAATCCTCTACTATCTAGTATTAAAAGCGTAGGGCGAATTAAAGATATACTTCTATTATAGCTAGTAAAAGGCCTAGTTTAATTATTAGTTTAACTAAATTTAAGCTATTTTAATGGAGGACTTAAAGGACTATTAATAAGGAGATAGTATATTTATATCTAATATATATAGAAGGCTTCTCCCGTCTATTCTAGTCCTTACGTATTAATTTATTAGTAAAATAAGAGTTTTATAAGAGATATCTTACCTAATTTTAAAATAGTTAACTCCTTCTTAGCTATTACTATTAGTAGCTTTTTAACTTATAAGCTATTACTAACGTATTCCTTCTTTAGGATAGATGATACTATTAAATTATAGTTATAGTCCCTAGCCTTATCTATAAGACGCTATATAAACTAGCTATTTTAACTTAGTAAAAGGCCCGCTATTATAGCAGCTACCTTCCTATTAATACTATAGGAAGTAAGGGCGAGAGCCTATAGTCTTTAGGTAATAGTATAATTCACCGTATATAAGTCCTTAGTAATAGTAACGTTCGGAGCTATTAATAATATTACTTATTTAATTACTAAGTATACTATAACTATAAATTTTCTATTAACCCCTGAATAAGGCCTATTCTAAGATACTAAAATGTTAACATTTAGATGTTTTGCATATGCCAAGATATTAGTAATCTAGGGGTGTGGTATTCTAACGAAAACTCAAGACTTTTGGTGTCAACCTCCGTACCCAAGACCGATCTATATCCAAAGAGATCCTCCAATCTCGCCGGAAACCTACCCCCGCACCCACAGGAGCCTCTACTATTCCTCCGCGATACCATTCAACTACTCAGCATGCACAACCGTAATGAAAGGAAAACATGAATTATTTAGTCACCAGTGGATGTCAGTCATCTAGACGTCAATCACAATACAATTAGGACGTGACAAAGATAGGCACCGTTTCGCAACCATCCTGCGTTCCAGGATATAGCGCCGATGGCATTATCCAGGATGTACGAGAATATCTCTCGCGGAGCGCATCTGACCGAATATAGGAGATGATGAGCTGGACGCAAATAACAAAGGACTTCTCTAAATATGCATATCGCGTACAGTAGAACGCAAGCAGTGCGAGACCGGACAATTTACTTACTCCAGTATGATAAGTTTTGAAAAGTTCATACATCTCACCACGAACGTCGTGGTGGAACCCAATTTTACATTAAAGACTCTCTTGTGTTCTCTTTCCAGCTATGAAATGAAAGCTTTGATGTTGAGATTGTCGTCCCTAATGGAAGAGATGGCGGATGTCGGCAGTATAGTGTTGATGTGATAAGGATGTTATGGGGGAATGAGTGTGGGGAGCGTCTGGTCTCGCAAATGGAGCTGTGATGGGGGTGATGATGTGTGGTGTAGAGGAACTGGGGGTTGAATGGGTGACGCTGGGACCGGAATGTTATTGGTGCAGATTTTTGAGGCAGTGGGAGTATGGGCTGGATGCAATGAAGGATCATCTCGAAAGTTCGTAATTCCCGGGCGGAAATAATATCTATGGCAAATATCTCCTTTTGCCGTTATCTGCATGTAATCATGAGCATACACGCATAATCTACCACCCTCACGCATCACGCCTCTACGCCTCAGCTTCCTCAATCTTGAATGCCTCAGGGAAGACCCCAACATTACGCTCGATAGGCCCCTTGTTCCTCAAAAACTGAACGTAAGCGCCATCGATCCTGATCTTGCCTTCCTGACGCTTCGCCTGATATTCGTCGCGGCGGAGAGGAGTGAAGCCCCAATTCTTGGAGACAATGATCTTTTGGCGGCCAGGGAACTTGTATTGGGCGCGGCGTAGCGCTTCGATGGCTGTCGCTTTGTCTGGAAGTAAAATGTCAGCATTTTGATCCTGGTTTCTGGGCAGCGGGAAGACGTACGGTTGTCGCGTGTCCGGACGGACAGCAGGATCTGGCCAATGTTCACACGGGCAACACTTCCGTTGGGCTTGCCCCAGGCACCTCGCATACCAGTCTGCAGTCTATCGGCACCAGCGCATGACAACATCTTGTTGATGCGGACAACGTGGTATGGGTGGGCGCGGACACGGAGATGGAAACTCTCTTTGCCTGCGACTTTGACGAGGTATCTGAAGACGGTTGACGTATTAGCCGGTTTCAGAATCCTGTGGTGGCTTATGGACGTACTTATTGGCGCAGATACGGGCAGCTTCAAGAGCTTCTGAGGACAGCTGCTCGTACTCGTTGGAGACCATGTGGATGCAGAGAGGAAATTCGTCAACATTCGCACGTTTGCGGCCAAGGTCAAAGATACGGATCTTCGGGTCGGGCACACCACGATTGAAGCGAGATTTGGGATATGGCTATAGAGACAAACCTGGTCAGCATGCTGCTGGCAAAGGTGGACGCGCATATCGAGAGATGACTGAGGGTCCCAAATGGCCCACAAACGGGGAACATCTGCCACAGGCGCACTATTGCACTGACCTTGTTCTTGCAGTAACGATAGCATCTCGCTGGACGACGTCCCATCTTGATGAATTGTACGGTGGTAATGCACTTCTTGCGAACGGTGTTTGGTGTACAGAGGAGGAGTCGGTGGGCTCTTCAGCAGTTGCAAGTCATTGTTCGCTTCGGTTGATTTGAAAGCATTAGGCCAGCCGCTAAGCCGCTAGTGGCTAGGGCTGGAACTAAAAACCTCCAAGTCCTGACTCAGAATGAGTCACACAAGGCTGCGCCACAAGTTTTTGAAAGCTTTCAAAGCATATACTGAATGTTTTAGAGGAGTGTGTTACAGATGATCTATATGGAGTGCCAATCATATAGAGCGGCTGCTGTTGAGAGGGGGAGATGTTATGCTTGCGTAAACGACTTTCCCAGTGAATGGTGCACGGGCAAGATAGACTGCTTCACAATGATTGCAGTGACATAGAAATTGAATTCTTCATTCTCCTGTTGTTGTTCATACGTCTATGCTACAGCTCCGGTCAAGATATCCGAGTCGCCCGCATCCAATACTGCCATGGTGGAGCATCTGTACAATTTTCCGCAAGCAGTTCCCAGCTCAATCTGTGGGTAGAAATTAGCACAGCCGTAAACCCTCCAAAGTCTCACGGCGAGACCTCTTCGTTGGGTAAGTCATATAGCCAAGAGCTTGGTCTTTGAACCGATGTAGTATGGCGATCGTACGACTAATAGAAGAGGTTGGCTCACGTTATTCCCTGCGAAGTGATGAACGTTTGTCTGTACAAAAGATTAGCGACTTAGGAGGCTCATGAGACTGAAGGGATAGGCCAATACCTTTGATAGCATAGAGTAGTATTCAAGCTCTGACTTTCGCAGAGGTGGAGTGTTCCCAGCAATGATCACAAGCTTGGCCTTGCCAGATCGAAGTGTCTTGAGGGTAGACTTGTATCCCAAGGTTACTGCAAAGAGAACGAGATCAGTCTCCAACCCATTTTCGACGACGGAACATCTCATAGCTTCATGACCATAGGATTCGTACCCTTTCCGGACTTCCTGTGGATCATCGACGTCAGTCAACGGCTTCTGGACGATTTGTGGTTACAGCACATACATCACAAGGGCTAGACGCGAATTGATGCTGTCCGCTGTTTTCTTGCTCTTCTTTGCGGGTGCCATCGTTGCGCTTTCTCGTCGGAACCTGATGAGAAGGGGTAGGTGAGTGCGCTCCGGTCTCTTGATGAAGTAGTTGGTTGTAATGTATTTTGACAAGCTCGGAAATACATGTGTGGGAAAAGACTAGCGCCAAAATACGCCAAGGCCCGCTGAGCCCTGCAGATCACCTAGCTCAGCCCTGCAGGGAAACTAATCTGTCCCTGCGCGACCGTTTGATGTTTCCGGTCTGGGAAATCCAACATATCTAAAGATAGCCATCGGTCTGCATATCTCTTCTGCGCCTTCCTCATTGTTCGCCTGCTTTTTGCAATCTGCAATCAGGTGTCATCATGTGAGATTCACGCTGTTCAGAAGGCTCCCAACGATAGATATCTTGGAGACCCAGTGGCTTACTGGTGGCTTCCTTGTGGAAAGCCATCTTATCAGTACATGAGCTGCATATCTGATGATGGAGAATGCTCTTCCCTGAGATCACGACCACGTTCGCCAATCTGACAACGTATATCGGTGGCCGCTTTTAGTTCTCGGTCCATGCTAGCTTGTATTACGCAGTCTACGGTACAACATACTTGATTAGCGGACATGTCCGGCTTTAGGAAGAAAGAGACGCCTGCGATTGGGACAAACTCAAGGCCTTCACCAACACCCACATCTCGAACTTCGCCAACGAAGTCTTCTACCAGTATGAACGGGTTAGGCAGGTCCCCCTCAGTGCGAAGCGGCGCAGGTTTGTCTAGGCCTGGGCGAGGGAGTCCTTACCAACGATCTCCGCAAACAAGCTCCTTGAACACGAGTACTACAACCCCGGATGAGGCGGGCGACGAAACATCACGAGCAGAACACGTCGCGTTAGTGGAGGAGCTCAGAAATCGGGTTCAAAAGGCGGAGACCGCGTCAGAAGAGTATCAACGTCAATTAAATCTCCTGCAGGCACGATTAGACGATAGCCACCACGAGCAAGGACAGCTGGAGGATCGGCTGCATCAAAGCAACGCGACCATAGAGGGACTTGAAAGCGATCATGCAGCAGCGACCCGGCAGATTAGGGAAACCGAGGAGCTTTTTGAGAGCGAACGGAACGCGATACTGCATGACAAGAGGGAACAGCAAGCGAAGATGGAGGAGCTGCAGGCTGCGAATCAGCGACTGAAAGAGACACTGGCCCAACGCGAGACGCGAGGCAGTGCAGACGGAAGCAGAGCTTTATCGCGAACGAATTCGGGCAATGAGCTGGGGCAATTTGCTCCACCCTCCACTCAGCAACAGCGCGACTCCAAAGACAATTCAGATCTCATTACACATAAGGATCGAGTCATCAAGTCTTTACGGCTTGAGCTAGCCGAAGCCCAGATCAAGATTATGGAGATAGATAGTGTGGGAGGTGGTCGAGCTCACGAGATGGAGAACAAGCTGATGGAAGCGAAGATTACCATTGCTCGCTTGACCGAGGACAACGAAAGTTTTCAGCTCCTCTTGAGCGAAAAGACACTGAACGGAGATTTCAGCAAAACGGATACTATGCAACAGTCGTCAAGGTTAGGCTCATTGGCAGAAGAGCTTGGGTCTGAAGATTTAGAGTCTCCGGTGGGAAAGACTGATGACAACCGCCCACTAGAAGCGGAAATCAAGTCGCTAAAGGATCAAAACAAAGCTCTAGCTCTTTACATCGAGAGTATCATTGGCCGTCTTCTACAACACAAGGAATTTGAAAACCTCCTGGACAAGACGCCAGATCTCATGTCTGGCGCACCTCGGCCACAGACTGCGGATACTGATAAGGAACTTCCGCCACCGCCACCACCCAAGGATGAGGAACGACCCACTGGATTCCTGCAACGAGCTCGCTCTGTAGTTGCGGGTCCTGTCAAGCGTCCCCGTCCGATGAGCCAGATGCTCGCCTCAGCTCCGACCCCAGCTCCAGCGCCATCTCCGCTCACTGAAGACGTTCCAACACCCCCTGGTGTACCTTTGAGCCGCTCTCAGTCTGTCCGAGGAGGCGGCCACAAACGTGCACAGTCTGATATGCCCAGTGCTGCCCCCTTGGTCAATCAGATGTATCGTGGCCCTCCCTCCACGGGCTCAGGCGGGCCCTTGATGAGCCCTGGCATCTCTCAAACCACCGCATCGGCAGCGAGGACATCTTTCTTCCCACAGCCCACAGCCACCGCGGCACAGGCAAGTCCAAATGCTACATCTCGGGTCCCGTCTTCCAGCCGGCTGTCACGCGATGGGGGGCCGGAAAGTAGCTCGAACAGTACTTTCAGCGATCAGAGCGGTGGTTTGGACAGTCCGCCCAGAAATAGCACCGGGAATACCAATTACACAGGGGCAGTGATGACCCAGAACAGGCTTAGGCCTTTGAGATTGGTGCAGGAGAACCCAGCAAAGGACGACGAGATCGCTGCAGCTGCAGCCAAGAAGAAGGCGAACCGGGGGAGTTGGATGCCGGCGTGGATGAACCAGAGGGTGGCCAGCAATGAGAATTAGTGCTCGATGTCGTGTTTGAGGTGCTTTAGGATACCCCGGGTTGGCTTGTGAGTAGACTCGCGCAATGCATTGGGAAGGCGTTAGGGGTCTTAGAGCTGGTGCTTCTCTCGAATGGCCGAGGTTTTTGCTTCCATTGTTATATCTTAGGAATTCACGCACTGATGTGTACTTTTATTGATTGTTTACCTGCCCTTCATCTCCTGATCTGTTTTCGAATTTGTGAGCTCATGGCCTTTTTGGGGTTGTTGAATTACTAACAATTGATACTGCGCCGATCATGGTAAGTGAGTGTATTTGGCTGCGATTTCTTCAATAATCTTTACTTGTGCTGCGCCGAATCGAGTGGCTTCATCAGATCGATTCTCTTCACCTAAGAATCTTATTGAGATGGCTTCCTCAATCACTTACCGACACAGAGCCGTTTTGGGACCAGTAGGAGCAGTCTTGGCATCAATGGCTATTGTATAGCTTGGAACGTCTATGCAGACTATGTTGTATGCAGATCTTTAAGGAAGACAACTCCGCGCACATATTCTATGTTCAAGATATAGGAGCCCTCGGCGTGCAGAGAAGGTGAACACCACACTCGGAAAAATGTCTTGATTCCTTTTCAAAGCATTTCTGGATATTTGTTACTCATTCGTCGATCATTGAGATGATGGGAAAAGGTACCTTATTTCACCACTGCAACCGGGGGTACACCAATATTACATGAGGTGTCAGATCACCCACTAAATGAGGATAGCTGAAGAAAAGGTCCGTTCGTTTACAGAGGGCAGGTATTTGTTCATAGACAGGTAGCCCATGTATGGCACACTTGAGCGATCCTGCCACTAAGAAATAAGACCGACGTCTAGCCCTAGATATATGTGTTTTATCATGTTGAATCTGCAAGTTATATGTCAATCGCCATGCTACACGTTTCCACAGCTGAAAGCTTGTAGCATCATGTCTAGTTACGGAGCTAGGGTTTGTCTTCTCTGATTTGTATCTTCATGGCCGATGTACGACGATAGACCTATTGACGTTCGCCATTGCCGCGTGTGATTCGTGACGAAGAGGTATACTTACCAATTACAATCGACACGGCGCAGCTTCATTCGGGTCGTGGTGAGATGTCAAACCTGCAGAGCTTCTGTGATTTTTGCGTATGATTAACATTAGTATTCGCCGAAGTAAAAGGACGATGCAATTATGTCGATAGTAAAGACCGCATCTTTAGTGGCCTCTATTGTGATTTCCGTCCTGAAAATACTAGTTGGAAAGTGAAATAAGTTACGCGTACATTAAAGTCCATACGCCGATCAAAACGGAATCAGAAAGTGTGCACGCCAAATCAGACGACAAGTCATCTCCGTTCCCTTTGTTTCAATGTTAACGCGAGAGCTGGGGAAAGTACCGCCGAGAGCATCTTCGCCATCCACTTTAACGCGGCACGGACAGCTCCTCGCGGAAGCGATAGGGGCCCTGTAGGCTCAGATGTTCTGGACGGGAAACTAGAGATAAGGTATGATTACTGTAGTGTGAAGACAGCTTGATCTCCAACAAGACCTGTTCTATAAGAAAACGCTGCTCCGATACGTTACATCTTCAGTTTGCACAACTTGACTGTTCTAAGATCATCCAGTCATATCTTCATGAACACGCTACCTGTTTCAGCATGATACTCAAAACCCTACTCGATCACGCAAAGCACTCGGAGTGAGTTACTGGGTCAGCCGTGGTCCCAATGGTAACGAGCCGAAGGTTCGTTCGATTTCAGGGTTGAGCAAGGAATGGTCCATTGTCTTATCCACTAAAGCCGTAAAAGCTTCTCCTAGGCATTGTGAGCGTCGACTTAGCTATATTCCTACCATATCAATGGAAGGTTAAGGTTATATTATTCTTTTCAATATTTGCGAGGTACATTGCTTCAGCGCTTTGGTTCTTCTCCGTTGAGCCCAAGTAGCTAACTCTGTTCACGTACCAGATTCAGCTTGTGGATTAGAGATGCAGCTGATCTTAATGGTAATATGTAAATCTTGCGCATGATCTAGATCTCGGTGTGAGATCTCCGATAGCTTTGATGCTGCTGTATTTACAGTGCGTGGTAAGTCACAAACGAGCCGTTGCTGCAAGGGCAATTATGATGCCTAACGTCTCGGGAAAAGGATCACCACTTTTGCGACTTCTACAAGCTATAGCTCGCCGACGCGCAAAAGCAATAAACGTGATCCTCTGTGGGTGTCGCCTGACACATATCTGGTACTGGCGTATCTGCTTTAGTCAGGTTCTGAGCAGGATAGGCCAATTGGTGTATGCGTGGGACACGCTCGCGCATCTTCGAAAGCTTTCAATAGTAAGTTGCGGCTCCAATGTTCTAGGAGACCGAGGTCTGCAAAGCTCTTCGATGTGTCCAGAGCCTGCAGACTCAACATCGAACATGTTGTAGAAGTCTTCTTTTCCACACTAAGGACAGCAAACTTGGTTTTCACTCTTGTAGCCAAAGACTAATTATACCAGCAGCGAAGCGAGGCATGAGTTACAGAGACCTTATCAAGTCAGCGATGTATTCGATGCACGACGGAGAGTGTAGAGCATGATTTATATTACGCTAGAACTAGCTGTACTAACCGCGGAAGACCCGCCCTCCCGCCGTGCCGAGTAGCGCGCTTCTCGACTGCATTATACTTGAAGACCGAAAGATTCATGTAACCTCTTACACCAAGCCAATATGGAAGCTCGGCACATAACGAAACTGCTACCCAAACTAACAAAAACACAATGCACTCGCCGCCCCTTCACCACCCACATCCCCCGCCTCCTCGACTCCACATTCACACCCCCAGTCCCCCCCTCCACCCCCCCACCCTCCAAACCACCACCCTACTCCCCGCGTCCCAACCGCCGCAACGAACAAGCCTTCAAATTCGCCGCCTCCCTCGTCGACGACCAACACCGCCGCGAAGCCCTCACCCGCGTCGCCCAATACGACGCCAAACAGCGCGCCATCGCCGAACTGGAAAAGAGCGGGCGCGCGCGAGACCTCGAGCGCCAGCAGCTGCGGCGATGGAAGGCGGGGGACGTGTATGCGCCGCATGATCTGAGTCCGGTGGAGATGCGGAAGTGGAAGGTTAAGAGGCCGGCGGGGAGGGATGTTTTTGATATGTTGGGGATTAATCCGTTGATGGAGTATAAGGTGCGTTTCGATACATTCATTCATGACCTGGGTTCTTTTTGGCAGGAAGAGGCTGATATGTTGGCAGAATTTTTCAATGATGTCAGAATACATGACCAGCCTGGGACGCATACGGCACAGGAAGGACACAGGCCTTCGGGCCGTCAATCAGCGGAAGATCGCCAAGGCGATTCGGAGGGCGGTGGGGATGGGTCTGGTGCCGAGCGTGCATCGGCATCCGGAGATGTTGGAGGTGTTTGCTAAGGAGCGGAATATGCGGAGGTGGCTGAAGGAGTCGGGGCAGGCGGGTGGGAAGGCGGCTGTTTCGTGATTGTGATTGTGATATTGTGATATATCAGCTTTACAATTTAGAATCTAGAATTACAGCGTACGAGAGGGTTTTGAAGCATTAGTGCGTGATGTAACATAAACCAGTACTCTCTTGTCTTACTCAAACTACAAATAACGGTAGAGATTTCGTATCAGGACTCTTAATGATGATTTTCGATTGATTGATCGAGGATACTCTTGCATCCACTCGAATCTCCAGCCGCTACTTTGCCAAAAGGCGAAAACCTTGGATTTGATCTTTTATAACTGGCGGACTTGAATACGCTCCCAGTGGTATGATGGCAATGACCATCGAACACGGCTCCGATATTTCCATCATCAGCATCATTTCGAATCATCTCGTTCAATTCTCATACGTAATCTCCATACATCATCAGAGCACTAGCACGGCAGCAGCATCTCATTCCACCCCCTCCACCTTCCAACACTTAACAGCCGCGTCTCCGCCCACACTAACAACCCTCCCTTCTCCAGCCCACCTAACACCATTAACGCCCTCCTTATGCGCACTCCCCACACTGACCCTCTGCCCAGGCTTCTTCACGCTCCAGACGAAGATATTAGTATCTAACGATCCGCTCACGGCTTTCTCGCCACTCGGGTCCCAGTCGATACTCGTCACACGTCCTGTGTGCGAACTCCAGCGTGTGATTACTGGTTCTGGATTGTTGGGTTCGTAAACGATGATTTTTCCGGAGGCGAATCCGACGGCGAGGTAGTGGTTTGAGGTTGGAGAGAAGGATAGGGCGGTGACTTGGGATGGGTGGGGTATCGTCTTTATTTCGTTGAGATTGGAATCGTACATGTGTTGTGCGGAGTCGTCGCCACCGACAGCGATGTGGGACGCGTTTGCTGCGATGACTGTTGGAGAGTAGGAGGTTGGGAGGTGTTTGATTATGCTGTTATCTTGTTGCGAGAGGATAGAGAGGCCTTTATGTGTGGCAATTATAGTGGATGTAGAGTTCGTAGCTACGCCGCGAGGTTGGCCATCTGTTTTCGTGGTGGTGCCGGTGAAAGTTCTAGCGGACGTGTCGATGGTGCGAAGCATGTCATCCCAACCTACGCTATAGATGCGCCCAGAGGACGAAGAGAGGCCGGAGATGTAGTTTTTGTGGGCTTCGCCTTCGATTTTTTCGCCATTCCCAGCACTGTTATAGGCACAGATCCGGCCACTTGTGTCACCAGTGAAGAAAGTTAGCCCAGACGCTTTCTCCCTACCAGATACGAAAGAGGAAATGTTCTTAAGAAGGCCTTCTCCCTTCATATCAGTGGTGATGTTTGTGATATTCTTCTGGTGTCCTTGAACGACCCCTAAGATTCCGGGCTTTCCTTCCTGAAGATATGTGAGGTCACCGGCTAGGTTTAAGCTTATAATCAAGCCATCCGATCGACCGGCTGGCCAGACTACGCCAACTTGGTGGTCTTGTATACTGACTTTGCCTTCTTCACCCATCCGCCAGCTCTGCACTACCTTCCCAGATTCTGCGTCCCAGATCCTAACCGTCTGATCCGCACTCGAGGTCACAAATCTCTTGGAGTCCTTCGCCCATGAAACGGCGAAAATACTCCCCGTATGCTCGCCCTCCTCAATTTGCCGTTTTTCCTCACCAGTCTTTCCATCGTAAAGCCAGATCTTCTTGTCCGCACCTACACTAACTAGATGTGTTCCGTCCGGGCTGAACGCTACCCCATAGATATATTTCTGGTGTTTCCTCAGACTCGTATTGAACTTGAAAGGTGCTCCGTGGAAAAATGCTAGGCTAGTGTCATCACTGCCTGTTGCCGCTCGCAGCGGTCTTTGCTGCCGTACGCCCACGGTGTTGATTTGCGAGCTATGTCCGCTGATCTCACCTACTGTGTTGCCGCTGTCTGCTGTTATGCAATGCCCAAACTTTTCCTTTCCGTCGCCTACAGCAATGATACGTTGACTGTCTCCATCCCAGGCCAGATCGTTGATACGGCCGCTAATGATGGAATACTCGCCCTTCGTGGTACCTTCGCCGACACAGTCCCAGATGCGGATTGTGCCAGAGACATCGCCACTAGCCACATAGTAGCCGGAAGGGGAGAAGCGGGCGACTGTTGTGGTGGTAGTGTGGGACGTGTATTGGGTAGATTGGGAGGGATTGTCGATTGAGCGTAGAAAAATAGATTTGTTAGACTAGGCAATGATATCGTTAGTGAATTGGGAAGCAAATAGGTGTTATCTTATGCGAAGAAAACTTACTGCGTAAGCTATGCGCTCGCCTTTCGGATCGCAGGACAGCTGGGTTGGCTGTCCGCGAGTAGTTGATGGGGAGGGTGCCCAGATAGCATCTTCCAGGTGTCAGTCTGGTCAATCAGAGCTGAAGACACAACGCCTACCAGCTTTGATCGACATTCTGTCGCCTGTCCCAACATGAAAGATGCTGCGATTGCTTCACACTTGCCTGGAGCTATGCCAACAAAGTGCCTAAACGGGCCTAGGCGTGTAGTTCGGCAGCCAAGCCTCGATAGACTGGCGACGCTAACCATGTCAGGCTACGCTATCCATGGCTTGGCATGCGAGGGCACGTTTGAGGATATTTGATGAAATAACAACATAGATCATTGGGCTGTGCATAGAAACCACCCTGATCATGCCAATGAGGATCAAACTCTCCCCATACCAACACGTAGGATATTCAGACACGTCATAACGTTGCCCTGCCGAAAGGGGCTGACTCAATGCTGTGGGGCAGTGACTCATTTAAGGTAGTGTTGTTGCAAGTAGGCTTGTAGGCAGATGACTGCGGGCGTTCCTTCCTTCCTTCTCATCACAGATGCTAAACGAAGTGTCCAATCACACTGGGAGATCTTCCCAATTGAGACGCTATGACTCGAATTTCTTCAAGCCTCGCTGAAATGTAGCCTTGTTCTGCCCCTCTTGACACATGGTACTTTATCTTCACTGCCAACACAACGCGTCCATTTCAAATGTCTCTAATATAAGGCATCTCCTGTTTCAAGAACCCCTCTCACGTTTCTAGTATTGCAAGATGATGCTTAAAATCCTCAGAAGCGTTATTCCAGCAATGCTGCAGAGGAATCTCCTATGAATGCTTTTAGGCCCTCGAGCAACGAAATTCACAAGACTTGCTGCCTTCGGAACGGTGACAGATACTAAACACTTCATTAAACAGCCATCTTGCAGCAACTCTTCGTATCCGACTGTCCTTTAAAGCAGATTATCTTCCAGTACGACCAAACTGGCCCAACATCAAAGCCAATAGCAAGACCGTCCATGGATTCAAGCACCACCAATATGGCCCTCCATCGACGGCTTCTTCAGGACATAGCGGAGTTACAGGCGAATCCTTACCCGAACATTGTGCTCCGCATTCAGGACGATGATCTCCAAACAGCATGTCTGATATTGACTCCGAATGGGAAGGTGCCCCTCCACCTTACGGTCATCTTCAGCGGAGACTACCCTCTGATAGCGCCCACGGTGACTATCGAATCCAAAATCGATCACCCAAACGTGTATGGCTCCTACATTTGTGCTTCGATCTTGAACACCACAGAAGGCTATACACCTGCATATACGCTCAAAGCTATTACCATACAGCTTCTCAGTTTTTTCAGTAGCGAGCGCATTGAGCAAGAAGGGGGTGGATACTCGGTAGAATTATCCAATTATCAAAGGTATCCAGTATTGGCCAGTAATACTGAACGAAATCGAGATGGACGCGAGATGGACAGAGACTCGACATACTGCTGCTCCAAATGCGGGTTCGGAGGGTCCAAGGTCTCGGAAAAAGGCCCTGTGTTTATTGATAACGCAGCCCTGCCAGATCCTTCGGCGGGGGATGATGGCTCTTTGCCTGTGCTCAATACACGCAGAATTGCAGGCACCCGTCCAATCGTACTCGGTAAGAGAGACTACGACAGTATGGAAAATTACGAGAATCCCAAGCAGACGAAGCAACCGCAGCTACAATTGATCGATCGAATATTAGCCCTTCCGGACGAGATTCTCTTAGTCGTCTTGGACGGACTAGATACTGCAGACCTATTGGCAGTCGGCAAGGTCTGCAGCAAGATTGGAGATTTCTTGATGTCGTATGATACCATTCGCATGCGAGAAGTCCAATGTTTCTGTCTCAAGAAGAACTTCTTGAACGCAAAACTAGGTGTTGGTGTTCACGTCAATCACCGGGGCAGGTCTAGAAACATTGAGTCCGAATTCGACATCTTGTCTCAACAGGCCTTTGAGCAATTCAAGGTCCGCCAATCGATCCAAGGGCTTGACTTTGAATATTGGTTACCGCTTCCGGTTTCTCGCCGGCACTGGAGATCGGTCAAAGGAGACGCCGATATCTCCTTGTCGCAGCTTGCTAAGGCAGCTGACATCTGGGACGGTAATGACACCGCAAAGTCCAACAGTAACACCATCTATACCTTCATGAACAGCGTCGTTGTCAAGCTCAGCTCCAAGGCGGAGAGAACGTGGGGCTCCAGTCCGAAAAGCACACTGACACACGCTTCCGAGAAGGCTGTAGAGTCGTACTTTGGTCTTTTCCATTTGTTGCTCTGTCTGGCAACGGAGCAAGATCAAATGGTCCGCGATGCCAACCGCCGCTGCCTACGCTTCTTGGAAGGTTTCACGTCAAAGAACGACTGTCCGGATCTCGGCCAATTGCTGGTCGCCGCGCTAATAAGCGACGAAGGTCTGACACAGAAATTGACACTGGCAATCATCAAAGAAGCCGTTCTCCGAAATGTCGTCTGGATGCTCGAGCCTAAGCACGGACATATGCCTGACCTCAGCTACATAGAGCCCTCCGCCGTCTCGGACTATCGCTTACAGCGCACATTCGACAACAAAGCCTCCAAAGTCTCCTATCGCCTCCTCATGTTCCTCGCCTTGTTCTACAAAACCGCACGCGTACCGGGGAAATCTCTATCCGCCATCCGGGACGAAATGTTCGACGCACACGGCGCGCCGCCGAGGGGTACAGCCGAGAGGCTGGCAGCAGAGATAAGACAGATTCGCACGGTGAACAGCTTTCCGGATTTCTTCAGGGCGATGGGGCTTGCGGAGACGCCGAGTAAAGAGATGTTTTGTACCTTTCTGAAGAACACGATTGGCGAGAGTGTGAGGAAGGGATACTCAAAGGAGCCGATTACGCAGTGGGAGGCGTTGGCGCTCCGGAGATTGAGGGAGCCGGGGGTTGAGATTGTGAGCGGTGCTGTTGAGGTGGATCCACCGAGATGGGGTTTCAGCTTTTTCCCACCCAAGAAAGGTAGGCGTGGGCGGTGAGGGTTGGGTACTTATTGATATCAGTTCATGATTGCATGGTAAGGAAACTACGTGCGTTTGAGCACGAGTGCTGATACTAGTCGCCTCATTGTGAGCTTGTTTCATAGGTTGTTGGGAAGACTTTCCAATACTCCATCCTGTGCAGGTACATATTTTATAATTAGGCACAAGACCTTTATACTGATCCGAAATGCTAGCGAGCAGCTTGGCTGCGAATTTCTTATTCGTTGAATATTGCACAAGGAATTCACTTCGTAGGTTATGCCATATTTGTATATTGTCGCCGCATTGAGTGTGTTGTCATCTTGTTTGCAGACCGTCACGGTCCGAGAAGAAGGGTATAGCCATCTCATACGCGGTTAACATCTCTAGGCTCGTGAATCGATTCATACATCCGTTCTTCAACGATATATTTCACTTCCCCTCTGTCACGTTATGCATCATGCTGTTGTAATGACGTCGCCCGTGCCAGCAGCGCACTCGTCAATGAAGCTGCATGGCGTCCCACCCGCCATCGTCCGCATTTATCGTTTTCGGTGCTACCACTCGGAGAAATGCGAATTGAGCTGTCGAGTGAAGGATGATGACGAAGGTTTCTTGAAAGGCGGCTGCTGGTAGTTTTTCGACTTGGAAGTTATGGTCGCTGTACTAGATGATTTGTTCCTTGTGACCTACAAGCACTTGATTTGCGTGATAGGGCCGTTTGGCGTGGTATGGATTTTTGGTACTAGAGGAATGCTATCGCACATGAGTCGCGGGAGCTGCTTATATATTTGCTGGTGTCGACCAATAGGGTAGGCCAGAAGCCTCACAGGTGATGGTGGTACTTGATATTTGAGCCGATTGGAAGGCTTTTTGGGACGGGAACAGTGGATCAAGATACAATCTGCTACCAAGGCTAATCGATGTTGTGCATTAGTTTGGTTTTGGAAATTGAAATCTTGATTTTGTAGGAAGTATCCGATAGTCTTATTGTCCCACGAAACACATCAGAGCATCAAGCTTGAGTAAGTTCCTCTCCATGATCTTAGGTTGTAATTGATCAAAACGTTAAGCTCGGCGACGTTACACGAACACGTGACTAAAGCTGTTCACCCGACGGATGATCGAACTCAAAGACCAGAATTTTTGGCAGATGTTGGCGATAAATCATAATCCCGACCATTCGCAGCAGTGCTCTGAATGGTCAGAATTGTGTCGAAGCACAGCAATTCGTCACTCCCATGGTTCTGATGGTGCCACGAAGGCATATATTTTCCGGAATTCTATTACCTTACTGCAGAGGTTCACCGGCGTAACACCATCGTTGCTGAGGTCTTGACTCGAGATGTTCGCGTTCGGAACTTTACCGATTGGGTCGATCTGCATGACAGCCGGAGAGCCTTATGCACTGACAGCACCTTAATGCATGCCAAGGGCCCAATCCACACCGTTACACATATTTCGGGCGCCACGGCGAGCAATGCAGTAGACGTTGATCATCTGCTTCGGCATGCCCCGCCTGGAACCGTAGTGGGGCGCAAGGCTGTTGTTGTTGAACATCCACAGCTGATGATCGTCGATCCAGTTGCTCGATTCTTCTTTTACTATACTTTTGGTCGTCGTCCTAGGTGTTAATATCGTTCATCGAATTATTCAGTAATGGCGGGAGTATCACAAAGAGTCTGGCGGAATGTTGCGTCAGGCATTGGGAGCGTGCATGAGGGGCGAAGCACACGGCAGCCTCATATGTACGAGATGTCCAAGGATGGAAGTGCCAGCAGCGCCGACTATCTGGCCACCCCTGACCCCTCGCCCAGAATCAGGACTTTTGATGGACACCAGTCAAGGTAGGGCTCTGACACTCAATTCCCTATACTGTTGATCACTGAGTGAACGAGTTAGCGAACCGAGCTGGGTGGACACAGTCGAGTTTCAATATCCATCTCCAAAGTCCGCCGGTCCACACCCAACGCCGGAGGTTTGTGGGCGATGCAGATTTTGCGAAAGAAGCAAGGAAGAACTGCGAGGGTGTCGGCAAAAGCTGGAGGAGACCCAACACGAGGTGAAAGCAGCACAAGAGACGGCTATGACCCAAATCAGGCTACAGACAATCGAATTATTCCACTGTCACAAAGACGCCAAACAGTATGAAAAGGCAGAAACGTGCTATCGAGCGATCGTGACAGATACGAACCCCGAGAAGATCGAAGACTCGACTATCTTGGATCTTAAATATTCCTTTGCAGAGATGTTGATTGTCCAAAAGAAGAACGAAGAAGCCGAATTGATCTCTAAGGCAGTTTGGAAACAGAGGCAAGTTGCACCAGAATCAGAAGAGGCCAAGAAAAGCCATCGTCAGCTGTGCTCTATTTGGGGGACTCTGGAGAAATATCGCGATGCCGAAAACATGCATAGGAACATTTACCACAGAGAACCAAAAGACTCCTGGGCTCTAGAGAATGGAGATGCGGTTTGCCGGACCATTGCTGAGCAAGGAGATTATAATCAGGCCCAACTCATGCAGGACAGTGTGTGGCAGACGCGACAAAAACACGATGGACAGAGGCACGACCTTACCATCCGAAGTGGCCTGCAAAGGATTACCTTCCTGGAGATGCTCATCCATTCTATCAGTAGTGCAGGCGTTAGCGGTACCGAGAAGAGACTCAGCAGCCTCCGCAAAAAGGGGTTTGAGTGTGAGTTAGAAGTGATGCTTCGCAGTATATGGAACACAAGGTTACACCCAGAGCCCGTTCCGGGTATCCTTGATGCTGGCCATAGACTAGGCAATATTTTATTTCAACAGGCCAAATTCGCCGATGCGGAAGCCGTCTTTCTCGATGTCTGGGAGGGCAGAAAGTACTATTTCGGAGACGGGGACGTGAATGCTATGGCTACTGGCAGTATGCTTGGCAAAGCTTTGTTGCGACAGCAAAAGCCAGAGGCTTCCAGCAAAGCTGTCACCATCTTCCAAAGCATACTGCATACAAGACAGAGGACGTTAGAAAAGGGCAATTTTGACACTCTATCGAGTGGTGATGACCTAGCTCAAGCATATCTCTCGTTGGAGGATTGGCTACAGGCAGAAGCCGCCTGTAGATGGGTAGTCGAACAAAAGGCACGCGAATATGGGCCGACAGCGCGAGAGACTACCGAGGCTCGCTGGACCCTAGGCCAATCACTTTTCAAGCAAGGAGGCGATAAAGTTCGAGAGGCTGAGATTGTATTGGACGAGGTCTATCGTCAATGGAATGACAGCTTTCCTAACGCTAAGGCAACCCTGGAGTGTGGACACATGTTGGCCGAGTTGCTGCTTTCGCAGGAGGCGAAGCCCAACGATGCTTTGCAAGTGAGCAGAGTTGTGTTCGCCAGAAGAGAGGCCTCAATGGAAAGAGACGTGGATTATCTCGACAGCGGCCGTCAATATGGCTGCTTGCTTCTGAAAGGCGGAAAACTTCTAGAGGCCGAAAAAGTCCTCAAGGCTCTCTGGGAGCACCCAGCAAAGGGCTCGGAGCAAGAGACGTTGCGCCTGAAATGCGGTCACCTCTACGGTCAGAGCCTGTCGAAACAACAAAAGTGCTCCGAGGCAAAGGAAATCTTGGAGATGGTGGCAAGAGAGCAAGGTTCCATATTCCCAGCTGGAGGCGCAGAGGTTGAAGATACTTCTCAGCTCCTTAGGGAAGTGAGTGATCGATGCAAAGAGATGGAGAAGGAAAGAGGGAAGAGAGAGAAGCGTCGCCGAGTGTGGAGGTGAGTGAACGACTACTCATCCCCAGAAGATAGGAGATAATTTCCAATATTTTACGCCCCACGAGGGATTTCAGTTTTGAAAATTTGAGATAGGATCAGCAGCGGTCAGTATTTCCCCATTTATCTTTCAGTCCCGACGCTAATCATCAGGGACAGTCATCCGCTCGCTGGCGAGTGGAAGGAGGCTCATCTCTCGGTACCTTTCGGATGTGTTATTTTCAAATATGTAGACAGCGTTTTCAATTTATTTGACAGATATTCTTCGAAACATCCTTATACGATCAGGTGCTTTCTGAGGATGACTTTTGCTCTCGATGAGGACCCCCGTGCAAACGTTATAAGGCTGATCTAATGATTCGTGAGGTCTGTGTATTTGTTGCTTTGAATGATAGGTTGGCATATGATGACTTGTTGGCCTGCTGGCCAGCACTTCAGTATTTGAGCTGCTAGACTGTAGTCCTTGGCTTTTGATGTAGTTGATGTGTTACGAGTGAGTACTTTACAAAATGAAATCTTCAAGAACGGCGCGGCTACGCGCTAATCCAATGGCGCTTCAGCCGACCACTTCTACGGCAACGCATTCGTACAACTCAAGCCCTAGAATATGTCGTAGCGGCATAAAGACTTGTACCAATTTCAATTTGCAAGCCCAACAGCTACATACACCTCATCGCAGCTCACAGACATGGTGTAAGTCCTCAATTATCCTCTCCTGTCTTCCAAAACCTCACTAACCCATCCAGGCGCAAATTGAAACATCGTACGTCCTCCTTGGCTCCAATCCCAAACCCATGAGTCTAGCTAACCCCAGCACCCACACCCAGACGAGCAAAAGCTCCTCCGTAAAGTAGTTCCTCACAACAACCCTACCCAACCGCGCCCCCCGTCTAACCTCCCCCCTCCCTCCAACAGGTCGACTTCATAACCTACAAAAGCGACGCCAACCACCACGCCGCCTCCATCTGCCGCCGCTACACCATCACCAACACATCCGACTACGCCAAATACAACAAGATCTGCGGTTCCCTACGCCAGCTCGCGCACGCCCTCGCGGCCCTCGACCCCACAGACCCGGTGCGCATCCGGCATAAGAAATTGATGCTGGAGAAGCTTTATGATATGGGGATTTTGTCGAGTGTGATTAAGTTGAGCGAGGTGGAGAGGAAGGTGGGGGTTAGTCGGATGGCGAGGAGGAGGGTGGGGGTTGTGATGACGAGGTTGGGGATGGCGGATACGGTTACGGCGGCGGTGAAGTTTGTGGAGCAGGGGCATGTGAGGGTGAGGAGTCTCGGTTTTTTCTTTTCTCATTGTGGCTATGGGTTCGCGGTCCAGGACAATCGCCCCATACTCAGATCACCACTTCGCATCATTCCAAGAGCTATACTAACCGCCCAATCTATTCTCATAGGTCGGCACAGAAGTCGTCACCGATAGCGCTTTCCTCGTCGTAAGTCCTCCCTTACACTATCGAGCCTCGATGTGGACTTTACCCTAACCAGGGAAACAGACACGCAACATGGAAGATTTCGTCACGTGGGTCGATAGCAGTAAGGTGAAGAGGAATATCCTCAAGTACAGGGACAAACTGGACGATTTCGACCTGTTGTGAACGTTGTCGGAATACGGGAAATACGACTGCCTAGGATACGGCCTAGAGCTTTGCATATTGGCAAGAAGACGACGCGCTAGGATAGGATTATCGGAGCGTGATACTCTGAGTACTGACTCGAATATCTGCTTGAGGCGAGCGCCCTCTCGATACCTCCGCCTCTCGAACATCGAAAATCGCCAAGGCACACTTGCGGAATCCCCCCGTATGTATGCTATTCAGAGAAGCCACCTTCTACGCCCCTCTATTCTACAAGCAAAAAAGTTCGGAGATCGGAGCAAATTACATTGCAATCCCCGCCAACTTGATTCCGGGGTACATAAGCGAAGGCCTGGCTAGGTAAAGTACCTTATACCAGCTACAAAAACGTCTTCTGACGACAGGATATTGATGATATTATGTCCTTTAACGAGGGACATGACCTACCGAGGTGTTGGGTGGGGAAGATGATACGCTGATACGGAGTACGTACGCTGTGTTGATACTTTACTAGAACAAAATAAAACGCACATCTCATGCATCAAGTTTACTTCACACAAACTTAATATGCTGAGATTAAAGTCCATTAGCACGAGTATCGACTCTTCGCTGATCGCCGTCGTTCTTTATTTGTTTGTACAGTCTGTAACACTGTACAGTAGAATATACATAGGTGCGGCATATTTACATTCATTCCTCTTCATGTTCAAGCGGTGACTTCTCAACAGCCCCTCAGTCCTTTATACATCGTATCGCATCACCTTACACCTACCTTATCTTCTGCAATGCAATGCTTCGCGCTCGGATATGCGATGGTGATGGGTGGACGGCCGATGAGCAGGCAAATTAGCCCCAACCCGGGTTTGGTTGTAGAGCGTGGAATGCTACTTCCGATATATAGAGTCATAGACGGCCGGCTTTAGGGGCGTCGACCCCCTTTCTATAAATAGCCGAATATTCTAGGGATATAGTCTTTAATCTGATACTCGTAGCCGCTGTCGCGAGTCTAACGGTAGGCGAGTACTAGAGCCCGCTTTTCCTCGCCTTTTTAAGCTCGGTAGAGCCTACGGACGGGCGTCGGTATCTGCCTTATACGACAACCATAGAGTCCTCATCCTTCTCAACCTCACGCTTCTACGTCTCGACCAAGAGCGCCAATGTCGAAATACGACTCCTTCAGTCCAAACTGTTTCTCCTCGCCATCTTCATCCACCTCTACCCTTGTGACCGTGCCACATTTCAGGAGATCCTCATAGGCCGCCGGATACGCCTTCCAAGCCCATTGTTTCACCCTCACTCTTTCGCGAGTGCCGCGGGTGGCATTGAAGAAAGTGCCCAACAGCAAAGCGTCTGGCTTGTATTTCAGATCTTTTTCGGCATTATCGATCAGCTCGACGCATTCTTCAAAGAGATCCTGTCCAGCCAAAGCACCCACGTATGCCGCATATATCTCCCTCGTGACCACGATCTCGAATTTGCGCAGTTTGGCCCATATGTCGCGCGCGATTTCCTTCCCGTCGTAAGCTCGTTCGCACGCCCTGAGTGCGATCTGTATGCTGGCATAGCTGGGACCTTCTCGCGAATGGAGAATGTCCTCCCAGAATTTCAAGGCAGTTTGCGAGTCACCGCAACCGCTGTAGCCAAGCATGAGCGCGTTGTATAGCCGAGTGTCAGGCTCGATCTCGCTGTCTAGCTTGATCATGTTGTGGACTGTGCCCAGAGATCCCTGATCGCCCGCACGCGAGATGCCAGACAAGCATTGCGCGTAGGTAGCGATTGTGGGACGGAGCGATTTAATTTGTTGCTGACGCATGTGTCCAAACACATGGGTGGCCATATCAGGACGGCTGCGGCTGAAGAAGTTATTCATGAGCGTAGTTCTGCTGGGGATGTCAATCTCGGCGAATGTTTGCCGAAGGATATTGTAGATTTCCCAGGCGCGAGAAGTGGGTGTTGAGGGTTTCAGACCGTGTTTCAACAGAACGTTGCTGATAAGAGCGCGTTGATCCAGGCCGTAGTGGAAAGCGTGGGTGTTGAGAAGGTCAACAAGGTCATCCATTTCACCGCGCCGGAGGTGGATAGAGGAGAGAGCGGCAACTGTTGCTGGCTCAAAGCGGGCTTTACGCTCACTCATGTCTTCGACAAGGCCCATGATCGCGTCGATGTTTTGCACTTTCTCAGCGGAGAGGGCAACAATAAGCTTATTGATCAAGGGCAGGTCCTCATCGTCCGTAATTTCCTCGCCTTGAAGACGAGCGTACGCAGTCCTAGCACCACCCAGGTCGCCAACCTTGATTCGGTAGTCAAGCTGAAGAAGATACGTATGTGCATCGGGTTGGAAACCCAATCTCTGACCTAGAGCTACATAGCGTTCCGCTGTGTAGGGATCATCTCTCGCATTGGCGAGCTCTATAAGGCCATTGACGGTCTCCATATCAGGCCGCAAGGGCACTTCCTCATTCTCGTTCCTCCGGACCATAACCTGCATCATTCTCTCGATTTCATCGACGCTTTTCCCCTGGGCTGCTGACCACTGAAAGATGATGTTCCATACTGCCTTGTCGCCAGTGTGCCTCTCTAGTAAGGATTTGAAGATAGCGTCACCCCATTCTATTTCGTTCTTTTGTATGCATAGCTTCAGAACAAGACTGTCTGCCCGTGGAGTCGGAGGTGTATTATCTGCGATAGGATGGTTGTACCACTTCTTCGTCATTTCCATATCTTGATTCCGACCAGCGAAGTATGTGATAATAGTCTGGTGTACCTTGTAATCAAAAGGAACTCCAAGTCTCTGCATGATCTCCACTGTCTCCTCTACCTGCTCAGGCTTGCCTTCTACTATTAACCCCCGCAAGACTGTGGGCCAAGGTGACGTAGGTACACTCTTCAGGCAGTCGTCCCAGTATGATTCAATGAGCTGACGGGCATAAAGAGCATCACCTGACAGTGACATGATTCGTATGAAAGGAACAAGATCCTGTTCTTGTCCTACCTGCGGCTCCAAATCATCGACTCGATTGGCCCGTCTGTTCTGTAGTTCCGTGAACATTGCTCTTGCCAGCTTGTTGTGAGCGGTAGAGCTCCAGCCTGTAGAGGGTGACTTTAGCACATTGAGTGCCATTCTCAATTCTTCGCTCCCAAGAAACGCCCTGCCTTTTTCCCCAGCATCCGTCTTTTGAAGATGCTCAAATGTTGTGAGGGCATGTTGCGCTTGTATATCATCTACTGGTGAAGCATCTTTTCTCTTTTGCCTTGACTTGAAGAACATGACGAAGGCCTGAGCAAGCTCCTCCGGCGGTTGGGTCCTTACGTTCGCTCTTAACCTGTTGCTCAACTCTAGCATTGGCTCGTGTCCAGCGGCATAATCCACAGGTTTCGCTTGTCGTTTGGGCTTGCGAGAAAAGCCAAAGAAGAACCGTTTGGGGGCCACCCTCGAGCTCGTGGCGCAGGGTGTCCGTAGGCATTGCCGTGATGCAGGTAGATACCAGGATCTCGTCCCCGATAGTATTTCATTGTACGTTATGTGACGGAAGACTGCCCGCGTGAGTTGGGAGCGCATGGCTACTCAATTGACCCCGGTCTGGGGGTGAGAGAGCATTTACTAAACCTCCATTAGTGGTAGAATAGACGATCGCTTTGGTAAATTGCTTGTAGCATACATGGCGTCATGAAGATTATGGCAGACTCGGGAGAACATTCGTACAACGCAAATTTGGCAAGTATGGCACATGGACTGGGATGATATCGCACTGGCGGAGTTCTGCTTTTTGGATCATAGCAGGTGATGGTACTGTGGTCAACCGTATTATACAGCTAGCCTTGAACTAGCGCGCAATATCTACCTTACCTTGCGACTGCATTGAATAAAGTAAGTACCTAAGTACAGGGTCCAATTTGCAAAGAACTCGGCTGTTGGGCGGCGTGTACAGTCTTTCAGCAGAACCAGCAACTACTCATCGGACGCTTGTCAAAAGACAGTCCAATTCCGGCGTTCTGGGGAAACTGGCTACTTCTGTACGAAGATATTCTACTTGCTCTTCAGATTCTGTCGGTACACAACTTTCGCGTTGCCATAGCTATCAGAGTCGAACTTCGTGCAATACATGTTCATCGTCGAAGCGTGACTCTTGCGCTGAACAGTACGCCTGAAGATAAGGACATGCGTCCATCGAGGCACCACCCACCCATGCCATCTTTTGCTCTGTGTGTTAGAAAACTGTTCTCCCAATGAGCGTAACACTCTAATTAGACAGGCCAAAGTCACGGCAATTGGAGGAGTGGTATCTGAAACTATGATGAACAACTTCGAGCAGGTGTCTTATAATGAGTTAGGCATATTGGCGGTAGACCGACGAGATTGACCGCGAAGTCAGCGATGGAGAGATCAATGTCTCTCAATGGACTCCACTCTCGGTCTCGGCATTTGTTGATGATCATGCGACATGGTCACGTTGGAGAGGGAAGAGATACTCAATTGGAGCGTACGGAACAGAGTACAGCATCTAACGATATTGATCCAGATGTGTGGAGAAACATGGAAGATGCGCTAGGACGACCGGGTGATAGACTTCCCGCTTCCGTACCTACTACTTCCATATAGTACTAGCACTATGCTTAGTCATGTTTGCATGCGTGAAGGTATGAAGTATGAACCGAAGTCACGAGTCGCGACTGCCTGTCACGATAACAGCTAGGCCTGGATGGGTCAAGCGGCCGTCTCCCACTTTGTTTACTCCAACGCGTGGTCGAGTCAATGACATGGCCACATTATCTACCTACGTAATTTTCTTTTGGCGCCTACGACATCACACCTACAGCTAACGAACAGCTTAAGTGCTCCGTGTCTCAGCCATCCTCAGCGCTGACACCATCGAGGGGAAGACATTATCTGTTCCGAAGAGGACCGTCGCCACTGCGTCGTAGCTCCACAACAGTGCTGGACGTCCTAACTACATCAGTACATGACACAACGTGCAAGCAAGCCTCCGCGCTCACAGTGGTGGATGGGGTGATAGACTCAGGGAATCTGCGCGGGGTGGAGGAGTTGAGACAATCACACATTCCAGTTAGGAGCATTCCAGCCTGCGACAAGTCTCACCACGTACAGAAAAGAGCTTGTTTGTGTACAAAACAAGGTCACGAATCTTCACCATATTGGGTGGGTGTGCCCGAGGTCCATAAAGCCAATGACCCACACGACGACTGGTGCAACGTCAACAAAATCTTCTGCAGCTATTTCGCGCGATCACTACATACAACCTACTCCGCTCATCTAATCAGACTTTTGGCAAAGCATCAACATGGTTGCGTCGTTCTCTCCATCTGGGGATGTAGGCGGAACCCTCCATTTACCATCACCTACACACATGCACCATGTGGATACAGCATCAGCTTTCAGGCAGCTACGAAATTCTCTATCAAGGTCACCATCCAAAGGGTTGACCAGATCGCCATCTAAGTTTCGCCTTGTGACCTCCAAATCAACGTCACCTTCGCCCAGTTCTCCGCTGTCGCCGTCCAGAGAGCCCCCACCGAACCGATCGCTCTCGGCAAGCATTATACCTCAAGCACATGCACCCATCCCCTCTCCGTTAGCTGCGCCTTATCCACACAGCGCGCGAAAAATTCGCCCAGCTACACGGAAACTGAGTCCGATGCGCAATCCTCCACGATCCACTAGTAATCAGCGAAGCCCAAGGAAGAGGACATTGAGCGAGTCGACAAACCACGGCAATGCGACGCCTCGATCATCGGCGAGCTCGAGCGATGATCAAGAGAATCGAGTGGAGCGTAGCGTCAGCCCGATAGGGGATTCAATACCGGATATCGTATTCAAGCCCTGCGTGCCAGTGGAAGAGGCTAGCCCTTTTGCGCCAGCTGGTGCAACTGCCAGATTCGAGAAAGGGAATAGCTGGGGAGCAAAGTCTAGCCCTTTGAAGCGAAGCGATGGGATCATGAATCTCGATCCGGCGAACCTGGGAAGCCCATCAAGGAAGAGAAGGAGTCTACATGCGGGAATGTTCAACTCTGACTTCAACATCTTCGATCATGAAGCGGCCTTCAGTGGACGTGGTGATACATCTGCGATGGACTTGGTTATGGATTTGGATATGCAGAGTCGCGCTGAGCACTTGTCGGCGCTTCCTAAACGAACATCATCGTTGCGGAAGACGACCTTGCAGCAGAGACATGACAAGCCCTTGTTCGCCAGATCAAAGCCAAATCCCGATCTCGCGCTCGATTTTGCCACTCCTGGACAGGCGGTCCACAAGAGCCGATTCCGAATGTCTCTCGACAGCGTCTTGCCCCCTTCGGTGTCTCATGACAGCCCGTTTTCTTCTCAAGGCAGCCTTCCGAACGCGTCTGCTCACCTTATATCCCAGCCAAGCGCAAAGCAGAATAGCTCAAACAATACGTCGCAGCCTCAGCGGCACCCTTTATCGCGGACGATCAGCCAGTCTACTTCGAATTCGAGCATGGCAGAAGATTCGCCCACCCACATTCCCATTCGGCAGCCTGAGAAGCGGCGAATCTTGGTCGACTTCTCAAAGTCGCTTCCTGTGGGCACTCCGCGGCCGGATTCTCGCGACGGCGAGTCAGCTACCCAGGTCTCTTCAGGAACCTCTTTCGCAACACCTGAAAACTACAGATTGGTTAAACCCCTGCCTGCGGCGTTCATGTCGACTGGTCTGATCTCGAAACGTCATAAGAACATGGATGAGCCCCAGAACAATTTCAGCGCCAATAAGACTTCGATGCCAGATACACCATGCAAACGCCACAGCCTCGCAGAGATATCGTCTCCTACGGTCCCACGTGAGGACAGCTTCGTCAAAGCTCATCAAGCTAGGCATTCTTTCGGTACCCCGTCAACGCCATTTAGCACCCACCCCTCCCGTGCTGCATCGCGAACGTTCGGTATGGGTGTCAGCATTTTTGGCAGCAGCTTTGGCCACGGCGGCAACTCTCGACGTGTTAGCTTCCTCGGCGCCGATGGGGACGACAACTTTCAGTCACCACCACGACAAGGAGACAGCCAGTCCAGCGCCGAATCCGAATTCCCTCCAACCCCAACCAAACAGGTTCTCGGATTAGGCAACGTGCAACATAATTCAGTCACAGCAAGTGCTTCGCGAAAGGATGTTCTCAGTCCTGGTTTATGTTCGACTATTGGCGCCAAGACTGATTCGTACCAAGACGAAGAACATTGTAAGTCCATTTCAATTGGGGCACCATCGGGATGTGTGACTGGAGACTGCGGTGGCTTGATGGACGAATCTCCATTGGCTGCTCTAGGATTCAGGAGCTTTTCTACGATGACCCGTTCTTTCACCCATTCTCGTTTGTTACGGAATTCCAAATCTCCAACGCCTCTCAGCAAGATTTCTTTCTCTGCTCCAGCCTTGTTGTCACACAGAACGAAAGCTAAACTAAGTCCCCTCTCTCCAGCAAGTCCTATGAATAATAGATATCAGCTTCTATCTCCTCACACGCCACGGGAGAGCATGATACCTCCAGATCCCAGTGGCCTATCCATTTCCGCACATGCTGAGGAACATGTGCGTCCAAAGACTGCCTCGACGAGTAATGCACCAATGTGTCCTCCCGCAACGCCAACCACTCACAAGGACTCGTCGTTCCTGTTCAAACTGTCGACGGCCAGTATGACACCGTCTCATGCAACGACAGCAGTCGAAGTTGATCCGGTCCTGACTTCGAAATTTGACAAGGTCGACTTGATCGGCAGTGGAGAATTCTCCCAGGTCTACAAGGTCACGCAAAAGCAGGAGCTGAAGAATAGTCGCAGCTACTTTTCGAATCCGCTGAGCCGTACTCCGCCTAGGACGCCTTTGCCAGATCGAGTCTGGGCTGTCAAGAAATCTCGAAACGCGTACGTTGGCCCCAAAGATCGCCAACGCAAGCTTCAAGAAGTCAATACACTCAAAGCACTTGGGCAATCAGATCACACGGTACAGCTTTTCGACAGTTGGGAGGCTAAGAATCACCTGTATATTCAGACCGAATTCTGCGAAGAGGGAAGTTTGGACATGTTCCTCGATCAGGTAGGGCGCAAAGCTCGGCTCGATGACTTCAGGATCTGGAAGATTATGCTTGAGCTTTCTCTTGTGAGTTTGCAGTCATACTACAACTTGCAGTATACTGACGCATCAACAGGGACTTAAGCACATACATGATTCTGGATTCATCCATCTAGACCTAAAGCCAGCTAACGTTTTGATCACGTTCGAAGGGGTGTTGAAGATCGCCGACTTTGGCATGGCAACTCGCTGGCCCGCTCAGCCAGGCATAGACGGAGAAGGCGACCGAGAGTACATTGGACCGGAGATACTGATGGGTCATTTTGACAAGCCAGCAGATGTTTTTGCGCTTGGACTGATCATGCTGGAAATTGCGGGTAATGTCATGCTCCCAGACAATGGAGCTTCGTGGCAACGATTGCGAAGTGGTGACATGAGCGATGTTCCAAGCCTGACCTTCAGCTCCGAGACCAGCAATATTCTTCGAGACTCTGCGGGCAAGCCACTGCCCCAAGATGAATCGATCGAGGACTTCTACGGCTCGGATTCTGGTGATGAGGACTTTGGCTCGCCCAATGTCCTTCGCCGCAAGCGTGACCTCGACATGAAGAACGGTTCGTTTGCCCTCCACCGTTCCGGGGAACTTGCTCAGCCGCCTGCCTTCATGGTCGATCCAAACAACCCCGAGGCGCTTGATAATGTTGTGCGATGGATGATTACTCCTCAAGCAGCCAATCGACCAGTGGTACAGCAAATCCTCTCGACAACAGGAGTCCATTGGGCCGAGACCCGGAGGCGAGCAGGCGCTACAATATTCGAAGGCAACTGGGGACCAGCGGACGAGATCCTTGCGGATGACGCCGAGATGATTGACGTTTAGAAAGATGCATTTAGGTTCCGATTTGATGGCTGCCCTGATATTCCCCTGGATTAGGGATACACCGAGGCGATTTGGCGTTCAATGGATAGGTAAAGGCATTCGCCGCTTGGCTAAGCAGGCCCAGGACGGAAGGGACAGTTAATTGGCAGGGATAGCTTTGGCATTTGCACACGACAGGACCTTCCTATCGACGACGACGATTACGAATTTTCACACCATTATTCCCCCAGCTCTGGCGCTTGCATTGACGGGCGTCATCATATCTGGCGCCTCGTTCTTTTCGACCATTCGATTCTTGCATCTGCACTTCTTACGGACTCAGCTTTCTCATATTACGACATACACCTTTTATTCACCATTCAGTCGGCTAGAAAGAACTTCAGACATATTACGACCGATCGGGCAATGGCGGTCTCTAGTCTAGCAAAAAGTACTTGCATATGCGACCAACACTTCTTTTTCCACCACAACATCAATGGCTTTAGGCTGAGTTGGACTTCTTGCAGAAATTTGGCTGCATGGGATATTTGCTCCATAGCATGGCTGCTTCGGCACGCCCTTGGGATATAGATAGCATCAAATCAAATCAAAGAAATTGACATCAGTGAATTGTTCCCTTTACCGACGTTTACAAATAGCGACCAACAAACAGGTATGATAGAGAAATAGGAATGCCAAAGGGTAAAAGTCCGAGTCTTTACCCGACGTATATAACAAGACATGTAAAACTCAAATAATATCATACCCTAGCTAAGAAAATCATATCCTATCTCACCTTTATCGATTATTATAACTAACCTGTTAGTATAAATAAATACTCGTCTTATAACTAATACTCAATAATCCATTTTATAACTACTTAAGTACGAAGGGTGTCTTGTATATAAGAAGGGGAAGGGTAGTAGTAGGATAGGGAGAAGAAGGGGATAGTAGGTAAATAGGTAAGTGTAGTTGGAAGGGGTAGATAGGGGAAAGAGAGGGTAGAAGGGACGGAGGGTATAAGGTAAATCGAGTAAGTACGTAATTACTAAGAGGGTTCTCGATTCTAGAGGGGGAAAATTAGCGAAATTAGCGAATAGCAAAGGTGGAAAAGAAGAGGGTATAAATTAAAAACTGTAGATACTCGAGGAAATTATTGATATAAAGATATTTCTATAAATACAACATACTTATTTAATGATATTAGCGCTGTTTTTACTTCATACACCTAGAATCCCTAAGCCGTAGAGAAGGGGATGTGGATGTGGATGTGGATGTGGATGTGATAAGATAGATGGATATTATCAAGGCATTATGTTATTCTGAGGATGGGATGGGAACGGTGTGAGGATGTGAGGATAGGGGAGTTGGGGAATTGGGGAATTGGGGAATTGGGGAATTGGGGAATTGGGGAATTATTGGGGTTTGATGATTGTAGATGGTGCCGTGTTGTGGTGAATTGTGGTGTGTTGTATTGTGACACTTACTAATAAATAGTAAGATTTAGGTGGAGTATCGTTGTGTATGGTGCATGGTGTATGGTTGGGAGGAGGAGGAGTGTGGCCGCTCGGATGAGATGGCGGTGACGACTATTCATGTCTTTTGGGGAAGTACAGTCGGTTATACGTCTAGAGGGTTCTTGTAACTCATGATGTTTATGAAAACTGGGATATTCACGGGATGCTTTTTTGGGGGGGGTGGGGGGGGGGGTTGGATTCGGGTTTGACGGGGGTAGATTGGTGGGTTTGGATTATGGTAGTTGAGGGAGTATGGACATAGGAGCAGAGCAGGCTGTATACGCCTGTAGCGTTTTGCCTCCCATTGATGGAGGATTAATGGATTAACATCCATGACGTCCAGTGGTATACAACCCGGAAATGCACCTGCGGGTGACCGCTCGCTACTACCTCTGTGTGATGCAATGTCGCTAATATGTGGACTTTGGTAAAACACATTTAGATTAAAAACAAAATCATAAAGTCGTCGTATCGTATCAGCCTGACGATTCCTCGAACGAATGGACAAGGACGTTACTGCCGGGCTCGAAAGGCCACGTGGGCTGCGACAGCTTCATGTTGCCGGCCTCGTCGGCACCTTCGCTCGGGTGGACGACGACACGACCGGCGATGGAGGCCGAGTGCAGGGTCGAGCTCACTGGGAGGGAATACCGTATCACGCCTCGGACGAGCAGTTCGAAGTCGTGCTGGATGACGTGCTCCCAGCGCTGGCTGCCGCCGTCTTCGGTCCTGTTGCCCGGTTTGGCCAGGCGGACTTCGCCGAAGCTGCCGAGGGAGTGGTGGCGGAGAGGGGAGGGTTCGAAGATGAGAGGAGTGTCGAATTCGAGGATTTGGCCGAGGAGCATGGTCTGGGAGTCTGCGGCTGGGTCGTCGATCGGGTCCGTACCTTCGTCTATGCCGTCGAGTTGGTTGATGATGTCGGCGGGGTCGTGGATGAATGGCGAGGTGGAGCTTGAGCTGATGCGAACTTTGCCTGGCTTTGGCGGAGGATTTGGGGTTTCGTCATGTGGCTGGTGGGATCGCCAGAGTTCGTTGGTGCCAACGTGCTTGCTCTTCGCGAAGATGTTGATGTCGATTTCGCTGACTTGGATGGCTATGAGATTGGGGTTGATGGCGTGGACGTGGAGGTCTAGCATGATCTCTTGCTCCGAGGCGAGGACATTACGGATGTCCTTGACGTGAATATCGGTCAGAGGTTTGGAGCAGAGAATGACAACAGCCACTATCGCGGCTACGATGAGGGTGAGAACGACGCCTAGTGTTGTCCATGCTGTGACACGTCCACACACCCCATGGCCTCTCTCCTCCGAGTACATCTGCCGAACACTCCCCGGCAGAGCTCTGCGACGGTTCCGCGCGGTGCGATTGAAGCCTATCAGAGGTGTTCGCTCATCATCCGCACCTTCACCCTCAAGATCGTACGACAGAATGTCTTCCGCCTTGCGCGAACTTTTGGTGACATGTACAACATGGGGGCTTCGTGCGTTGGAATGTCGAGGGGAATATTGGCCGCCGTGATTTGCTGTTGACTGGGTTGACTTGGTGGCATTGGGAAATGGGGAGTCGCTATCGAACAATGACGCATGGCCACCACGTCCATAACGCCCGATGTGATGGTGATGCGATGTGGTATTGCTTGGGTTTCTTGAGTTTTGGCTCGGTCCTCGGACTGTACCTTCATCATTGGCGTAGCCGATGGAGTTGTAATTATTCGCGAATTTCATACTCTTCTTGCCCACAACGCTATGCTGTCCATCTTGTCTAGTCTTGGTGCCGTAATTGTCGTAGTGACTCACGGTAGAGGTTGCGCTTGGGGTGCGGGAGTGGAAACGATGCGACCTCGCCGAGTGCGGTTCCGGAGGGTTGGATTCGTAGACAAAGGTCTCCTCGGAATCCGTTGAGTTCGCTTCGTCGACGGCGGTCGCGATTTTGGCTTCAAATATATCTGCTTTGGTGGAGGCTGTACGCCCTCGGAACGGGATTAGCACTGTACTTGAATGTCTCCTAGGGGCTCCGCGGGGGGTTTCACGGGGGGTTTCAATGGGCCTTTCCTTGCAGTTGGCGGGAACCAATGCAGCCCCTGTCTTGTCTTGCTTGAAGTTGCAATCACTGATGAGAGGGGGAGAAACGAGTAAAGAAACAAGGGAGTCAGAGGAAGGGAGTCGGGAGAAAAGATGGTGATGATGATGACGTCCAAACATAGACCCACCATTGCCAGCGTTCAGCGACGGTGCCTTTCGCACTACCTTTTTCTTTTCCTTCTTGGGTCGTATCGTCTCGTTGCTGGGTTTGAGGCGAAGGCTTCCCGATGTCTCCGTTCTTCCAAGCAAGTGACGTTCGGGCATGACACCACCCAGAGCAACCTGCGGTATTGAGCTGACGGTTTCCGTCTCGACGGTCATGGACTTGACGGAGCCTTCGGCGTTGGCTTTTGGAGTCTTGATGAAAGGAAGCTGTGTGAAAGACCTCTTGCTTTGCACAACGGGTGGCTTGGCAGAGTTGGCAGCGGTCGCCGGCTTTCGCTTTTCCTTGACCTCCTCTGTGCTCTTCCCTCCTGTACTTTTCTTACCCGCACTTTCATTTCCGCTTTCACCTTTCGACTTTGCCTCGTTGGCCAACGCAGTTTCCATAGGATTCTCTTCGATCCTCTCCGGCCGGTCATTACTGGTAGACGTCCGGCCCGCTTGAGCGGGTCGCCCTATACCTATCGCTGGCGTGGACGGTAGGCTGCTCTCTTGTACAGTCTCCAGCGCAGGACCATTTCCACTAGCTCCTCGCACAGGTGTCCTCATTCCTGACTTCTGTGACTTCTCTTCTTCTCCAGCATCTGAGTCGCTCGTCGACGTTGAACTTCGAGCGGGGCGGTCAACCACAATGCTGGGTGTCGATTGTGTCGATTGAGACTGATCGATCTTCCGAGCCGTGGACAGAAGAGACTTATTGGATCCCGACGACGCAGCTGGTGGAGGAGAGCTAAGACGAGGTATCTTCAAACCAGAGGTACCGGTTGGTATCTTACTAGCCTTCTGGGGTTGTGGTGCATCAACCGAAAAGTCCTGCTTCCCAGGTGAGGGTAGGTGAGCAGTGCCAGCTGCTGATAGAGCTCTCTGTATTGCCGCCGCGGAGGGAACCGTGGGTATGCTTGAGCCGGATGCGCCTGGGCCTCTAATGGGACTTATATCTTGACTGTTCTTCCGTGACCTTGTTGCGCGAGGTCCTGTCGTCACATTTGATTTGAGCAGCGGACGTGTGGGCGAGCCATCGCGGGAGAGCTGCGGAGACGTTGTGGCCGAGGTAGAGGTGGAAAATTGTTGTATGGTGGGTGTGGTTGGGGTAGTAGATGCTCGTTTGAGTGTTGGAGAAGAGGGGGGAGGACTCAGGTCGGTAGTACCTGGATCAGCGCCATGGTTGTCGTTGACATCTCCAGCTTTGCCGACGTCCTTGTTGGGCCCCTGTGCAGAGGAAGCCATGGATGGAGGATGGGATTGGGTTGAGAAGAAGGATCACACGTCATTCAACTCGACTAGCAGTAGAGTGTTCCTGGTAATCTAGCCCATCCGAGCTGCCGCTCGGGGCATTACAGGACACGCGAAGACAAGGCTGCGGAGGGGTAGAGAGGAAAGGCAGTGCTGACGATGAGATGGATGCATGAAGCGCACGTAGTAAACAGGCATACCGTACAAATGACATGTGGCTGAAGTGTGGAAGGCAGCGTGTGTCGTGGCGCGCTGTGTGAGGACGAGCTGGGGCTAGTGAAGGTGGTGTTGGAGAGATGGCCAATCAGATATTCTATTCTCAGTGGTTAGTCAGCAGACTAGTAAGGTACCTTAGATATACTAGTGCTAGCAAAATCCCGCATCAACGGCTCTGCCGGTCTGACGGAGGCTTACTCCGCCACCTTCCGGGTGGAATATTCCATGCGATTACATATGGCTTCTCTCTACAACTACAACATACCCTTACCGATCGCAGTCGTGGAGCTGTGCGATGATATTGTATACGCCAGATCATCATATTATCGATAGCAGGCACAGAACAGCCAGCGAAAATCATTTCAATCTGGGACGAGTCAATATGTAAGCACGACAAGATTGGTAATACGCTAGTAACATGATTTCCCTCTGCGGGAGCTCGCAGTTCGTAACACAGCATATGGTTTTGATTGGATATCTCATCAAATAATGAGTTGAAATGAAATTTGATCTGTGCACATGTGTTGCGAGTGTTAGCATCTGTGAGGCGATTCGAATATTGGGGTTTTCCATTACGCGCGCTCTTTATTTACTTTGAACTTTCACAGCAATCACCCATTCCTTTCGCGCGCCTGTCGAGATGTTGTTTGAGAGCACAATGTTGCAGTGCCTGCTCCTCCACCACTTGGGTTGCATTTGCGATAGTGTAACCACGAACGGGCCGTATGAGCTAGGCTCAAATGGATTCGTCTTGTTGCCGTGAGGGTATGAGGAAATTATGCTGGCGGCTTGAGGGATAGAGGATAGCAAGGCTGGTGAGACGATTGGGAAATAGGAATAGGCTGAGGTATGAGTCTTGGAAGAGGATAGTGTCGCTCTTCTAGTCATGATCTTTCTCTCTTTTTTTGTATCAACGCAATCCTTACTCAAGTACAAAGCGATGAGTTCAGATCACTCGCCGAATAGCAAGATCGCAGATTGGATCACTTACCTGCTTTCTATGATAGCGGTAAGCTGAATGGATTTTCTTTCAGGGTGAGATTAGGTCATCTGTTACTCTTCGCCCGTATCAATGGGCAATGGCGAAAACGCGCATATACAATTATCAAAGGTTGGTGCTTAGAATACATACCCTCATCGGTTCTAGAACTATTCCCGGAACCTCGAAATCCTGGCTCGGTTGGTGGCATCTAAAAGAACTCCACTACTATGAAGGAGGCGTTTATGCTTTCGATCAAGTCGCCGGACTCCAGCTGTTCGACAATTCAGCTTTGTAGAGGTTCCGTTGGGTTTTCATATCTTCTCGATCGGATCACTTCGAGACGCGGATGATTGATGGCTGCATATCAGCGAACCCTCCAGGCCGAGTTTGGGAGATGGAAAGAGGAAAGACGTTTCATTGAGGTGAACATTGGTGTAGACATGCTTGTAAATGTTTAGCTTATGGCCATCGAGGTCAAGTAGACTTCCATTGATGAGGCTTGACTTCGCTTGAGCTTTGTCTGCTTAAGCCTCCTTGTAGTGACAGACATGCACAACAATATGACACGATGACAGACCCTCTTGCAAAGCCAGATGACCAAAGTCTTGGCTGGTTGATATTGGAGCTTGGGTAACGGTCCAGGAGAAGCGAGATATATCAGCTATATACCTGAATCATGTTCGCGTCCCACGACGTCTTCCTCATCCATAGCCCAGATAGCAAGGCTTGAACTCTGAAGTGTTATAAAGAGACTAATTCGAATATATTAATCAGCATTGGAAGAATTATGTCTAGCTTCCAGTTTGATCATTTGCTTGACTTGGTGAGTGCTTGGGGGTCTGGGGTCATACATGAATGACTCCAGATGTGATAGATGTAGGACATCATCTGGAGCTAGTGTCCGAAATGGAATGGCGTGAGCCCCACTCCCTCTCTGCAGTGAAAACACATCAGGCCGCAGCACGCCTGACTTTCACTACCACATCTCTTGTCCAGTCTTTCCATCTTGACGAGGTTACGAAGCTGTCAATATCCGCGTTTTGACAGTAATGACCGTTGACTGTGGCCGCTACTGACAGCGAATTGCTGACGTTGCGGGGTCCAGCCCGATAAGCGCATGATCTCCAGCCTCGTCTTTTCCACACGACTGAGTCTCCTTGCCTTTCTTACCACTCACTCATTTCATCGACGACATCAGGGCGATACCTCATCTCATCATGTCTGTCCGAGGTGATCGAGTTCTATACCGGGATCGTGAGGTAGAATATGATGCCAGATCAAGTGCTGGGAGCCATCTTCGACCAGAACCTCGTGAGGCTCCATATACCACTCGCAAACAATATATCATACCCCGTGATCAAGAAGCCGAGAGGGAGGAGAGGATCACCGTCGTAGGAGGCGGAAGTGATCGTCGCTCTGAGCGAGGTGGTGACCGAGCTGCCTATGCGGAGAATCGAGTCGTTATTCGCCGTGAGCGAACTCCAGAGCCTGAACCGGTTCCAGAACGACGAGAGATCAGAGTCATCGAGAGAGAACGAGAACGAGAACCTGAACCAGTACCAGAGCGTCGAGAGATCAGAATCATGGAGAGAGAACGAGAACCTGAACCTGTCCCACAGCGTCGAGAGATCAGAGTTCTCGAGCGAGAAAGAGAGCCGGAGGCTCGCCGCTACGAGAGACCACCAGAGCGTGAAATACGGTACGAGCGGGACTTTGACCGTCGCGATGACCTCGAACGATACACACGAACGGTAGATTACTATCCTCGTCCGGAACCACCTCCGCCCATCATCATCCGGCAAGAGCCTCAGCAAATCATCATTCAAGAAGCTCCTCGAGCGCCTCTGGTCGTTCCCGCTCCACCAAAGGAAGAAGAGTTTCAGCTTATCCAGCGTTCTGAAGTTCGACAATCTGAGCGCTCTGAAGTTGGATCTCGTCACGAGTCTCGCCACGAGGATGATCGCCAGATTGCACGGCGACCCAAACCAAGAGAAGAGGAAGAAGAAGATTACTACTACGAGCGGAGGGTTCGTGAGGTGTCCCGCGACGACCGTTCTCATCACGAGGAAGATCGTTATTCTCGTCGCGATCGAGAAGTTAGCCCTGGCGATTCGATATCGCAATATGGTCGTGACCGCGGCCGAGGCTACGAAAGTGATGATAGCTACGAATACATTAGGAAGGAGACTCGAGAGGAATATAGCGATGGGGGAAGCCCCATCCATCGACGACATCTTGCTGAGGGTGCCATTGCCGGACTCGGAGCAGCAGAGCTCCTCCGTCATCACAGTAAGAAGCAAGGTGGCGAAGAAGGTAGCCGTCGCAGTCGTGTAGGCAAGGATGTCGGCGCGGCAGCTTTGGGTGCCATAGGTGCTGAAGCTGTGACCCGAGCGAGGAGTCATTACCGCGAAAAGAGCAAAAGCCGTCGCGGGTCGCGTGATAGATCTCGAGATAGATCTCGCGATCGCGAAGGACGTCGCAAGCACCGTCGCGATAGGGACAGAAGTCGAAGCCGGAGTCAGTCCAAGTCCCGAGTCAAGCAGCTTGCCGGGCTAGGTCTTGGAGCAGCCGCTGTTGCTGCTGCCGTAGGCTACGCCAATCGTCAAAGCAAGAAGAATCAGGTCGAGGATCGTCGTAGCCGTTCAAGGACTCGACGACATTCCGTGGGCGCATCTGATGATGCGGTGGATGACGCTCGTGACCCGGGCCATCGCAACAAGAAGATTGCCCAAGCTGGCTTGGCCGGTGCTGCTGTCGCTGGGCTGGTTGAACGCGCTCGAAGTAAGTCTCGAGGCGGTGGCAAATCTCGCTCCAAGAGTAGAGTTCGTCAAGGTCTTCCCATTGCCGCTGCTGGGTTGGGCTCCGCTGCGATCGCCGGTCTCTATGAGCGCAACCAAGCTGGCAAGAAAGAAAAGGAAGCTAAAGAATCCCGCCGTGAAGAGCGTCATGCCCGCCGAGAACGTCGATCACGATCCAGGTCTCAGTCTGCTCCGGCTTATGAAGGTTCACGAGATGCTCCAAGGGGCGATCCGGGCCTCATTGAGTATGGCGAACAACCTGTACAATACAACGGTGCTCCTCAAGATTACTACAATCGTCCAGCAAGCCAACAAGGGTTCTACAATAATCCTCAAGATGCCATGGTCCCAGCTGCTGTTGCTGGAGCTGCTTACGGACAACAACGGGAGAGAGAGAGAAACCGAAGCGCCAGCGATTCAGGATCAGACGGGGGAAGAAGACGTAGACGACATCGCCGCCGAAAGAGTGAAAGTCGCAGCCGAAGCCGTAGTAGAGGCCTCGCAGTAGGAGCCGCCGCCGCCGGAGCAGCTGCGTTGGCCGCTTCTGAGCATGAGAAAAGAAAGCAACGTCGAAGAGAGGAAAAGAGAGAGCGTAAACGTGAGTCAAGTTGATGGGATCAGGTATCAGCAACACTAACCGTGGTCAGGTCAACAAGAAGCCGAGCAAGCGTCTTACGGCCAAGATCCATACGCGCAGCCGCCCTATTCCCCAAGCAGCCAGCCCCAAGCTGGCTATGTCGAAGGTGGACAACAGCAGCCGTTCTTCCCTGGCCCACCTGGGCAGCCTTTTCAACCACCTGGCGCCAATTACGGCCCTGAATATCAAGGCCAGGGTGCGTCACTCAATGCCCAAGTCCATCCGGATTACGGCTACCCACCCCAAGGTGGCTTTCAACCGCCTGTCCCTGACGCCTACACCCCTCCGCCAGGAACTGCCGGCTACCCAACGCAGCAGCCCCGGGAACCCAGGAGGGCTGATGAGAATGTGAGTGCCGAAGTATTTCACCATACTCCCAACATTCCCAACAACAACGTTCCTCTATATGATTCGAATGCTGCACCGTTTTACCACGAGCCCAGCAATCCGTCAGGGGAGGGTGGGTACCCTATATGACACATCTTGTATATCTTCTTCAAGCCTAGTTCGCTGACTTTCTTTTGGCTCAGGTGTAAACACGCTGCGCGCCCCGTCTCCGCATCGCCCGCCTCTAAGAAGAAGGGCATCCTCTCAACCACCGCCACCCAAATCCGTCAAATTCAATCTTTCTTCTCCACCATCTCGTCCCAGCTCTCCAACGCAAATCCGGAACCGTCGCCAACGTGCCAACTCATCCAAAGACCCTGATTATGATACCGCACACGACAGTGAAGACTCCTCTCGACACGACAGACATTCTCAACGCGATCGCGACAGTGATGGTCATCGTCCCGATCACCGCCCCTCTAATAAAAAGGCACGAGATCACTCGCCCACATCATCAGATTCAACCGTCGATCTACCCGAACGTTTCGATGAGCATGGTAGGCCTGTCGCTGAACCGGGAGTGGATCACATAGCGGAGAAAATCCAAGAGCTGTTCAGTGGTAACGGTACGGTTGGAAAGTTTCTGCAGTCTCTAGGTGCTGGGAGCGAGGAGGATGAGGATGGAGACCGGGATAGGCGCAGGCGGAGACGGAGGCGATGATTTTTCTTTTTCCATATGTATTGATGATTCTGAACGAGCTCTTGCTCTCCTTTTTTCCCCTTTTTATCTAATGAATGAACTGGAATAAGATGAGATGAGGTGGTTATCTAGCAGATTTCCTTTTTTCTATAGACAACGAGTATGACATCTTTCCTGACAGTCTTCTTGTGCTTGTATTGTTTTCACGTGACACGTACTGATATCTAGTAACGTGAATTGTTGTGGATACTCAAACGCATGGTATAGCTCTATCTACATTCCACACACCCAACCCAGCCACCTAATTACCTACTCACCTAAACTATCCTCTATCCTCCACCCTCTACATCCCATCCTTCACCCCCCCTTCTCCCTTCCACCAAACCATCCTCCATCTCCCATCTCCCATCAAACTTCTATATCTATATTTATACCTCTCATCCCCTTTATGATTCCATATCCCTACACTTTGAATTAAGGAACCCTGGGTATTACGTATTTGGTAGAGTGCTTTGCGATATTACTCGTGACTGTGGATTGTATATTATGTACTGTAGATTTGATTGATTTATTGATTGATTAATTTTACGCCGGGGAAGGGAAAGGAAAGGAGAGGAGTAGAGAGGAGAGGAGAGGTATAGATATAGATATAGAGGCGTGGGTATGGGATGTGGAATTCATTTTGGTTGATCTAGGGGGTTCAGTGCTTATTACGATGATAGATTTGATGGTTATTGACGAGTAAATTCCACGTGGGTTTTCAAGATCTTGGTATCATGGATTAGATCTTGCGCTTGTTTCGATTTTAATTGGGAAAAGATCAGGGTGGTGATTTGCTGTATATAGTTAGTGTTCTGGACTGGATTGGATGGGACTAGACTTTATAGTTGTATATTTGATCATTAATCGATGTACTGAATAGGCTGGGGGTAGGTATGGGTTCGGGTTGGCAATAAGCACGGACTAACATAGTAGAGGGGAAGGGAAAGCGATGTGCTGTATAGGTTGCGTCCGCATAAAACGATATATTGCTAAGGAACAAGGACAAGAAAGGGTTGAGATATTGAGGGTAAGTGGTAGTGATATATCATGAGTCTACGAGGATGCTGAGATCCCTGAAAGGTAGAGATTCAAAGATGTGGGTTTGGTTGTTGTGTAAACTTTTGGATCAAATTGTTCATAGGATGAGTCTAGGATGAAACGATTGTCGTATTGGCAGAAGTCATTGCAACTTTAGCGTTTCTTCGTCGAGGACACCGAATAGCTGCTCGAGCTCCTTACCTACCTCGGTGATTTCTTTGGAGAGCTGGCCGGTGACGAGCGCTAACATTGAAATTAGTACATGAGCTAGGCCTTCGACTATACCTTATTTATGAGAGAGCACATACCGTAAGCGTATAGTAATTCAAAGTCCTCGTCGCCGCAGCCAGCGTCCTGCATTTCTTCCTTGCGATAATGGAATATCTTGGCGAGTAGTTTATCTCTGGCGTTGTCGGTGTTGGGTAATGCCTCGTTCAGTGGATATTCGAGTTTCATTGATGATGCAAGTACTTCGAAGATATCAGCAATGACTCATCAGCATCTGAAGTCCTTACCTTGAAATAGATGACTTATCCTCGTCGACAGCTGAGCTCTCTCCTTGATCGTATATCGCAACATCTCCGCTTCTCCTTTTGTCGCTCGAGGATTCTTCATTATTATGACATTCATAGCGTGGAATGCATCGAGCATGGCTCCGGTGCTCTTTAGAATTCGTGCGTAAGCGCCATCAGGGAAGGGGCCCCTGAGGTCGTATTCAGACGCTGCAGAGATGCGCAGATCCTCGAGTCTTGACAAATAGCGATGTAGGTCACACTCTTCGCGGAGGTCCATGTAGGCATTTCTGTCGTCTCTCTCGATAAGCATGGCCAGCGGATCGCGCTTCCAAATGAGTCCCATGCGTAGCCATATGATGCTGAGACCATCCTTTACTTTCTCTCGGGCGCTGATCGGCCAGACAATCCGGGTGACAATAAGACCCCATAAGCAACTAAAAGTATCATCAATACGGCCCGGTCATTTCATTTTGCTTGACTCACCCAGATAAGACTGCCACTACGCGGTGAAGAGCGATATCTGTGATGACTGGATTGACACCCCCTTCATCGTCATCGTTGTCGAGATCTTTGACCGACAAAGAGTAGGCATAGAGAGCCGAGAGATTATATGTCAACATGATAAAGCGTCCCGTGGGACCTTTTCCTTTGGCCACGATAATGAAGGCTGTGCAAAGCGACATGATCCAACCGAAGAACCCTAAGAGGTATGCATTACCTCCTGAGACCGTCCATGATCCGATCGCGCATAGCGCTCCAATGCACGTGCCAAGGAAACGTGACCAGCCCGTGGTGTTTGAAGCTCCAATCGTCATTGCGCAGACCAGCATGTAAGAGAGAAGGCCCCATTCCCCTCGCCAATGTTGATAGAAGGGACGGGTCGTGGCTAGGAAGGATGGTAATGCGTACAGAGCAGCCCCAATGCCGACTTTGATGGCATACTTTACGTCTTCTCGTCGAAAGAGTCTCAATGCCATCCATAGCCGGTAACGGGGCGACCAAGTGGTATGAGGCGCGCCCACAGAATGCGATGCAGTTTTCCTTTCCCTTGAGCTGGGGATATGGCTTCGTATCTCAGTCTCCTCACTTCCCATGACGAGGCTTTCATGTTCTGTCAAGACATTGATTAGCCAAATCGGTGTCTGAAATAGTGATCCCTCAACTTCTGGCATGATCGCCCAACAAGCGAGAAGGTTCAGGACTTCAGATTGCGAGAAGCCCTTTTATAGACTTGCGGCTGTAGGGGACAAAATCTCATACCTGGATCGTTGTTGTCCGAATTCGGCCTTGTGCGTTGGTATTTACGCCAGAATTTGAGCCAATTCCAAGTCCTGCCACAAGGTCTCTCCTCGACCTCAAGCTTCAAATCATCTAGAATCTCAAGATAGACTCTCATCTCGTTAGCAAAATGCAGCAGTGAAAAGCTGAAGTAGCCACAGCTAGCTGCGACTTCCTCGAAGTCTGCTTCCAGTTCCACCGATCGATTCTTGGTGAGCTCTTGGCTTTTGTAAAGCAGGCCAAGAGCCTCTTCTCGTGAACTGATGTATAAGTCGACGGCATCCTCCAGGCTGTTCCTGAAATGCGCGTCAACCGCAATGTGGCCATCGGGGCTGAATGGAAGTTCTTCCAGAAGCTGCTGCAAAGTTACAGCCAATGATTTCTGGGAGACTCTGTATTAGCGAGGCTAGGGCTCAATTGTGATGGGAAGGGTATTCACCATTGATGGGCCTAATAGCATGATGAATCTGGAGAAGATGTCAGAAGGTGATTTGATGGTCGGCGCGAGACTGGTAGTATCCGAAGGCGGTTGGGCGAGTGGGCTAGCTTCGTGAAACCCATCCTCCGATGTCTCGTCAATCGCAGCTAGTACACCATACTCCTCCGAAGAGGAGACTGAGGTATTTGACAACATTGGGAAGGACGAGAAGGCCGGTAAAGGTGTATTGGACTGAGTACTTGACGGAGTTGGGGGAATCGAAACACCAGTCTGTGCAAGAAGCACAAATTGGGTAGTAGCAGCGCTTCGAAGGCCGCCAATGTTCTGAGCTAGCAGCTGTACGCAGTCGACAAGTTTAGATTCACTGTGGTATTCTTTCTCCGTGCCTACAAAGTAGTGCTCGTACTTGGCCTCCTTGAGATTTTTACTCAAGGAATTGAATACCTTCTTGTATTTGTCAGATGTATCTAGAAACCGCTGTTGCTGGAGCTCCTCTTCTGAACCGGAGAGAAATCCCCGTGTGATCATGGTAAGCAATTCACTGAAACAATCTGTGACTAGAACGAGATCCTTCTTTAGGTCTTCTTTTGCGGAAACAGGCCAGATGAGAAGCGAAACGGCGGTCGTTGCAATAACACCCATAATGATCATCTTCATCACTTGTACCACTTTATCGTCAGAGAAGTGCGCAGCCTGAACTGCTCCCTCTTTGGTTACGACAGTGATGATAGCGAGTGAGGTCAAGGAGCAAGAGATGTTGACAAGTGGATGTCCAAGCCGTTGTTTGGTCCAGCCTACAAACCCTAATCCGCCTCCGCAAAAGACAATCAAAACAATAACGTGGCCCAAAACAATGAGATCTAGCGTCCTGCCGAAGAAGATGGAGACGCCCATACTCGAGAAACATATGAACGCCGCGTATATAAAAGCCACCACTGCACAAGCAATAGCTTCTACCATGCTGCCTCTTGACCGGGCAGGGTGGAAGTAGACTGTGATCGTTGCAACCATATGCTTGCCATCTTGCTGTCCTAGAAATGCGGCGATGAACGGCACAAAGGTCGCCAGACTACCAAGGAAATATGCGACGCTACATTTGAAGACACCTCGACCTGTTTTGGAAGTCGCAAAAGCCCAAACATACTGTGCATATTCCTTAACGGTGTTTATGAGCAGAGTAGCATTGCTTGGGCGGTGGGTCTGTCTTTTACTCCCCACCAAGGAAGAGCGGTCTGATGTCCCAGCATCATGCGCACTGTCGATAGCTGGTGGAGGTCCAAAGGTCACGTTTCTCTTGACGCGCCGACCAGTCTTAGGAAGTATGAGGGTTGCTTGACGCAGCTATTGACCCGGCTCTGTCAGCAAGATACCCTCAGTTTTCATCCATTGGCTGTGTCGTACACACCTGCGGACGCCGCGTTACCGGAGGAAAAAGTTCTCCATTGCTAGCAGTCATCCTGGCCAGCGCATTTGCAGCGACTTCCAACGGTCCCTCGGTGTAGTCATGCTGACTCTGTAGCGACTATCAGAGTCCATGGCACGGTGAGATCCCGAGGCCGGCTGGGCATTGCTTCCGACCTTGCGAATGGGAAGCTGCTGACGCGCGCCCGCAGAGCTTCCAGACAAGCGCGCCGTATCGGCGTAATGTACTTTACTTTATCAAACTACAGCGAGTCAGGTCATGGCTTTGTATTACTTCACCTAATCGGAGGTATATGGTTCGACTATCTTCGTAAGGGGCTCTATTCACTAGGATGGCGTCCAAACTTGTACCCAGACTGTCCCGATGTCTTGCCCAAGCTTCGCGTCCCTCTCGAAGACCTCAACGCAGAAGTCTATCCGTCACACCCCGCGTCTCAAGCGAAGCTCTCCAAGTCGTATGTTCGCTCCTTGCACTGCACGATGAGGTTACGAGCGGCCTTATCTAAACATGCCTCCAGCATCGGGACACACCGGAAAACAATCCCAAGATCCCTTTCAAATTCAATGCTATCAACCAAAAGCTCATCGCTGAGATTCTAAAACGCTACCCACCCCAATACAAAAAAGCAGCCGTTATGCCCCTGCTCGACCTCGGCCAACGACAGCATGGCTTCACGAGCATAAGTGTAATGAACGAGGTAGCGAGGCTACTTGAGATGCCGCCGATGCGCGTGTATGAGGTAGCAACGTTCTATACGATGTATAATCGGGATCCTGTGGGGAGGTTTCATGTGCAGGCTTGTACTACTGTGGGTTTCCCCAAGTTGTATTCGACACATTCACCCCCCTGCGGTTGCAAGAGCTGCGTACGTGGCTGACACAGGCATTGCAGACACCCTGCCAATTGGGCGGCTGCGGCTCTGATAAGATTATGGAAGCCATCGAATCCCACCTCGGCATTCACCCCGGTCAAACCACCGAGGATCGCCTCTTTACTTTCTCCGAAGTCGAGTGCTTAGGCGCCTGCGTGAATGCTCCTATGATACAGATTAATGATGACTACTACGAAGATCTCACGCCCGAATCTACCATCACACTGCTGAAAGCATTGCAAGCGTCGGCAGAAGTCACTGGCGCTGCTGGAGGTACTGCTGGTATATCTGGAGAAAGCGAAGCCGGGATGGGGAATAGAGTGGGAGAGGCCAGGGGGCAAAGTGGTCAGAGTGACAATGTGGAAGGCCAGGCGGCCAGAGGCTATGCTGCTAAGGGGGTCAAGTTACCGAGTCCGGGGCCGATGAGTGGAAGAAGGACTTGTGAGCCATTTGCAGGACTAACCTCGCTGACAGAAGAGCCGTGGGGCAACGAGAAGTTGAGAACGGATGGGGCACTCTAGATCCGCTGTCATTGATTGTATATACCCTTATCCTTCGTATCATGCTATGGAAAGCTTGGGTTTCGTCTTGATCAGAGCCAGAATTGCACGTTCAGAATCTCCTCCAATTGCCCATCACCTCCCAATGTTCACCCACATAATGGATTAGCTGTTTACTTGAGTTACGTTTTTGGATTCGTCCATTGGGATTCCTGGTAATTTGCAACTTTGCAATCCAGATAATCTACCAAGGGTCAAATGCTACAATGACTCGACCAAAAAGACACGGAATTTCGAGAACAAGGGAAACTTTTGAGACAACAAGTTAGCCGGGCCCGCCACCGATACGGCTTTCAGACGATGCGAAACCTAGTTCATTATGTTGTATCGCTTGAGGGAAGTCTATCAGGCAACGTCAGGTCCAATTTGCGGCGATATGACTCGTAGTGTAGGTACGACGAGCTCATGCTCTGACTCGTCCGCGTGACCTGAGCCTACATCGTAGTTCTTCCCTGCCAAGAATTTCCATGATTGAGGAGGGAGGCGATCATGAATTAGCTGCGAACGAGTTGCCTCTCTGTAAAGATACCTTTATATGCACGAAACCGAGCTTCGACAGGCTCGGAGTCTCATCCAAGATAATAAGCGACCGCTGTGCGGTGGGTATAGATACAGGCCCCTATCTAGTCATGTTAAGTGCGTGAGTAGCAAGAGATGAGAGGAGTAAAGTGAGGCAGACTCGGTAAATTAAGTGAAGCTAACTAGATTTGGAAGCATGCAAGCAAGCCATTCGCGCCCCGCGGCGACAGCCGAGCGCTTCTTTTGATAGCCGACCAGATTCACCTGCACCACCCCGACCCGCAACTGCAATTGGCGATCGCAGAGAGGAGAAATTCCACAGTTTCTTTGGTGTCTTTTGGCAATATCCTAGGAGTTTGGAGAAGATACCTGGGCTCCTCCGCACCTCAATGGGGCGTCGGCGCCCTTGGTAGTACGAGGCGCATCTCACGGGGTCACCCCAGCCTTCGCCATGCCTGACATCGACCCGGCTGCCCTGAGCCGCTCAGATTCCATAGTTACAGCCCACCCTTCCTCTCTCTCCCTCAAGCAAGTCAATAGTGTTACAGCGCCACCCTCCCAGAAGGCTTCAAAAACAGTCAGCACAGCCCAACGCATCGACTTGGAACCATTATACACTAGCTTGAAAGCAGCCATTGGGAATAATTGGGGGAAGTATAAGGAAGCTATAAGCCTGTTCGTGCTCGGTATGTTGGGGAACTATCGTCCCGCCCTCATAAGGAGTCTAGCAACTCAGATGTGCTAACAATTGTCCGTTTCCCCAGGCCACCTCAACCAAAACGAGCTCTCCTTACAAATAGACTACTACGTAACTGCAGATCCGAATACCGAACACCTCCACAATCAACTGATAGCGGGAATATATGGCAATGTCAATCGTGATTGTCCGGAACCTGGTGTCGCACCATGGGTTTCCGCAAACGACAAGCCTACGGTCCTCTCCAAACCAGTGTCTGGAGATGCAGCGGAACAGAGGTTGAAGATGGAGGTCATGCAGTTACAGGCGAGGGAAAGAAGGAGGGTGAAAGAGGTACCTGATGTGAGAAGACCCGCGTGCGATCCCTCTAGAGGCCTTTCAGAAACGATTCGCCTCACACTATTTTCATGATCAACAACCCTAGCTAATCAATCTATCTGTTCAGGGCGATCTCTTTGACAGTGTCTCGCACTCGGTCGCTAATTCAATGAATGGATATCATGGTGCGAAGATGATCAAATTGCCAGATAGCGTGCCCATCAGCGCTGGTGGCTTGAACAAGACAAGTAAGTGTACCCTCTTCTACCAAAACTCACTTTGGCGGCCAAAATTTGTGGCTGATTATCTCCGCAACTAGACTGGGATCTCGAGATACGCAAACGCTATTCGCAACCTCTCGCCAGCGAAACTGGCGAATTCCCGGACGCAGACACAATACACAACCGCATGGTACCAATCTGCTACGAACAATCTCTCCCCAACGGCGCTTCCGCCGCATGTGCCGAGTTCATGGCCACTGCTACCGAACAATACATCAAAACCGTCGTTGGCTCCGTTCTTGCACAGACAAGATCCAATCTCTCAGGCGCAGCTGGCGCTCACTCCATAAGCACACGACGCTACCGCCAGCAGCTTGACCGAGAGGAGAAGATGCTATCGAAGGGCGAAGTAGCAAGGGGTATCGTCAGCAATCTACTTCCGGTGGAGACGAAGGAGGCGAGTTCGCGGAGACCGCTTGGTATTGGTGATTTCAGGATCGCGATGGAGGTGGGTGGTAGCTCGGCGATGGGCCAGATGCCGACGATTGTCGAGAATATCATGGGCGGTTGGCCTGAAGGTGTGCTCGAGGGCTGGGGCAGACACCCTGATAAGATCGTCGAGGAAGAAGAGGAGATGGAGCGGAGTGGGCCGAGGGCGAATGGCGTATTGACGAACGGCGTGCATGTGAATGGAGCGTATGCCGGTAACGACAATGAGAGCTGGGGGTGGGAAGGTGGCGCGGCCAAGGATCGAGAAAAGTTGTTTTCGCTGCTGGATGAGTGTTTGGCTGTGGGGCAATGATGGGTGTGGTTGGCGTTGAACGTTGTGCATTTTTGGGAGTTTGGAAGATACATACCGCGATCTAGATGGCATGAGGGAGGGGAGCGACTGGAGTTTTCCTGATGGGCGGCATTTATGCTTGGATGGCTGGATGGAAAGATACCCACTTTTGCTGCATTAATGGATGGAGTCGTCGTTCTTGGATCGCATTCGGCGTTTAGTGGAGGGAGAGATTTAGGCGCGGTGGATTTGATGTTTATTTGTACAAAGGGTTGATGATGAGATGTTATTGGGTTTTATATCGAAGGATCATTGCGACGTCAATCTTGAACGCCGTACAACGCTATGCGAATGCTACCATAGTTTTCATACCATCTCAACGCCTCGCTAAGCCGACATTCCCTTCACACATAGTGTCTTTGCTAGCAACAACTCAACTCAACATAACATCAACATCAACTGAAATGTATCCCCTCTTCATTGAACCCCCACAAAAGCCTGAGAAAATCACCCTCATCGCACATCCTCGCCCGCTTATCGCCCAACGCCGTCTCATCCAGCACCCTATTAACCTTCTCTTTGATCAACATGGCCACTTTTCCCTTTCGATTCCTCTTGGAACCTGGTTTTGCGTTGAGGTTTCTGGCGTTGGTGTTTTGATCTTCGTCTTGGAAGAAGGGGGGGAGGGTGTCGTTGTCGTCGATTTCCATTGTTTCGGTTGGTTGGTGTTGTTCGTCGTCTTCTTCGTCGTCGATGGATTGGGAGAGGGTGTCGAAACCGTTCCATTCTGTTTCTGAGTCTGCGGATGGGGTTGGGTGGGTTTCGGCCATGATGGTATCTTGAGATAGTGCTGTGTGTGTGTCGTGTGATGTAGCCACGCTGGGTGTTTCTTGATGCTCCTCCGCGATGTCGTCTGCAACTTCTTTCGTCTGTGCTTCCTTCCCTGTGACCGCGTTCTGCTCTGCCGGCCCGTCCTCGATGGGTACGTCGTTTTGCGCACAATACGTTTTGTAATTCGCCTCTAGCATTTCCATAACTGTACTTGTGCCCAAAAACCCTGCTCTCAATGTTTTGTTCTTCCTCACGAAACAAACCCTTAGCAAGCCATCCCACTCCACCCAGCTGATCTGCGGTCGTGGTCTTTTTGGTACCAAGCGGACGACGCTCGAATCGACTGCTGGTGGAGGGCGGAAATTATTCTTCCCGATTTTCATGATGTGTGTGACTGTGGCCCACATTTGTGTATTCACAGAGAGGCGGGAGTAGAGTGCAGACCCAGGACGGGCGAATAGCCGTTGGGCGAACTCGAGTTGGAAGGTGAGGATGCAGGTTCGTGGGGAGGGATCGAGGTTCAAGAGTTTGAAGGTCAAGGGTGATGAGATCTAGATATTCCTTTGAGCGTACTGGCAGTGGCTCTTGGGTTGGGATTACCATACTTGGTACGGCGTGTTCGATATGCATACATCGAAGCGCGGGAGATCCATGCGAACCACGTCCCCGAGGAGTACTTCGAGACAATTCGCACTTGGGGTGCCCTGGACCCGTTTCGTAACCTCAGCAGCCATTCGAGGATCCAATTCGACCGCGATGACTTTCTTTGCCTTTTCGAGGATTTTGACAGTCAGATTGCCAGTCCCAGGACCGACTTCAAGCACGACCTAGAAGCTCTTAGTTTCAAGTCGCCACGAGTGAGGTTTCCGCATACATCGCTCTGCTTCAAGTCGGCCTTGGCTATAATTGCGTCGGCCACTGATCTAGATCAGCAAAGGAGGCTGACAAAAGCAATCAGTATCGACTTGCCACCCGGATTCTTGAGCACGTGCTGTCCAAGTGTAGTATTCATCTATGAAATATTTCAGGGGCCAGAAGATGCACGCTTTGGCTGGCTGTTACGTACTTTGAAGATATGGTTGGCAGCTGATGTCTTTCCAGCGGTGCCGTATGGCGAAGTGTGAGATGCGCCATTGCGCTTCTTGGCTGTCGCTTTGGGCATGATGACAGACGAGAGACCCAAGAGCGACCTATAACACTACATACATCTTAGTCGCGTAGAGACATCTGAAATGAACATGTAAAGACATACAATTTTTGTGTGGCTCAAGATGCTTATCGATAAGAGATGATAGGTCACCACTAGCGTGAAAAGTCTGAAGCTAGCGCTCCTAGTCCTACAACAGTAGTTCCTGTCGATCAGAACGCCAAGTTGAGCCTCATTATTTTGCGATTCACTCGGAGCATTGTAATGCTTATTCTCTCCCCTAGTCCAAGCGACTGAGAAGCACTTTCCCTATTGCAATTACGGACTCAATCCTCCCCATTCTCGACCATGTCAGGTCGGAAAGACTTTCTAAGCCAGGCAGCTCCTGAAAATTATGTTGCAGGTCTTGGTCGTGGAGGTAGGTTTCGCGAACCCACGGTTGCCCAAGTGAGCGCGACTGATAGATATACAGCTACTGGCTTTACAACTCGATCGGACCTGGGTCCTGCACGAGAAGGTCCCAGCGAGGATCAGATCAAGGAAGCTCTAGCCAAACGAGCTGCACAGCTTGGTGCAGCACCGCCTACAGCTTACGGAGCAACAGAGAAGAAGGAAGAGCCAGAAGAGGATGAGGACCGTTTTCAAGATCCAGAGAATGAGACGGGACTTTTCTCAGGTGGTAACTTTGATGCCGAAGACGACGCAGCGGATCGGATCTACCAGGACGTTGATGAGAAAATGGAGAAAAGGCGGAAGTCGCGAAGGTGAGCTCCCCAGATTCCTCACCTCTACACCGACTCCTGGCCCTATTTCGAGCACTTTGTTTATCCAAAACTCTCTTGTTTGAACAGATTACCGACATGAACCCATCCCCCAATTCTAGGGAAGCACGTGAAGCACAAGAACGAGCAGACTACGAGGCCAACAACCCTAAGATTCAGCAGCAATTTGCAGACTTGAAGCGAGGACTTGCAAGTGTGACGGAAGAAGACTGGGCGAACATTCCCGAAGCAGGAGACCTGACCAGGAAGAACAAGCGGACAAAAACGAACGCCCACAACAGATTCTACGCTGTGCCGGACAGTGTTATTGCAGGAGCAAGGGATTCAACTCAGATGGACACCAGCGTGAACGATGATGGTATTGCGATGAATGGTGCAGGAGCGGACAGCGTGGATGGAACTATGACAAATTTCGCCGATATTGGAGCTGCAAGGGACAAAGTTTTACAGGTTCGACTTGACCAGGCTGCACAATCTGGTGCCGATGCCGCTTCAGGTATATCTACGAATATCGACCCCAAGGGCTATCTTACTAGCCTTTCGAAGACCGAACTGAAAGCTGGGGAAGTGGAAGTTGGTGACATCAACCGAGTACGGACCCTTCTTGAGTCTGTAATCAAGACAAACTCTCGTCACGGGCCGGGCTACATTGCTCTTGCGAGACTCGAGGAGGTCGCGGGGAGGGTAGTCGCAGCAAGAAAAGCGATCGCTAAAGGGACAGAGATGTGTCCAAATAGTGAAGCTGTGTGGCTCGAAGCCATGAGGTTAAACGACAATCACAATGCAAAGATCATTGCGAAGAATGGCATTCAAGCTAACCCTACCTCAACGACCTTGTACCTCGGAGCAGCGGACCTGGAAACTATACCAGCGAACAGGAAGCGCGTCCTCATGCGCGCAACCGATGCTCTTCCAAAAAGCGAGAAGATCTGGAGGGAGCTGATCAATGGGGTGGAGGACCCGTTTGACGCCAAGTTATTGACTGCCAGAGCAACAGATGAGATACCACTCTCTGTAGATCTCTGGCTGGGTTTGGCGAGGTTAGAGGTCATGACTGGCAACCCGTTGGATGCCCAGAAAGTACTCAACAAGGCCAGGTTAGCGAATCCAACGAGTTTCAGAATTTGGATTGCTGCTGCAAGGTTGGCAGAAGAGACTGGTCGAGGCAACCCAGAGATGATCATCAAAAAGGCTGTCTCAAATTTGGCACGTGAAAGTGCTATGCTGAAACGGGAGGAATGGATCACCGAAGCGGAGAAATTGGAGACTGAGGGAGGAGCTGTGTTGACGCTACAAGCCATTATTGCAGAAACGCTTGGGTTTGGCATTGATGAAGATGATGACAGAAAGCTGCTTTTCCTCGAAGACAGTCAAGCTAGTGTGGCGCGGGGAAAATTCGAAACCGCCAGAGCTATCAATGCCTACGCTCTAAGAGTATTCCCCACCAGCGAGCGGCTGTGGAAGTATGCCACAGAGTTCGAAAGAATGCATGGGTCGGAGAAGTCAGAACTGCAACTACTCGAGAAGGCCTGCGAAGCTTGTCCGTTGTCAGTGCAATTATGGCTAGCCCTCGCCAAAGCGAAACGAAAAGGGGCAGATGGTATCGATGAGTCACGACGAGTGCTGGGGCGTGCTTTCAATCAGCTCAGCTCGAACGAAGATATCTATCTGGCCGCCGTGGAGCTGGAAGCGAATACCAGCAACAACGCCGAAGCTAGAACACTGCTACAGACAGCTCGAGAACAGGCCGGAACCGACAGAGTATGGTACAAGAGCGTTGCTTTCGAACGGCAACAAGGGAACGACGTCGTTGCTTTGGATCTCTGCATAGCAGCACTACAACTATATCCCAAGCAGGCGAAACTTCATATGCAGAAAGGGCAGATCTACTCGGCACAAGGTAAGATGCCCCAGGCTCGGGAAGCATACAACACCGGAACTCGGGTCTGTCCCACGTCTGTGCCACTTTTTCTGCTTCTAGGCAGACTGGAAGAAGCCAGTGGTGTAGTGGTTAAAGCTAGAAGCGTGCTGGAACGGGGCATCATGGCATCGCCAAAATCGGCAGAATTGCGGCTGGAGTCCATTCGGGTCGAACGTCGGGCTGGCAATATTCCCCAAGCGAAAGTCCTCATGGCGAAAGCACTCCAGGCCTTACCAACCAGTGGCGTGCTCTGGTCCGAAAGCATCTGGCATCTGGAGCCCCGCACGCAGCGCAAACCCCGGAGCTTGGAGGCCATCAAGAAATGCGAGAACTCTCCCACGCTGTTCGTGACGGTGGCTCGCGTCTTTTGGGGGGAACGGAAACTGGACAAGGCGGCCAATTGGTTCGAAAAGGCCATTGTCCTGGACGCAGACCTTGGTGATACGTGGGCTTGGTACCTCAAATTCTTGCAGCAACATGGGACCGAGGAGAAGGTTGCCGATATGATTGCTAAGGCGGAGAGCAACGAGCCGAGGCATGGAGAGTTATGGCAAGGGGTCGCGAAGGATCCGAAGAATGCGGGATTGGGGACGGAAGGGGTGCTGAAGAAGGTAGTGCAGTTGCTTGAGTGAGGACTGGGTTGGAGAAGGTGGGAGCTGTTCCGTCGTCGGATATTGAGGCTGCTTCCCGCGGTAGGTTACCGGAAACGTGTTACGCGATCGACAGACTAAACAGCTGACCGAAGCATCTTATCTATGCCACTAGTGTTAGCAACGATGAGCAGCATAGTGAAAGGAAAGGGACTCCAACCCCCTAAAATACCTTTTCTCCGCCTCATGCCTACAGAGGCCGCAGAGGATACATTCATCCACCTCCCCTCTTTCCGTCAATCTGAAGGCTTGGTGCGAGATCGATCCTTCTACTATACTCATTGTTACCCCTCGTTGCAACATACACCACGTCAAGCTGATGGGAGAAAAGGAATGTTGACAAGGGATGTCTGTCTACCGAATGACGACTGCTCGTTGCCTAGATAGAGCGTTTCGGAGTATGCACACGGAAACTCCAAGGCTTTTCTCCGAAGAAAGCTTTTAAAGCTGAGCACTACTTGCTAGAGGGCACACTCGTCCCTCTCTTTAGTATTGTATTGGATGTATCGAGTGCCATTTGGATGGGAGGTTAAGTGTTGGATGTCATCTCGATTTTGATAATATTCATCTCTTTCGGTTCATTGCTGTTACCTTCTGTTGGTAAATCTTAGTTGGTATGCGGGATCGTCTCGGAGTAGTGTCCTGTCATTGTTCGTCCGGCTATGGTTCCGATTTCAATTACGCGTCACTTCTCGCGTTGTCGGTCATTGAGGGGTGTTTTGTTGTTCTAGGGGTGTGACACTGGTCGCTTCGTTGGCTGGTTGAGATGTGAAGAGCTTTCTGGATTTTCTGGGACTGTCACTTCTTTTGGATAGATCCTTGACTCGTAAGTGGGATTGTTGGGATTATGTAGGCTGTCATTGTCCGACTAGGTATGGTCCGGATTTCTCTTACGCATCACTTTTGCGTCGATTGGGGGTGAGTCATGGTATCGAGTTGTTTTTGGGGGAGGGGTGACACTCACTGACGATTCGATTTGTCGGTGTGCTCCATTCACTTGCTCGATCTCTGCCACGGTCACTCCTGCCTGATAGATCCTTTTTGGTATGTGGTGTCGCCTTGGATTCCACATTCGGTCACTTCTTCTGCGTCAGCTGGTGAACTAGAAGTGTGACACTGTCAGCTTCATTGTTCGTTCTCGTCCTGTCCAGTCAGCTGATGTTATGGTGCAGGAACAATCACTACTCTCTGGCTCGACTTCTTGATGCATAAATAATCTCTTTGAATTGGTGTTTTCTCTCTTTCTTCTGTGCAACTTCCTTCTTTACATTTCTTCCGTCTTTATATTCTTTGATGATACTAGTCGTTCATCGTTATCATTATCGTTCGCTCTGTTCTATTCTATATATATATATATACACAGATCCGTTTATATATTCGTACAATCATTGATACTCATCTGAATACTCTCAAGCGTCTCGTCTCGCGTGCACGCAGAAGGAGCAGGTGGGATCTGCCCTATCTTCTCGCCTGCGCGCTGAAATCACAATTGGGATCCGCGGTTCTCGACGAATTCGCCAATATTAGGGAGAAAACCTTCTCTCGGCGCCGGATATCTCCGACCTCGATGGACTATTTGATTCACTACCACCAATCTACCGTTTCGTTTGGGATCGCATTGCTTATACTATAGAGAACACTTTACAGCGGTAGGGCGAGGCTAGCATGTTCACCTTTTTGAATCGACTTCTGCATGCATCAATAATTCTTTTGACTGCGGCTTCTCTCTCTTTCCTTCACATATCTTCGATTTTATATACATCTTCCTTTCTCACACACCTTGAAGTTGGTTTTCGCCGATTGATATCGGTCGTTCCCATCTGCTCTATATATACAAACCTGAATATATATATATACACCTTTGATAACAGACACTCTCTTTACTTTTCAACAAGCGCGCCGTCGCCCGGCCGTATCAGAGGGTCCCCCTGCCGGGGGAGGGTGTTGACAGCCACCCTCGACCCCGATCACCCACCATCCTCGACTTCCCGCCATCGCTGGCAGCGACGCCACCCCTACTACCCCACCCACACCATCGATCACAGCATGGCCCACCCACAGCGGTCGAGCCCCACTGCCTTTAACCAACGACGTCGCTGACTATTTAGGACGTTCGCCCTCCCCTTTCCCCTATATCAGCATGTCACCGCCACCTTTACATTCGGCCACACATTCATCCTCATCGCCCATAAGGGTGGTCAGGAGGTCTGGAGCCACCTCTGGGATCGCCTCGGCGGACCGATGTTGAAAATGAGTATTGGGCCGCCACGCGCCAGCCCGCAGGAGACCAGCATCGAAAACTTCACGCGCCCCGAGTTGGAACCCTTTGCGCAACTCATCTGGGATAAGGTGGGCCTGGGGCCCCACGCGCTACCGAGCAAGGGCAAAGCCGACACTTTTCCGGAGGCACATCAGGTAAATCCTTATAGCTCAGCAGTAGCCCGTCGTTTATAGTAGGGTTACCGGGGTTATCCTTCGCTGTATTTACTATCTGGGCCGTACTAATGATTGGGGCGACAACGAAATCGGCAACAACGGCAATAATGAAGAGGACGACAGCCACACGTCTTCTCGCGCCGCCTCACCGCTGTCAACGGCGGCCCTCCCCGACCTCACCCCGGCCGCCAGGGAGGCCTACGCCGCGGTCATGTCCGCCTGCCCCGAACATCCCATACGCAACCCCTTTGGCTGGCACAGGGTGCCGTATGGTAAGTCTCACCCGCTCCGCGCCTGGGTCCAAGGCGCCGCGACCGACGCTGCGCCGCAGATACCGACAACGAGGTGCAATCCGGGCTGGTGGCGTTCAAGGAGCTGTCCGAATGGTTGTGGAATTGGCTGCAGGACCGCCCTTGAGGCCGGATTGGGGTTGCTACACTTACCGAAACATACGCAGCCTTGACATTCGGAAGCCGTTTTGAGACGAGCTCAGGAAGCCACTGCGACACCTCTCACTTGACAGCACGTTCCAACGTCAAAATTGACAACCACGCGATGATACTGCTGTCGAAGACTTTTGGAGCACCACCGATCGTGCCCTCACGTGATGATGAGCCGTTATCCTCGGTGCAAACCAGCACCCTAGAACAGAATTGCATGGAGAGACTTGGATCTACCTCCAAGAGCAGATGAGTGGATGGTATGCCGAGCTGATTCTGCTTGAGCGAGACCAGGCTGCGACGGCCTCGATAGCGGGTGATTCGGAGAAGGAACGTCTCACAAAGTCACAGATCAAGAAATTTCGCATTTACGCCCTAAGACTGATGGTCCGGGAGCAGGTCTATGGAAAGGAATGTCTGCGTTCTGCAGAGCGGGAGCAGAAGCGTTACGCACATGGGAGTATATTGGACGTATATATATATAGTTGCTGAACGTTGACGGAGGAATTTCCAGACGTGAACTGGATCGTTATCATCCTCCCGGAAAGCCAGAGGGTAAAGGAAGTGTCCGGTTTCCTCGCGCCGCCTACCTTACTCTTGGGAAAGATGTTTCGACAGGGAAAAACCTTTGCAGTGGCAGAGCGAGGGTTGGGGATCGATCATAGCATGAATGGCAGATCATATTGTTCCGGATCTGAATATTCTACGCAATCTTCGCCGACGATTTTTGTTCGAAAACTTTTTATAGAATCTGCTGAGGAATTTAGTGGTGGCGAGTTTGCGGCTGATGCACAACATCAACTCATCACACAAATTCAGCCTGCAAACCATAAGCGTCATCTCTCTCTTGGACTCCATGGGGATGCCATCCACCTCTCAATAAAAATCTCCGTGGGTCCTACATTAAACTTTTTACAAGTGCCACACTGACGACTACTCCCAGTGTCGGACTTGAACATGAACCCCGATGCAACCGGGGTTGAAACCCCCAATAAGAAACGCAAGGCTAATCCACGAGGGTTGGGAGACATTCTGGCGGACGATAACCCTTCAGACAATCCAAATCGTCGCTTGGGTGCTCTTCGACTGAATCATCCTTGAAACCGCCGAGGTCATGTGACGGGACCTCCAAGACATCGTTCATTGAGCTCGAGGACTTGTGCTTAGATGTCTTTGAAGGTTGAGGAAGATTCGTGGGGACGGGTGGACCGTTCTTCCCGTTGCAACCTGTCGCCTGCGGCGCAGATAAAGCTAAACAAATTCCATTTATTCATTCATTCATTCATTCATATCTATACATATATACCAGCGAGCGAGGTGCAGCTGTATCATCTCTGCAGGGCGGTGGATCGCGTCATCGCATCCCAGTCCTCGCATTTAAGACGATACATGAATGTAACAAACTCCTCGGCGTCGTTCGCGGCCATCAGCGAATCCGTCGCAGCTCACCAAAGTCTCATTCCTCATCAATGGCGAAGAGTCGATACTGAGGGGATGTGCGACTTTGGAAAGTATGGTTTTGTGCTATATGATGCGCTTTCTGGACGACATGGTCGTTTCCAATACGGAAGGACAGCGGAGGTTGATCTATATATATATATATATATATATGTGCAGAACACGGTCGGAACGCTGACGCGCCACGCACAAAACCATGGGAGGATAATAATTACTGTGGTGGTCTAGGCTTCATTTGTTGTGTTCGACCAGCGTGAGGGTCGGGGGTGTCTTCATTGGTAGGATTCAACCGACGGGTGTCGATGAATAGAATACCTCGAAGTATCCTACAACAGGCATTCTTCATGACCCCCATCAACACATATATGAAGGGGAATATCCCTGCCGAGAAAGGCCTCCTTAAAGAGAATATTGTGGAATTAGGTATCAGGTACGAAGTGGTGTGTGTGTCAGGCGTCTGATGAGTGGACAGATACCGCGGTAGATGAACGAGTCATCCGAATTCGGATGGAACTTATCCTTCAAAAGAAGGACATCCTACAACCGTACTTCCACGAAACAGACTGTCTGTGGATTCTCAGCGCGGCGAGCACTCGATAACTCTCTCGTCCTGGCCAAAGCAACGACACCGACGATCCCACATACACAACAAGGGTCGTCAACAAATTATGCCGTACCACAGCCCACGGATTAATCCGTCAGGAGAACGATTGTTATTCTACTACGCCATGACCTGACCACCCACGAATCTCGCTCGTTCCTCCTACCTATATTTTGCTGCAATACAGACCAGGTCAACCTCAGCTAATTAATATTTCTATTCTAATCATCAGCATACTATTGCACTCAATCAATGAGGAGGCAGATGTCTCACTTCTTTTATCAGATTATGAGCCCGGGTTCAGCGTAACTTGGGAACCGCGTAAATCGCAACAGCAAGATTTTCAATAAGACTTAGACTAGTACCTGGAAGCATCCATTCCCAGGAGTATTCACCGTGAGCAGCACAGCACCATGGCAGACTATCACACAGTTCCAAAGCTTAAGGGCAATGATAATTACAAGCAATGGGATGTCTTAATTTTTTCAACATTTTCTAGGCCTGGCACATATTCTACACGACAACTCGACAATCTATTCTATTAACGAAATACGCCCTCTTACAGACCGCTAGACGCTTACACCTAATAATCCTTCCTACTACGTACATCCAGGATCTATATATATACAAAGTTCCATTCTAGCATGCACACGATTCTCTTTATATATATTCTACACTCACGCAAACGCCATCTGCGATTGATCACGACAAGACGATTGCCAAAGCGCCCGTCTACACGCAATCGAGGATAGGGGGAAGGAAATGCTACAAATTCCATCTCCCTGTATACATGGAAGTGCCGCCGAGCACTCCATATCTCCAGAACCAAGGGGGCTTCACGTAGAGAACACAAGCGAAAGTCGTTTGAAGAGGCCAAAACACGCGTAGGCCACTCGCCCGATGCGCGCTCGAAATCGCTCCTCATGATGCTCAAGGACGGGAATGACGATCAACCTTCCCATTGAATTAGCGATGAGCGAATTGACATTGATCGGCGACACCCTAAGTGTTTTATACTATGCGCGGACAAGATAAACCCGGGATCCATCCCAACCATTCTCAGTTTATGCTACGGGATATCGAAGTGTTATAACCTCGATCTTCTCAAGTTATGGGTAAATACCAACTAGCACACGTACGACACCGAGCCCCCTGGCTATACACCAGAAGTTACAGACATGAATGAGAGGGATGATGAATCTCCTATTTCCTCGATAGAGACTTCTTTATTCAAGATTCGGGTGATTATGAATGGACTTTGCAACCTGTTTTCTGTCGTTGCCAGCTCCCAATCGTTACCGAAGCGAGTAAACTCTTGAGATGCTGTCTTCCTGCTTGCAAGTAAACTCATCTGCCTCGCCGGCCAGCCGGATTTATATTTCGTTGGCTGTTCTAGGAAGCGAGATGAGGTGATCCTAGATATATTTTATATTATCTTATATCCTCTTATACCTACCATAACAACCCCTTCTTAAATGGGCAACTCTCTCCCGGTTCGCTTCAGATGAAGAAGTTGTAACAAAGCCTCATCTATACCTTTGAAGGTTGTCGCACGATGAGAGAGAGCCGGGTCTGAGCGCGTCGTTGTAGAATTTAGAAGCTGTATCCTATCGCTAGCTACGCACGAGCTTTTCCACTTAAATGTACACATTCTGTATTCCGGGTGCGCCGCTGCTACTCCATCGCTATCTGTTCAACCAAGGATCTTTGAGTAGTTCTCTCGCTGTCGCTCGGTCCTCTGGCATCCACCGTAGCATTCTCCTTATAAAGTTGAGAAACAGTCTCTTGTCATCGCCAGTCAATAATGTCAAGCAGCTCTCGAGGGTAGAAGCGTTTAAAGCCTTTCTATTACTCTATAATAATTTCCCTTACGTTTAAAGTTAGTAAGAATTAGATTCTGCGAAAAGATCGCGGATAAAAGGGGTTTCGCACCTTCTACGGTAAAATATTAAGTAATCTTTTCTCCTTATTTAAGGAGATCCGTTAGGGGAGAGCGAAGAAAAGATATTATCTCGAGCAGATGTACCTCTAAATTGTAAGCGCTTTTGATAGGATTGAATGCATTAAAGAGTGTCCTATTCTCAACTAGATCCCAAAGCTTTTAAGGTATCTACGTCAATTTTGTTATATAAAATTGTGGAGGCGCCAACGAAACACTTACCATAACTCTAAGATTCTATATATCGACACTGTAGGTCCAACCAGCTCGTAGAATTACTTCGGGAGCTTGGAAGAGATCAGCCTGAATAGGGTGGTTATGGAGTTAAGGAATGTCACCCGGCACAGTCAAACCAAAGTCTGTAATTTTTGGTGGCGCGGGAGGACTTTGAAGGTCCCTAAAATTTCGATAGGGATAGATGGGCCTGCTACCATGATAAGCGGGTCTTTCCGTACTGGGGGCAGATTTTGTTTAATCCTGGCATCTGCGGTGGTGCGAGCCGTAGGAATCTCTGATTACAAGAATCGAAAAGACTGTATCTGTCAATGATCGTGTCAGGATGACACCTCTTGCTGCACTTTGGACTTTCTTCGATTTATTTTCATGAAGAACCAAAAAAGCGCAGCGCAACCGCACCCGCGTTTTGTGGCTTTCTGCGTTGATTCTTCGGTCTCGGCAATAGAGAGAGCTGGACCGTCCAGAATCGGTCTCATAGAAGCTGTATCAGAGCGGATTGACTGTGACATGCGATCACTGTCGTTATGTTCATAGGTAATCCTGGCTTGTAATCGGGCAGATAGCGAAGGTGGAAAAGAAATGAAGACCTTCTTGATCAGCAAGTGCGGAGGGGGATGGGTCCGTTCAGATTCCGACCAGGGGTCATGAGAATCCTGTGACGCGCTTGTCATCATGCTTTCAGAATGGCAGTCTTTGCTGCTTGTGGCAGCCCCATGGCAGAGCAGAAGATCAAGTATTCCAAAAAGGTATTTCGTTTGCGCCGCAGATTTGTGATGCCGGCGAAGGTCGTAGATGCTCACTAGTGCACCGTCCCATGGTGTACTCTGGCTACTCTGGAGGTTGGGGTTTGCCCCAAACTGCAGTACTGTCTCCAGCGTCTGCAGACGCATTGAGTGTGATTCATCTTTCTGGTACGCTTTGATAATGCTGAGAAGCCAGATAAACCATGCAGGTCTGAGCCAGAAGGTTGTGGGATCAATGTAATTAGGATCAGCACCATTTTGCAATAGTATTGTTGCAATTTTTGGAACGTCGCCATTCTCATGACGGGTTTGGAGACAAAATTCGAGCAAAGGGAGCCGAGACGATTCCACGATACGGGGTGCTACTCTCAATCTATCCTCTAGATCGAATCTCAAGCCATAAGTCACAGCCAGATCTATCGCTGTGAAATACTCTAGTCTCGGTCCAGTACCCTCTACATGTAAAGGCGAGATTGAACGAGTCTCCACGTGCAGATGCGATCGATGCCAGGGATGTTCGAGTGTGCGCACCAGCTCATTTAACGTACAAGTATCTGCCTTTTCTGACTCCAGTTCCGCTAGATAAGCATGTTGCAACATTTGCTCTACTAAGCGTACCATCAATGTTTTCATCAGAGCAAGATATGCTCTAGAAATGGCCCGATTGGGACTGAAGCCTTTGTCCAAGCGATATTCCAGCATTTTCTGAATATCCTTTGTCAACAGAAAATCACGTACGGTTCGGTGCAGGAATTCAACCCAATCACCAAGCTCGCCGACAGAAGTACTATTTCCACATATTTCAAGGAGTCCTTTGGTTCTTGAGTTGACCCTTCGCCGCATCTTGTCAAGACGTGAATTCAGCTTGTTGGTCGAGATGGGACCCACGGGGAGGTCCAATGCGTATTCAAGGGCAGTCTCATCCGCGTATGAATATGCAATGAGTGGCAAGGAATCTGTGGCCTGCAACGCTACCTGGAAAGTACGAGCCATATCTTGTTGGTACACATTGTCCACTGAATCAAGCATGTGTCGGAAAAAATCCTCAAGATCGGAGGGAAAGCTGTGGAGTCTTTGCTGTAAGATGTGAATGCTGTCTCCATTTGTCAATCCCTCATAGAGAGATCGTACTACCAACACCACCCAAAGAAATACACCCTTTGATTTGGAGACCGTTTCCTCGATGATTTCGTTGTACTGTTCTTGCTCCTCTGGGATGGATATCTCAAACGACTGATGCTTCCTAAGGTTGTTTTCCACGTACGAACGAATGTCGTTTTGTGTAAGGTCTTGTAGGTAGAGCTTGCGGTCTGTTGTCTTTCCAAAAGCATCCTCCAAGATACTCCATGGCCGACTTGACAGGCACACTTTTACAACAGATGAAGACGTCAGCACACCTAAAGCCTTCACAACTTCGTAGTGATTTCCCTCATACTCATCAAGCCCATCGATGAAGAAGCAACATCTAATGTTATGCGTTGATTCTGACAGCTGGCTAATGATGCCTTTAATAGCATTGAAGAGTTCCTTTACATCCCACGTCTCAAGCTGCTCGAAGCCGGACTGAACTGACAGCCAGCGGGATGGACAGACAAGGGGTATCAGATGAGGACACTTCTTGAAAATAGTCAGTAGAAGTGACTGAAAGAGTCCTCTCTGGGACTTCTGCATTTCGTTCCCCGCATTCCAGAAGTAAAAGCTTCCCGTAACGAGCAACGAATGACTATGCGTTGTTGTCCAGGTCCTCAAGGCTGTCATGGTTGTCTCATGGCTGCTCAAGTATTTCATCAAAGTTGATTTACCGGAACCAGCCTTTTCGGATATCCAGTACGTACCGCTTGCACTTTCCAGCCAATCCAAGAAATTGACATCTCTGCACTTTCCCGCACCCTCAACGTGGCGATCAAGGATCCAGCTGAAAGTCTCCTCGTGAGCCAACTCAATTCTTGCGTGTCGGTCGTTCAGACGGGGGTAGTGAAGACTTCGTAGCACTTTCTGCTCGGCCGCGATATTTGCTGCTGCTAGCGTCATCCTTGAGAGCTCGGCAGCGATTCTTTCCAGCTCCATTGGCCTAAGGTTTTCCGCTGGCTCACTGATGCGGCCATTCCTCGCGAGCTCGTTTATTCTTTGTCGATCTGCTCTATTCGGTCCACGTCCAACCAACGGGACTGCCTTGCCAGGAATTTGATCTGATTGAGGGGATAACAAGACTTGCTGGGAGATTGCAGCGAATCCTTCTTTAGAAAGTTTTCAATGCAGACTACACTTTTGCGGGTGTCTTCTATTTTGGCTGAGATGTCCTCAAGCTTGAACCGCCTGTCGGAATTCATCCAACGAACCTCTTGCGTCAGACTCTGAATATCTGAAAAGATTGCAGACTGCTTGTCACTGGATATGCACTGGATGCATCAGCGTGTGTAATTCAGTTGGAAGATGATTAAACGAGGCTAGGCACGAGACTTCAGTGGACGCCCACCTTAAAGTCATGGCTACAGTGTAGACACAGCTTGTACAATAGGACGAATGTCATTATCACTTACCGAGACATGGCGACAAGTTGCAGAGTCAACTGCAAGCTGAATTCATCCAGGCGACGTCGTAATCCGTCTATCTCATGCCTCTTCCGCACACTTCTCAAAGCCTGACAAAAACCTTGCCATTTCCGATGTTTCTCTCCCTTGACTCTCAAATCATGAATGATTCGCAAGAGTTCGTCAGCGGTTTGCTTGCAGCCCTCTGAAAGCCCTTCTAGAGCTTGTTCTTCCTTCGACTTCTCGAGATCTGGGACCCTGGCGCCTTGTAGCTTTGTGCTAAAGGACTGTAATACTCCATAAACATTCTCAATATCTAGAATTTCAGCTGAGGCGTCCTTGGCAGAATTCCAAATCTCGTGAGACTCCGAGAGTAATTGTAGCCCGAATTGCACGAATTGAATGACGTTTGCAGCAACACTGACTGCTATGAGTGGCTCAAGCATGGTTCCCTTTAAGCAAAAATCATATCAAGCGATGCTCAATCTCAACCGTATGTCGTTTGCACGCATCCAAATAGGGATTATTACAATGAATGCTGAGCAAGCAGAAGAGCACCCGATCCTGACATCTCTGAGGCAAGCCGAACGTGTTGCCCGATAACGTGGTGAGAGACCCATTCCAAGGTTGAAAGGAACGAGGTGTCTCAGCCTTCTCCAGACTCTGTGTGCTTGCCGCCCAGCAGAACAGGCTGAATAGCACAGAGAAAAGGTAGGATGTGTCTAATCGTCTGATGTTGTCTTGCTACTATGGGGGTTGCTAAAGAGTAGGAAGAATAGGGTATTTCCCTCCCTAAATACATCCTTCCAACGCTAGTCCAATTACCCCTTATCACACAGCTAGCACCGCTAGTAATGTACTTTACCCCAAAGTGATTAGTGCAGTTTGCGAAGGCATTAGCCAGACGCTAGAATAGCGGCCCGCAAATCGTCGAAGCTCCCCCACTAAAATTAGGTGGTAGGGCCTTAACGGCATGCGGTCTCAATTGTAGCCTATAGATACTTAATAAACGTCGAAAAGAAGCTGTAAATTGTCCTGTATATATGATCCATGGTGTCTTAGCCCCTAGCCTGTAACCCTGCTGTCGTCGCCCCTTATAGTTGCCCCCGCCGTGACCTTATCATAGCCCCAGTAGCCCCTGCTATTGTCATGCTGTAGGCCCTGCTGTTGTCATGCTGTAAGCCCTGCTATTGTCATGCTGTAGGCCCTGCGTCGGCAAGATCTCAACTCGCCCCTATGCCCTTGGCAAAGGCCTTATGCCCGCAGGCCCGGGACCGGCGGCCTCGGGGGCCCCGGCCAGCCCCGGGCCTGTCGCAGCGTGTCGCAAGGCCCCGGGGCCGCTCTGGGCTCCAAGGGTAGCGTCACGTGACTGCTGACTAAGCAAAACTATATCACGTGACTGATTACTAAGTAGAACTTCAAAAGTTTTGATGTTCCATAATCGACGGGGGACTCAGGTAGCGTACCCCGGAGTCACCCCTAACGCCACCCTAAAAGCGACCCCGGAATCGATCGATTCAGCCTATTTCTACGCGAGGGTGATGCGCCGGGGTGGGTCGCAGTAGGAGTAGACGGCGTGGTAGCTATGTTGACTGAGAGTGGTAATGATGTGATAGCGTTACTATTCCAGGTACCTTGACGCTATTCCCTAGCGCCCGGAAGCTGTAACGCTATCGCTTAGCGCCTAAAACCTTAATCTTAGCGCGCCTCTTAGAGCCCTAGGCGCTTAATATAAGTAGGTTATACCTCTAATATTATACTTATAATCTATTATTATCTTCTTACTATAATAGAAAATGCGGAATTTCGAGCCCTGAAGATCTCCCGTACCTATTCAGCCAATAGATTTCAAGAGAAGTGCCCTGATTTAACTCTCTTAGGTTTAGCGTTCCTTTCTGAAGAACATTAAAGTTCCAAACTTCTTCGCATTCTACCTACGTATGCACCTACGCATCATGATATTTTTTACATAAACTATGTTATTCAACTCAATTTACGCTACTCAGCCATATTAAAATTAGGAAAATCGGTGCAGTGGTTCAATAGATATATCGGAATAAATAGATTTACCTACTAAATTCCATGCGCCAACGGCTAGAATATAGATTACGAACAACAAAAATCCTGACATTATTTATATTTTACCTATTCCACGACAACGCCTACCAACGTGTCTACCATCAGTCTGAACATAAGGAAATATCCGTCTCATTACCAGGTATGGAACGCTGTCAGAATGACCCATATCGCTGCATGGGTCCATGGGCTAATGCTGTCGCATTTATAGGCCAACATGTCTGATATGCTCCCTACTATTCACCTCACCTACCAACGTGTCTGATATCGGTCTGAATAGGGGGAAATATCCGTCTCATTACCAGGTATGGAACGCTGTCAGAATGGGTATATGCATATGATATAGCTAATGCTGTCGCGTGCACAGGCCGGCCACCTACCAACGTGTCTGATATGCTCCCCGCTATTCACGTCACCTACTAAACGCCAGGTAGTAGGGGTGATTTTCTGAAGTAAAAATCTTGAATTTTTACAGGCATTTTCTAGTACTTAATAACTAATAATAATAATAATAATAATTAATATTATTAATTAATTAGTAATAAGAGGATTAATATTAGTTAGTAATATTCTAAGTACTATATATTATATATAAATAAGATAAATCTAGAATCTATTTTAATCCTTCTTAATTTATAATATACTAGAGTATAATAACTCTAATATTCTTTTATTATAAGTTAGTACTAATTTATATATATATATAATACCTAGCCCTCTAGCTATATACCTAAGATTATAGACTTAAATAAGAGGGATAATAAATCTCCTATTTTCTTAATAAAGACTTTTATATTTAAGATTTAAATAATTATAAATAGACTTTATAATTTAATTACTATTACTATTAGCTCTTAATTATTATTAAAGTAAGTAAATTCTTAAAATACTATCTTCTTACTTATAAGTAAACTTATCTACCTTATTAGTTAGCTAAATTTGTATTTTAGTAGCTAGGAACTAAGATTAGAATAAGTGATCTAAGATATATATATATTATATTGTATCCTGTATTCTACCTAACACCCGACCCCTTCTCAAACCTTGTCCCATACAAATAGCACGAAGCGATAACATGGCTTCTGGTTGGCTATGTATACATGTAGCGCAAGCACATCACCAGCGTCATGACCGCGTGGATACTATTTTCTCCTCTAAAAAAGAGACAATGTGAGAGAAATATGCTAAAGCCATAGACTTCGAGAATCGTATGGCATGGAACATACAGGTCCTAGAAGCGTGGAGAAAAATTATCGACCTTTTTCTATCTGATGAGGAGATTCTGGAAGTGCTACGTATATATATATCCTTCGATGTCCCTCTCTCATCACTTTACCATGGCTCTACTTTAAGTGCCATTGACGACGAACCCGTCACATCATCAACAAATCCTAGAACACGATCAATTTAGAAGCATCGGGTGGAGGGAATCAGGCTTATTAGATGAAGAAGGAAGGGAGTGGAGCCTGAGATTCAGGAGTCTAGCGGATGGAGAATAGGTTTAGTAAATGAAGGCAGATGTTTGAGGGTATGGTATAACCGCACGACAGCGATAGTTTTCTCAATTGAATGTGTGCGTGCAAGCATCATACACACGGACCGCGATGGCGTTTGTGTTTCAAGAAGGGACAAGTTTGCAGAACGCGATGGCGATATCAGGATAGATACGCGGCAATTGCGAGTAAGCGTCAATGGATTTCATAACGTCTTCAATCACGTTAGTGAGTGAGCGAGTGATGGGTGCAAACGATCGTTTGTTGTGATTATAATATCTATCTATATGTAAACGATCGGCAATGATCCCATTTCTTTCATCGTCGTATATATCTGATGCCTCTCGTTCCATAACCTAGACCATACCATGAGACGTCGGGGTCCTGATATCGGCGGTTTTGATGCGAGGTTGGTTCCTGGAGAAAGACTTCACTTGAATCAAGCACCTCCAATTGGGCATCGGGTAAGTACCGCGTTAAGGTCACGCAAGGTGGGTAAGTGTTGGGAGATCGAGTGCGATGCGCCCAAGAAATGCGTTGGAGGGACAGTATGAGGGAGTATGCAAGGGGCGTGAAGAAAGGAAGAAGGCTTCAATTCCTTACATTCGTTGTTCTTGAAGAGGTAGACAGGACCGGGCAGCGGCATTCTCCAACCTATGCGGCTCGTAGTCTATTACAAATTGTGATGGTATATATCTTTTTTCCAAGAAATACTTTTTTCCCACCATTGGAGCTCCAAGCATTCGTCGTGCATTATATATGCTATACTTACCATGGCATCCTCCTTCCTTTCCTCCATAGAGGGGGGGAGTTTAGGGACTTGATCGAGAAGGCGTGCGCTGGGATGTGGATGGGTAGGTTTGTTGGAGGAATTTCAGTCTGAGAATGTAGTGTAGTATAATTTATGGTCGTAGTACTAAAGAAGTAAGGAATGTGACTTTTTTAAGGACGCAATGCTCGGATTGAATTCAGGGGTGAAAGGAGGTACTTGTATTATTGAAATGTAGATTGGGAAGATATAAAATGGGTAGGTCCTGGTTGGATATTGAGAATATTTATGATTGCCACTTCGTAGAATATGTGGGGATAAGAATGTGGAAAGTCAGCCCGCTTTGGATAGATGAGGAAAAGATGGTTCAGAGATGCGGTGGTGGTAAAAGATTTCCTGAGATATGCGAAGGACATGGATCTAAACAGATAGCGCTATTGGGAGAAGTTCCCAGAAAAACAAGTACCGCGGAAGTAGGCGAGGACGAGGATTCATACCACACATGGGTGGATAGAAAAAGAAGAAAAGTTTAAGCAAACAACTCCGGCAATAGCTTTCTATCCTGACTCCAAACTCAAAGCCAGCGCAGTGAGTAGAATGCAATATGTTGATAACGTTTCGCTAAACAGACGATCCTCGCTCTTTCTGTACTACAGATTAGACGATCGAGGATGCTTATACGCGGATACTATGCGCCATTCGTGCTAGAAGATTGGATACGTGTCGTTGACGTTGAGCTAACCGTTAAGGCCGTAATCAGATCTTCGGCGCCGACGTACCAGTAGTAATAGCGCTCAGTCCAGGACTATTGGTGACATTGCGTGTATTATCCGATGTGACTGTCGTGATGCAACTATTGTAAGCCTCGTTCTTGAGAGTGCCGGACTCCTGGTACGAGAAAGTTGTCCCGCCTTTGAGGTACACGGTGACGGTGGAGGTGTAGTCGAATTTGCCGATACCGGTCTGATACGAGCCTGTGACTTTGACGCCTTGGCCGGGTAAGAGGGTGCCGGATGCCGCGCAGGCGATGGCGGTGGTCGAGCTCGTGCCGGTAGTGGTGGCGGATTCTTGGGACACGCCCCCTGAGGATGTGGTTAGAACGGCGGAGATCTATGCTTGGCGCAGGATTGTCTTACAGGTGAAAGACATGTCTGACTTGGCTCCAATGTCGAAGATTTCGGCTGAAACTTCGTAACTGATAGAGCCCCCAAAACTAGATGGACGAGTTAGCATACAGATCTTCCACAACTGCGCTGGTAACTGAGGAATTTCTGGTGCGATGGAAGATATGCTTGAAGGCTTTCTGAGCAAATGATTGAGAAACAGAGATTTACCTGAGGGTGGCACTTTGTGAGTACCTGCAGATACTATTAGCGAGACACTTACATATATACCCCTTGATAAAACTTACGAATATGACGAGGACACAGTATACGTTGGTGAGAGGCTGTAGCCCACATTATCCTGTGAGTCGTCGAACCATTGTCCAACAACGATGTTTTGAGGTGATATGCCTGCATTGGTGCCTGAAGGGTCATTGTTGAAAGTGATTTTGTCGATGCTGATGTGATCGATGGCTGGTTCAAGGAAAAGGAAAGCTAGAGCGGCAATATCGGACGTTGAGCCCGAGTCAGGCGCATGAGTGACGACGTTGGCCCCATAAAGTAGACCGCTGCCTACTTCAATCTCGTAGGGGTGGATGTCGCTTGTGCTAGCACCAGCGTCGAAAATTTGTTTCGGTGTTTCGATATGAATGTGACCGAGATATGTACCATGACCGTCGCCATAGAGAATTGCACTCTTTATGAGTTCACCAGGTGCTAGGGTGATAGACATCGATTGGTACTTCGAGGTATCTTCATGGCCGTAGATTTTACTTCTCAGACCGGATGCGCTATACACGGTCAGTACTGCGGAGCGTAGTACGGGAAGGCCCCTGATCTAGGATAGGCAATGGTAGACTTACTATGTGAATTGCAGACCTATACCGTATCAATCAGCCAGGATGTATGATGAAGTGAATGAGGACGCGCGCATACCAGCTATCCTGCCGCCATTGGAATCGCCTTTCCTCCAAACCTCGATGCCCGATACTGGGGTATAATCACCGCCGTATTGGGTCTCACAAGATTTGACGTATGAGTCGCTATCATCGGAAGCGCCCACTTGAGATACGGGTGCCCAGAGGTCGATATCGCAGTAGGTACCTTGCTTTCTTACCGCACCTGCATTGGATGGGACAGCAACATTGAGTATGATGCTAGCGATGAAGCCAATCGAGCAGAGGCTTTTGAAAAGGCCCATGTTTGCTATGCTGTAATGGAAATCGAATATAAGAGACAATAGTAAAGGTTCTTATTGCAGCCAGATTGGTAGTAGAATCTAACAGACTTCTAATGATGTGAAGGGTGAATGTAAGTTTGCTAATCAACACCAGTCTCTTGGACGGAAAACAGCGTTTTGTACCCTACTTTATATATTTTAGAAGTGCCTCAACTCTCGGCTAAGCTCTGCATTGCATACTATGAATCTCACGGTTGGCATCTTCACTGCCCAGCTGCAACGTATGTCATGAAACAAGGTGCAGTGCGCCGAGTAAAAGCTGATGATTTCGAACTCACCATAGCTTCTATTTGACCTTCATTGGTAAGTGAGAGAGCAACGATGACTATGCAGCCACGGAACAGTTTTGTTTAACGCTGCAATCTCAACCAATTCCAACCTTCGATGGCGGAGCGAGGTAGCGAAGGCCCGCCACAGTTTTGGGTCTGGAATTTGATAGCCGATGATTGGGTGCCATCGATGCCATACTATATATATATTTGGCAACTATCAAGCGCCTAGTGTGGAGATTTGCATTCAATCCTGCCTGTGAAGATTATAACCCCAAGGGATTAGCCCCTAATCGACCCTGTAGCGCTCGAAAAGAGCGGGATTACCTAGCACGATCGAAATCGGAGGGAATAACATATATACGACAGAAGGTGTTGATTATGGTGGAGCTCGTAAGTTAGGAATAAGTTTCAATGGCGATTCGGTAGGCTTAGCGTTATCGTCGACACCCATAGATAATTCTTGACTCGGCGCTAACGGGAGTGGCGTTTCTCCCCAAAAGGCTGAGAATTAATCTTACTATAAGTAGAAGCTCAAGGCCAAGCACCGGCGGTTACTATCATGTAAGTTGCAGTGGGATGTGGTCGTGTTTCATGTCTCCGTACCTGCATTAGCCGGGGCTGATTCCAATATGATCTTCGTACGAAATTAGTTCCAGCAGTTCTAATCCTTTCGGCTGCTTACATCGCCCACGAGAAATTCATGCAGGGTGGTAAAAGGAGGTCTAGTAGCTACCACAGTCAGCGAGGCATGGGTGGAAAGAGTAACCTTGTGCTGTAAAAGATATGGCCCTGCGAATCTATAGGACTATACCATGTCAGTGTAGTAGCATACAGCTCTTCTACGTAGCCGCCGCTCTCGATCAAGGGTGCGAACAGTGTTGATTCCACCTCCAGACACTGCCGTTTCTCACAAGTCAGCCCATAGCGATCGGCTACATAAGACACAGTCAAAATTTGACAACCCGAGATTGTCTAGTCAGATGTTGGCTGTCTGTAGAGTGGCATCCAGGCTAACGTTCGTACAGATCGACCTATGGATCATAAATGTCAGTCGTATCGTTTTACATGACTCAGCTAGGGTGAGCGTAATAGGCTTCGAGCGTGGTTTGTATTCCTCCTCGTAGCGCGAGGAGTTGATGTCTTCTCTCCTAACCCACATAGAGTCGTCTCGTCTCTTTTCAGCTTCTGATGTAGCCCGCACAGGATCCACATCGAATCTTACTCCTTCGCATTCGTACACTATGGTCTCGGGCCCTCGCAATCCTCGCAAGAACGCTGCATCGTCGCCCGTGCGGGGAAGATCGGATGTTTCGTGGCCTCCAATTGTCCCTCCTCCTTGAACGACCCTCGACAGAATCCGTCGTTCTGACTACCACCTCACCACGATCCCATATGCGATGCGCAACACTCTTGCGTCATCGACCCAGCAGGCGTCCGGCAAAGCTTCCCCCGAAGTGTTTTGATTGGGCTGGTTGAGACGGGAGCCTGCATCGAGCTGCGTGATATGAGACTGTGGGCGCTAGTCTGGCTTTGAAGCAGGTTGGGGTACCCAATTTGAGCGTGGACGAATGGGACTGGAGACTGGAGACTGAGATACGCCGCTGTGTTGGCCGACGGTGTTCTTACCATTTGTCATCTCGAGCAGCACGGGCGCTTCTGCTGTGATAATTCGCACGGAGGTAGTCAGCCGGACCATCATACTACTCGATCCCATGCGACGGCATTACTTCAGACCAGTGTGAGAGGTTTCCAAGCGCTATCGTACACTTCCTTGCCGAATTTCTTTCCCAAATTCCCCATACATGACGAAGCAATCTCCAATCAAATCACACTAGAGATTATCCTTCGTATAAACCTCAGCCATTTGCACGATGAATGGCACATCGCTTCCTGCAAACAGCATTATGAAGTCTCCTGTGTGTGTATCAACTGCAGCTACACCTCCGCGTCCCTCCTTTGTCACAAGCAAGAGTCTGCCGTGGAGCATATTACGCAAGGCCAGCGTATAGCCAACAACATCCGAAAGATCATAGGGAGCGGCCCCGCTAGTGGTCTTGTTTGGCGCTGCTGTAGGATGGTGGATGTTGCTGGGTAGCCAGTTCTCTGAGGTATACGACGATTGACCGATTAAAGATGGTCTCGGCGTCTTCGTTGCCTCCAAATTTGTTGCGGGACTTCAGGTTGTAAAATTTCTTGATGGCCAACAAAGCTTGCCTGAATCGTTCTATATCAAGCATATTCTATACTCACATTTTGCCCAGCGATTATGGAATCTTAATCACGATAAAGACTAGTATAGTAGTCTTAATCTCTATCTTAGCCTTTATTATATTAATCTAAGTCTATCTAGCTCTATTAATAGTCTTAAGCCTAATCCTTATTACTATTAATAGAGCTATTAGTAGTTTTATTATTACTATTAGATAGGTTTCATAGTCCCGATTTTAAGTAATTATTTAATATTATTTAATAGTTAATAGCTATATTAGGCTATAGTATTTACTAATTATATAGATTATTAAGTTAGTAATTTAATTATTAATTTATTAATTTAATATAAATAATAGCTTAATTAAGCTATTATTCTAATATCTTTTATAGTTAATCTATTACTTACTTATATTTATATCTATTCTATCCCTCTTATAACCTTCCTCTACTATTATTAATAGTTATTATATACCTCCTAGGTATACTCTAAAGTCTTCTAAGGATATCTTAGGTACTAGTACCTTTATTATTACTATTACTAGTATACTAGATCCTCCTTTTATATCCTTATAATTAAAGATCTTAATATAGTATAATAAATATATAATTACTACGTATTTATATAATTAATAGGAAGATATTATTACTAGCCTTTATATAAATATACCTCTTATACCTTAGAAACCTCTTAATAATAATAATATCCTTCCCCTATATTCCTCCTAACCTACCCCGCGGAAGTCCCCTTATAAAGAGAATGGTTATAAGAAAGCTAGGCTATATAATATAAAGCTATTATAGTATTTAGGGAGGTATAAAAGAAGGGGGACTAGGAGCTTAGATATCTTATAATTAGATAGTTATAATAAGAAGTATAGGAGAGGTAGGTAGAAGAGATAAAGTATATATAAGGGAATACTTCTTAATACTAAGGAGATAATAATACTTATTAATTATATACTTATTAAAGTAGGTATATATAGACTTTCTAGTATAAATTATAGTAGAAGGATATATAATAGGATTTTAAGATATATACCTACTATTCCTACTCTTAGAATAGTTATTAATAAAAGGTAGTAGTACTACTTAAATAGTATAAGTATAAGAAGGAATATAATAGGAGATCTAGGTATATAATAACTAATAATAACTTTATATAAGTACTAA
>JAABUN010000832.1_pt1 | contig 75938 bp, 65 predicted proteins | sample 5559311 | NCBI WGS metagenome assembly JAABUN01 (sample SAMN10711877, study PRJNA513370) | rock metagenome | isolation source: Antarctica rocks | place: Antarctica: Victoria Land, Siegfried Peak sud | reverse complement strand
TTCTTTTTTCTAATTTTTTCTAATTTTTTTCTCTATCTAATCTATATATAGTATCTAACTTAAATCTAGTAATCTTATATAGTATCTCTAGTAATTTAGATAATTATTAGTTTTTATTATAGAGATCGAAGCTAACTCTATCTGTTCTAGCTAAAAATTAGCTCGCTAGATAGCCTAAGCTTAGCTTTATATCCTTATATACTTTTTATATATTTCACTTCTATATATAGCTAAAGGAACGAGCGAGAGAAAATAAGCTCGTACTAGTAGTAGATTACCCGTCGAGGCTGGAATATTAAGAAAATCCTAGTATTCCGAAAATTATTTAAAGTCGAGACTAAGCCTAATAAGGCAGGTAAGTAGGTTAGTTTATAGGGCTAAGTAAGGGCTTTCTAACGGTGTACTTTTCCTAGAAATTAGTTAGGGTTCAAGCCGCATTTCATTTAGAAATAGAAAATTAAATGAAATGCGATTAAATTTTTAGTACTATTTAAATGAAATGCGGTTACATTTCATTTATCCTTATAAGATAGGGGCGTATATAAACCTCCTTAATAAAAAGGAAAAGGAGAAGGGGCTAGCGAGAATTAGGGAGGATAATATTATTACCTACTTAAATACTAACTTTACTAGTTTTAAGTAGGTGAAATATATAGTAAGACTAAGGTAGGATAGGAGTAAGAAGACCTACTTAACCCTAATTATTAGAGTAGTAATACCGGAGGCGGTAAACCGCCTAGTTTAAGGAGGGATAGCTCTTAGTAGTAGTCTCTTAGTCTATAAGAGATAGGAGTAAGGAGTAGAGATAAGATAATACTTTAACTACTATAAATATAAATACTTTACGCGAGAGTATTAAAGGGAGAAGAGGTACGGCTATTATATAAGTAGTTATAACTTAGCGGATTATATTACGGGTAAAGGAGTAATAATATACGCTACTTATAAAGGAGGTTATAAGGCCTAGAGTAAGGACTACCTAGTTAGGTAAAGAGAGTACTAGAGAGTAGTATAAAGACGTTAGACTAGGCCGGCGTTCTATAATACGTAGGGCTTACGGGGAACTAATACCCGTAGCGAAGAGGAGATAGACGTAGATAGTTTTAGGATAGTCTAAGGTATATTAAGGAAGAGGAAGTTACCGGTATAAGTAGAAAGGGAACTACTAGACCTAGCCCCTCTTTAATAAAGAGGGCGGCTAATTATAATAGTTTAAATAGCCTGAAAGGAGGTAGGATAATAGGTCCTCCCGCTACCCTAGGGAGTACTAATTACCTAGGTAGGCGCTTAGGCTATAGACGACTAAATAGTAGTAGATTCTAGCTTTATACTAATTATATAATAGGGTAACTACTTAAGATCCTATAATATAACGTATAAAAAGAAAAGGACGGCGTGTAAACGCTACTTCTAGAAGATACTAAAGTCTAGTAAATAGATATCTTAGTAATATAAGAGCTATAAACTAACTTAAGGACTAAGTTAATATATAACCTATCTTATAATAGGTTCTACCTAGTTTATAAAGTTAAGGAGAATACTTAGGTATACTTTTATATTAATAAAAGAGTTAATATAAAGAGCTAGGAAGTAGACTTCTTAAGCGGCGACTACTACTCGTTAAAAGTTAGCCTTAAGAAAGGGTAATAGAGAATATAAGCGGATAATATCTAGATATATAATATTTATAACCCCTCTCTAATAACGTATAAGTTAAAGGACGGCCTAATAATAATCTCTCTAATAGCGGAGGCCTTAAAGAGGCTAGAGGAATATATCCTCCTTAGGGACTTTAATCTCTACTATCCCTAGTAGAATAATAAAGGGAGAAGTATATACTACGTTATAGTAGATATATTACTAGGCGAAACGAGTAAATATAGTATAGAAGTCGCCCTACCGGAGGGTATAGTAATATAGCGGGGGAGAGGTCTAAAGTCGGTAATCGACCTAGTCTTTACTACTAAGGGTACTACTAACGTACTCCGAAACTACGGCCTAAGGGCAGACCTCTAGTATAGATCTAACTACCTCCCGGTATATACGGAATTTAAATGGAGCTAGGAGAGCTAAACCCTAGTCTAGAGGAGGGCGTAGAAGATACTTAAAGATAAGGAGGTCGCTATAAATATAAGGAATAGGGCCTAGTAGCTTAGACTTTCTCTAGGGCTCCCCTAGATTAGATCCGCCGGCGAGGCGGACGAGTACTTAGAGTAGATACTAGATAGGTTCTAGGCTATTATATAGGAATATATTCTGTAAATAAAGTCGTCTAGTAAGGTAAGGTCCTTTTAGAACTTAGCTTATAAGGATATAATGTAAAGGGCTAAACGGGAACTAAAGGCCTACTACTAGTACTATAATATAGAGACGAGAGAGACTCTAAGAGAAGCGGAAAGGGTAAAGGTAGCTATAATCTAAAGAGAGAAAACCCTCTACTTCTAGGTAGTTATATACTAGGCCTTAGAAGATCCTTAGGGGGTATAAGTACTAGCCTAGTAAGGGAAGAATAAGAGTATATCGCTAAGAGCCCTACCTAAGTTCCCCTCCCTAAGTAGATAAGACGGGACGCTAGCGGCTACCTTTAAGGAGAAGGTAGAACGCCTTTAAGAAATCTATTTCCTAGCCCCTTTAGGGGTAGATTTAGAAGATATTACTAAGGTAGAATACCTAAGCCCGATACTAGGGGGAGGGAATCTAATAGAGGCGGAAGTCTATAACTTTATAAGGAGACCGTTATAAGATAAGGCTCCTAGGATAAATAGGATTCTAAATAGGTTCCTACGGGCCGTATATAGTAAACTAAAGGAGGAGATCTACTATCTCTTCTAGGGGTACTTCGAGATTAGATACTACCCCTAGAAATTTAAGGAGGCTAATATAGTAATCTTAAAGAAACCGTAGAAGGAGAACTACGCTAACCCTAAGTCTTATAAGCCGATCGCCCTCTTAGATACCTTAGGAAAGATATTTAAGATAGTAATAGCGGCTAGGCTTAGAGATTACGCGGAGGCTAATAACCTCCTTCCGGAGGAATAGATAGGTATAAGGTAAGGAAGATTAGTAGAAACCGCGCTAGAAATGATTACTAATATAGTTTACACGGTATAAGGAATAGGGAAGAGGGATATAATAAGCCTCCTCTCCCTAGATATCGCCGGAGCCTTTAATTACGTCTCCTACTCTAAGCTACTTTATATAATAAAGATAAAGAGGGTCTTAAAGAGGATAGTACGCTAGATAGTAAGCTTCCTTATAAAGAGGGCGACTTTAATTACCCTCGGTAGGAGGACGAGTTAGATAGAGTTAGTAGAGATAGGGATCCCCTAGGGTTTACCTATCTCTCCGATATTATTTCTATTTTTTAATACTCCCCTAATCGAGGAGTATAAAAAGCTAAAGCTACTAATTTAAGTCGGCGGATTTATAGATAATATCTATCTACTAGCCTATAATAGGAGTATTAAATAGAACTACGAGGTTCTAAATAAAGCTTATAAGGTATACCTATAGTAGGCGAAGACTTATAAAGCCTTATTTATACTAAAGAAGTACGAGCTCGTTTATATAACCCGTAGAATAAAGGGTATAAAGATAGATATAATAATTAAGCTTAAAGGAATTAAAGTTAAACTAAAGATATTAATTAGGGTCCTAGGACTTATATTTAATAGTAAGCTAAATTAGAACGTATACCTAAGGAAGGTATAAGCTAAGATAGATAACTAGATTTAAGCGCTCTACTACGTCGCTAGCTTAATATAAGGCGCGGTTCTACTAGTTAATAGGCTTATATATATAGTAGTAGTAAGGCTTATAATAACATTTACAGCGCTAATATAATATAGCCCTAAGAATACCCCCGGGGTAGTAGGGAAGTATATAAAGACCCTAACGACGATCTAGAATAAAGGACTATATAAAGTACTAGGGGTATATAAGGCTACCCTAATTCCGGTCTTTAAAGTAGAGGCGGGAATCCCGTTAATAAGAGACTTCCTTAATAAGGCCCTATTATAAAGTAAGATCCTTTAAGGGATATATAAGATAGTCTTAAAAGGGAACGCGAAGATTAAGTCTTAGTTATAACTAAAAAGGGGTAGGAGGCTACGCCCTCCGCTACCCCCGTTAGCTAAGAAGAAGTCTTAGGCGAAGCGGTTATTAAACGGGGTACTTAATAGCCCGACGTTATAGAAAAGGATACTAACCTAGTAGGAAGGCCGGTAGTAGGGCCGGTAGCGCTACTACTAGCGGGGATTAGAGGGCCGAAATACGAGCCTAGTATAGAAGGGTAACCTAGTAGGAGGGAGATAGGACCTTTATAAGGGCTTAAAGAAGCCGGAGAGCTCTATAATAGTCTAGTTATATACGGATAAGATTAGGTTTAACTACTTCTTATTTATTAGGAAGGTTCCTAGGATCCTAAGTCCTAGCTACCTGTATAAAGCGGCGAGGTAGACCGGTAAATATATCCTACTATTCTATCCTAACTATTATACTAGTAGGAGTTAGATATTACTAGAGGCTAGGTTAGAAGATTATAGTACTATTCTCTTATTACTAATAGGGATAAGAGTAGCGGTAAGGTAGTTAACTAGGTTAGGCGCCCTCTACTAGTTTATACTAGTAAAAGAGATATTAGCGAGAACTAATAGAGAGGAAGGGCTCCGCCCTAATTAAAGAGAAGAGAATATAGTTAATAAAACCTTAGTATTATAAACGGTAGACCCGACCCCTTAATATACTACCCCGATAGTAGGCCTATTAGGGGGGGGAGGGAAGGAGCCGAATAATAGTATAACCTGTAGATAGTAGGTAGAGTTTTTATCCCTTAGCTAGGTTTCTCCCTAAATAATAGGTACGCTAGATATACCTCTTAAAAAGTCTACCCTTATTAGCTTTAACTAGTATAGGAGTATAAATAATTAAATTATTAAGAATATAAGGATTTTAGTAAATTTACTAGCGTCGTATTTCTTATTACTAATACCCCTTATTATTATAAGTATAAGTATCTTTTCTATTAAAGCTATTAAAGATACTATAAGTAAGAAGTCTTAATTAATTAGACTTACTTAAGTACTAGTATTTATATAGATATAATACTTATTACTTCTAGATAAGAAGATAATAAATACTATAATATAATAATTTCTCTAGAAGCTATACCCTTTAATAGTAATATTATTAGAATTAGAGTAAATAATAGAGGATTTAATTAATAGTTTACTTAGCTTACCTAATCTACTAGAAGTAGATATTATAAAAGGCTTTACTTTTAAGATATAACTAGATTAAATATATTTATATAAAGTATTATTTAATTTAAATATAGAGGTATAAGGACTATATATTAGTTTAAGTAATTTTAGATTTATAAAGTAGTTTTCTACTATATTATTAATACTTAACTTATTAATAGTAGGATATAAAAGCTCTAGTAGAGATTAGTCTATCTACTAATCTACTTAAGACTAATTAATACCTTAATAGTATCCCTCTTTATAAGTATTATATTACTCCTACTTATTAAAGACCTTATTATTATTACCTTCCTTATTCTTAGTAGTTATCTAGTAGGCCTAGTTATTATATAAATATAGAGTATTATAAGTATTTACTTAAAAAGGCTTATTTTAAAAAGATAGCTTATAATAGAGATTCTTATTATTAATATTATTCTATTATATCTTAGCTATTATATTTATATTTCTACTAGTAATTTATAACTATTAATAACTTCTAGGTAAAATCCTTACTTAGATATTTTATAACTACTATTAATTATTATTATTATAATTCTATAAGTTATAAAAAGGATTACTAAATAGCTTATTTCTATAAGAATTTAATAGGTTATTATAAGGTCTAAAATTATTACTATACTAGCTATTCTACTAATATAAATTTAAATTAAAAGGAGGATAATTAAAATTAGAATTCTACTAACCTTATTTACTAGTTTATAGCTATTTTACTTAAAATAAGGACCTTATTATATTTATAAAAGGCTTCTTATATATATTAAACTAGATATCTTTCTTATAATAAAGCTTTATAAGAAGGCTACTAATAGTAGACTTCTTAATTAAGTAAGGTAAAGTCTATTATAATTCTCTATCTATATATTTATATACTAACCTAACTTATATCTCTTTTATAAAAGTAAAGCTAGTATTTTTACTATTAAGGATAATAGTATTAATATAATTAGCTAGATTATAACTTATATCTTTAATTATATATTAGACTAATTTAAGTAAGGCTAGTAACTTACTTAAAGAGTTATAAAATCTTATTTTAAGACTCTTATACTATTAATTAATACTATTAGAATTATTATATAAGCTAGAATAGCTAAGCTTATTAAGCTAGTTAGTATACTACTTATTAGTAGTACTAAGTAAATAGGAATCTATATTCTACTTTAAGATAGTAGAATTTATATTAGCTACTTTAACTTAGAGATAGTTAGTAAGATTAAAGATATTATAATAGATTTTATAATTATCTTCTACTTTAATAGATATTACTTATAAGTTAGAATTAAAGTATCTTATATTATAAGGCTTAAAGGTAGAAGTAGATAAATAAGGTCTTTATTAAAGACTTATTATAATAGGTTATAAATTACCTAGTTATATCTAATTAAATATATATATAGCCTAGGTAATAATACTAGCTATTTCTATTTACTAGGCCTTTAAGAAGGTAGTAGTAGTTATATTTAAAGCTAGTATTAGTATCTTAGATAGTAGAAGTATTAGGGTAGGTTTAAAGCTTACTAGAATAATATTTACCCTCTTAAACTTAATATACTAGACTTATATATTAATATTAAATCTATATTTATTAACTATCTACTTAAGTAGAAAGTATATTATAATAGTAGGTAATAATACTTACCTAGTATATTATAAGGTAGTAGATATAATAGATAACTCTAGGGTATTATTATTCTTAAGATTAGAAGGTAAGTCTTCTAGTTATAAGTAATATATAATAAAGAACTTAAGTACTCTCTAAGACTTTACTATAAGCTTATTAGTAGTAGGGCTACTACTTTTAAGAAATAAATTAATCTTATATAACTAATAGATTACTTAATTAAGGAGTATTAGATTAGGAGCTAGCTTATTAATTATATACTACTAGTAAGGTAGAATAATAGTAAGTAGTAGATATTACCTTTTACTTTAAAGAAGAAGTAGTAAAGATAATAGTAGGGGATTATAAAGGTAAGGAATAAGTAAATATACTTAGATATAGTATTTCTAGTAATAAGGGCCTTAATATCTTATTATTTACTTTAATAGCTAATAGACTTAACTTAAGAGCTAATAGACTAGTAGCTTTTATCTATTAGTAGGGATATAATAGTAGGGATTAGAAGGCTATTAAGGACTACTACTATAAGGCTAGTACTACTAGAACTAGTAGTTCTTATTAATATAATTATAGTACTTAGTAATATTAGAATAAGATTTATAATATTACTATTATATATTATAACTAATTTATAATATAGAAAGAAGATACCTTCTTTATATATAAGAATTCTATCTAAGTATATAAGATATAGAAGCTTTTTATAAGAAAGGTATACTAGGTAAATAGTACTATTTAATAATAGTAATAATAAGTAAATACTTATAATACTATTCTTACTATTATAAATAAAGATATTATTAGTATTAATACTAAGATAATATTATATATCCCTAATAATATAATAATATACTAGAGTATTAATTATACTTTATTAGAAGAAGATAATAAACTCTTTCCTTTTAAGTACTTTTATAAGTTTTATAAATCCTCTCTACTATCTTATAAGTTATATATTAAGCTAGGTATACTAGTTATACTATTAAAGAACCTTAATCTATTATATCTATATAATAGAACCTAATTATAAGTAATAAGATATAGTAAGTATATCTTTAAAGGGGAGATTATATATAGTACTTATAATAATAATAAGGTAATACTATTTAAGATACTATTATAATATAAAGAGAATAATAGATAGATTTCTACCCTCTTTATTTATAAGTAGTACCCTATCTAACTAGTATTTACTATAACTATTAATAAATTATAAGATTAATTAATAAAGTATATAAGTATTAACTTATAAACTAGGCCTACTTTTACTTATAATTAGTTATATATAACTCTATTATAAGTAATAAGATAGAGAAACCTCTATATTATTAGGCTTAAAACTCCTAAATATATATCTAGTTAAATAATAAAAAATATTATATATAAGTAGATACTATTAGATAATAAGTAGACTACTTCTAATATATTAATTATAACTTATTATTAATACCTAGATCTTATTAATAGCTACTTAATAGCTTATAAGAATATTAATTATAATATTAAAAGTATAAAAATAGCTTAATATTATACTTAATTATATAATTATATCTTTATATTAGACTATAATATTAGACTTTCTAATAATAAAAATAAGCTATTCTACTATTTATATATTAAATACTACTAGTTAAACTTTAAAGGATTAGATAAATATATTTGTAATTTAAGGACTATAACTTAATAGCCCTAGTAGTTCTAGTAGCTTATATAAAAGGATATATACTTAGACTAGCTCGTACTAGCCCTAATAGGAAATATATAAATATTATATTATATATTACTAATTAAATAGCTAAATAGGCTATATTTAAAGTCTAAGCTAAAACGGACTAAAACTCGCTAAGCTACTAGCTCTTAAAGTTAGAAGTTTTAAAGTTAAAAAGAAAAAACTTTTAACTTTAAGAGCTAGTAACTTAGCGAGTTTTAGTCTATTTAAGCTTAAACTTTAGATCTAGCCTATTTAGCTATTTTATTAGTAATATATAATATAATATTTATAAATTTCCTATTAGGGCTAGTAGAAGCTAGTCTAAGTATATATCCTTCTATATAAGCTACTAGAGCTACTAGGGCTAGGCTCCCGAATTACTAATAATACTAGGTTAGATAAATTCCTATATCTAATAGATTCCTTTATATTAATATAATAATTCTAGTATAACTATTAATAGTTATTATAAGAGTATAAAAGATATATTATAATATAAGAGATATAATAATTTAAGAATTATATTAAATAGTCTAATAGTATAGAAGTTATTAATAGAATAGAATATTACTATACTAGATATCTTATAATTAGTTAGATACTTAGTAGATAGTATTAATCTTTTAATACTTCTATCTTAATAATAATAATATCTTTTCCTAATAATAACTAATATAATAAGTTATCTAATAATAGTATACTTAGTTATATTCTATTAATTCTAAATAGTAATATTATAGTAGAGTTATAATATAAGTAGGCCTAATAACTATTTATTAATACTCTAGTACTAGGTAACTATTATAAGTAATCTCTTAGATTTAAGATTAATATTTTTAGTAATATTTACCTTATATCTCTTATAATACTTAAAGGGAGTCTTTATATCTATAAAAGTTTATATAAATATCTATTATATTTAGACTTAAATTTATATTATAACTATTATTACTTACTAATAAATAAAAGAATTATACTTTTAAGTATACTTTTTCTAAGTAAAAATCTTAAATTTTTATAAGTATTTTCTAGTAAAAGATATATTATAATATAAGGGATATAATAATTTAAGAATTTTATTAAATAGTTTAATAGTATAGAAGTAATTAGTAGAATAGGATATTACTATACTAGATATCTTATAATTAGTTAGATACCTAGTAGATAGTATTAGTCTTTTAATACTTCTATCTTAATAATAATAATATACTTAATTATATCTTATTAGTTCTAAATAGTAATATTATTATAAGGTTATAATATAAGTAAGCCTAATAACTATTTATTAATACTCTAGTACTAGGTAACTATTATAAATAATCCTTTAATTTAAAATTAATATCTTTACTAATATTTACCTTATAACTCTTATAGTACTTAAGAAGTATCTTAGTATTTATAATAGTTTATATATATATTTATTATATTTAGACTTAAATATACCTTTTTTATATTTAAATTTATACTCTACTATCTAGCTACTTAGAGCTAATAAAGGCGTTTTAACTCTAGTTTAATTAAGAGGAAACTATAATATATATAAGAAAACCTCTCTTATATACCCTATTTATTATAATACTTTAAAGCCTTTAACTACTATATACTATCCTCTCCCTTATACTTTAAACTATTATAGTATTAGATCCTAATACCTATATACTTCTTTCTCTTACTAGGGCCTTACCCCTTCCTTTATACTATTTTTTAATAGTACCTCCTAGGTCTATCCCCTTCTATTACCCTCTTACTCTTACTTATATAATTTAACTAATATAAGTACCCTTAAGCCTCCTACTAGTTACTACTACCCTAGCTACTCCTTTCTTATATTATCTAGTACTATAATATCCTTATCTATTTAACCTGTAATATAAAGGCCTTAATTACTATTATACCTCCTAGCTAGGTAGCCTAGTAGAAGGCTTATAGTACCCTTATTAGGAATTACTATATATCTTTCCCTAATATATAAGAGGGAGCTATTATAATTATTAGAGGGATAGATATACTTTATTACTATTATTATATTACTACTTCCTAATACTAGATTATATAATAATCTACTTATAAGGGAAAGTAGATTATAGATCCCGCCGGTTATACCTTTATAGTTATAAGGTTATTACTCCTACTCCTACGCGTAGTTATAATTCTCCTAGCTAGGGGGGGTAGCCCTAGCCTATTATTCCGTCTTTTCTACTTAGTATACCTTCTATCTCTTAACCTAGAGTCTCTTATATATTAAACTAATACTACTAATAGGAATTAAGGTAGGTATTATTATATATACTAAGGGCGTGTTTACTACACGTATAAAGACTTTATATTATAAGCTCTACTACTACGTAATATCCTAGTTTTATTCTAATTATATTTAGATTAGAGACCTCTTAGCTCTATTAATAAGTAATAGGTTTATAGCTAGTACTACGTATAAGTAGATCTTATTACTAGCTTAAATATACCTTATAACTATTATTACTTACTAATAAATAAAAGAATTATATTTTTAAGTATATTTTTCTTAAGTAAAAATCTTAAATTTTTATAAGTATTTTCTAGTACTTATATAATATCTTATACTACTATTAAAGTTAAACTTTAGATTTAATATAACCTTTTACTAACTCTCTTAATATCTATTATTACCTCCCTTATAAAATAATTAAATAGTAGCTTTAAGATAAAGTTATTAATAGTTTTTTAGTATTATCTTCCCTCCTTTAAAGCTTTAAGACTTAAGTTAATCTTATACTCTTATCTTACTAATACTACTAATTATAAAGTATTAGCTAATTATATTTTTATATATTACTTATTTATATTACCTTTCCCTTCCTTCTTATTAATATATTCCCTTTCTTATCTTATATAAGCTTAGCTTCTCTAATATTCTTAGCTAGTAGTTATAATATTCTATTAACTATTTATACTACCTACTTCTTAATATATAAAGTAAGAAATATATTACTAAATAATATTATAAGTCTACTTAATATAAGTTATAATTAAAGTTATTTAAAATATATAATAGTAGATAAAAGAAGGAATATAAGATTTAAAAGCTTTAATATAAGATAAAGTAATATTAAGTAGAATACTTTATATAATTATAATATAAGTATAAGTATAATTACCCCTTAAAATCTTCTTTTTAACTCTTTCTACCTTTATCTACTTAATCTATTATAGTAAGATAGATTATTAATATATAATAAGTATTTATTACTAATTATATTACTTAAATATATTATTAGATAGATAAATTAATATAATACTTTAGTATAAGTCTTTATAACTAGAATCTTAAATTAATTACAAGTAGAGAATAAGTAAATAACTAGGATAATAATAATAAGCTATTATATATAAAAGTATTTAATAGCTACGTAGTAGTATTAAAAAGAATTAAGAAGTTAAAGGAATTAGATATATAGAAGATAGCTACTATAAAATATTATATAAAGTTAATAATTAGAATTATAAATATTATAAAGAAGGAAAGATATAAGAGAGGAATATATAATAATATAATTAAGTAATATAATACTTCTTAAATAGTTAATACTATATAATAGAGTATTTTAAGATAGAATTATACCTTAAAGATAATAAAGATATTATTAAGAAATAAGCTAAGTTAAATAAACTAGTAGATTATATAAAGAATATAAATAGTATAATTAATTTTATAGAAGAGATTAATATATAATCTATCTTTAATTCTATCTTTAATTCTATCTTCTAATTAACTTAACTTTTAGAATACTTCTAATATATAATAGATTTAATAAAATAATACTTCTCTTTTCTAACTATATAATTAATATATAGTAGTAAATATATATTATATAAAATTACTATTTATAACTAACTACTAAAGTCTAAAAGCTTATTAAAGTAGTAGATAGTAAGAGATATAATACTTAAAGATAAAGAGGTAAACTACTATCTCTAATATTAAATTAAGTTATTAATATTATATAAACTTAATATTAAAATAATAAATAAAGGAGAGTAATAGTTTTTAATTTAAAAAGAATAAGGTTACTTATAAAATATTAATTAATATTAATTATAAGTTCTAGAATATTAAAATAAAAAAAGGTTTATACTTAGATATATTACTATCTAGTTATAAGCTAGTATTACTAATAGAAAAGAGTTAGAAGACTCTAGTTCCTTATATATAAGCTAGGATACTTATAAAAGAATATATTAATAAAGTATATATATTCCCTTATAACTCCCCTTTTTTAAGAGGATATACTCTTATATCTATTTACTACTAGTCTTAACTAATTATATAATTAAGATCTTTTAGACTTATATATAAAGATAATAAGGCTATTTAACTATATTATATTATTAAGAAAGTTATAGTAAAAATAAGATATAAGAGGATATACTTCTAATTCTATTTAATTTTTATTAAGGCCTATTAAACTAATTAGTCTAGCTTATAATTATAACTTAGAGGTATAACTTTTATAGATTATAAAGGGCGCTAAGGGGATTAAACCTAGCGCCCCTTAAGATATAATAGAATATTTCTACTAATAGCCCCGCCTTTAACTCTAGAAAAGGGTTAGAAGACTCTAGTTTCTCTTATATAGGCTAGGATACTTATAGAAGGATATACTGATAAAGTATATATATTCCCCTACACTAACCTAAAGGGGCTTGGCGCCTAGCTTGGAACACGTCTAAGGGACTGAGGCAAGGTAACTATCCGGAGTTGAACCCTGCTTGAACGGCGTTGATGTGGAAGGGAAGGGAAAGGGTGTAGTAGCTACGATTACAATTGGGCCACGTTTTCATTCGTGTATCAGTGTACGCCGTGCGCCATATTCTATTGGATAGGCTAGGGCGCGAGGGCTGTGTAGATACACGGATATGCCCCCACCAAACCTCCACGAACTCTACCTGCTTGATGCTAAATTTTTATCTGCAAGACAGTCGCACTTCAACCTGTAATGCCAGCAGATGGACCTGAGGAGGTCAGTGGCTTCAGTTGTGATAGGAAGAGCGGCAAAGAAGACCGATGAGCTGGGATTGATGCCACCATATCAACTCTCTTGTGTATATCTTTGGTGCTTTTGGCCTGGCCTCTCCTTCTACAACTCTACCAAGATCGTCAGTATCTTAGGATGTCGTCGTAGAAGGAAGATTTTGCCCGAGCAATTCGCACGCCCTTCACGCTCTCGAAACTCAGATACCTCTCAAGCTACGCCCAAAGCCACAGAGTTACAATGTACTGACATTCGTTATCTGATGGCAAGGTAGTCAAAGATCAAGGCAATGTGTATACCAGGTAAAGTTGGCCAGACTGAGGATTGCACTAAGCTATCGCGTTCCTACCCCGCAGTGATAACACCTACACGGTCAGTGCACTTTCACCAGTAGGAGTACGCCAACATAGCAGTGCACCTGTACGATCTCAGCCTTTTGTGGCAATTCTTACATGGGCTGCAGATGGCACATTGTAGACTCTGACGTTATTGGTGGAACGGCTTACCACCAATCGCTCTGCTTATTATATCCACTGATATACCATATGGCCTAGCATGATTGGACCCTCACCTATACCTCAACGTAATCTGGTATAGCGTTGTTTTCGCCGAATACTCGGAGCCGCCTGACGTATTTGCGAACATTATATTTGGTCTTGCTACCCAAATTCCTTTTGATCATTGATCCTAGGCACAGAAGAGAGGCTCTATGCGTCCACGTATCCCCAATCATAAATTTCCAACGGAGAGTAGACGCACCATCTCAAAGAGTAACTCCACCTTCAACGGTCTCCTCCGCCGTCTCTCTACTCGTGCGGACTCTTCTTTCTTCGGTGGTGAACAAGCTCAAGCAGTAGTAAGCGAGACCCTTCGACGTGACTAATTTTGTTGAAATTCCAATCCTTAGACTGAAAGTAGCTCAAGAAGTGGAGAGCTTTCCAGGGTCAAGAAACGATGCCCAACCCTACGAACGGTGTCCGTGGTGGGTCATCTAAGCGCAGAACTACACCGTCAGATCAAACGAAAGATCAGCAACTCGGCTCTTTCAACAGTCCCGACCTCAGCCGCGGCGATAACGAACAGCCACAAACCCCAGCCGCTGTACTAGCTTCCTCGAATGGGGCCCTACAGCGCCTTGCAGGCATTGCGCAATACTTCGAATCCTCATTTGGACACGACATCAATATGGTTGAGGGAGCCTATGGGATAGAGATGGAGAAGGAGAACGAAGTAAAAAGATTAAATCAGACAGTAGAGACATTGACTCATATCAAGAGCAAAGAAATGGAGAATCTCCGACACGAAAACACAGAACTCAAAGCTGGGCAAGAAGCTTGTGACTGGGAAAGAAAGAGATGCCAAGAGATGAAAGAGGAGCTCATAGCTCAGCATGACGAAGCAGAGGCAAGTAGGCAGGAAGAGAACAAACGGAAACTGCAGGAAGAGAAAGCCAAACTTCAGAAACACGTGAAAGTGATCAAAGCAGAAATTGAAGAAGAACACAAACACAGAGTCCGAAAAGTGGAGGACCACAACGAGCAGCTGTCAGCAATGAATAAGGAGCTGGAGCAACGTTCATCAGCGGCCGAAGAGAAGCTAGAGATGAAGAAGATACGGCATGCTCGAGTGGAAAGGAGCCTAGAAGAGGAAAACATGAAGCTGACTGCGGAGCTGAAGCAAGTAAAAGCCGAATTCCCCATCGAGAAACGACCAATCGAGTACTAGTCCGTGCTATTCACTTCCGTTTAGCAATAGCAGCCATATGCTGACATGCTTTCAGTGTCCATGGATTCCGGCGAATATCTGATGCTATCAAAGCGGTATCGTCAAAATACTTTCAGAAGCTACCAGAACAAGCCATGATGGTGAGTCGAATTCTGCGTTATTCCTTCATTTTGATCACTCCCAGCTCATCGGCAACACAGAACCCAGAAGCTATTCATTCAGAACTATCTAGGTTGAGTCCCATCTTTGGCGCAACGCCGGTCTGGCCGACGCAAATCTCAGAGTTCCTCAGGTTAAGGAATGTCCAACATATTATTTCTATCTGCCTGTGCGATTATATATGGCAACCGTTTTTTCCGCATGATAGTCTACCGAGCCACCAGGGAATGGATCAATTTTTGAAAGCGGTATCCAAGTCACTCTCCACCCTGGGCGGACGAAGTGAGAGCGTATGGAGAGTCTTGACTCTACGTGGTATCAGCGCTCTCGGCCATTCTATTACACGATCGAACGAAGTAGAGTGTACGGTTCAACGAGTTCTCGATATTCTTCGACCGTTAACCACACTATCCGAGTCGGTAGAACTCAAGGAGGATTTGGTCGGCATTATCTCGGAGTCAATCACCTTGTGGGATGCCGCACGGAAGGATGAGGTCAAACTCGTTGTTGTAAAGCAGCCCGATTCGAGCGATAAGGAAAATTGGCGAGCCGAAGATATGTGCGGTTTGGAGGTGGCCTTGATGCCACCAGATGAAAGGATCGACACAACGGGTATTGAACCGCTTTGTCTTTTCCCCGTCGTTTTCCAAACCAACTCACACAGTGAATCTGTGGTCCTCCACCAAGGCAGCGCGCTTTTTCCGACCTCTCACGTTTGTATCCAGGGACTGTTAGAGAAGAATAGGCATGAGAAGGAGTTGGCGAAAGCAGTATTGGAAGCCCGCTCCAAGGTAAACGCTCGGAGGATTTCATTCTCAACCGGCCCAAACAGTCCAACCGAAGGAAAAGTTTCATGATCTGGACTTGATTTGTTTGGACGCGTTTGAGCTTAGATATGTCGATAGCCAACGAAGGCCAAGGACTTAATCGTCGCTCGTAGGCGGTCCCTATGGGGACTTACGAATCATCAGGAAAAGAAAAAGTTTCAGGCACTTTTCATGCTCAAAACCTAAATCTCGCTGTATGCCTTGACAATCCCCACATTAAAATATTCCACTGCTTCCACAGGTACAATAGTAGGTCCCTTGATGTTCTGTATACAAAATTTGTCGTAATTTTGGGTTTAGGCCAGGTCAAGAAACTGCGCCACCCTTACGTCCTTGTGTCTTCCTTTGACCACTGAGCCTTTGTCAAGACTGGGGAGCCACGCCTTGCCTTGGGATAGAAAAGGGGAGCGGATGGGGCATGAAAGGAGACAAAGGGGGTCGCTTGGCCCAGCCCAATCATATAAGAGCGATCGAGTTCCTACATCGTTAGATATCGGGATTATCCATAATGCTGAGGATAGAAGTAAATTAGTATCGCAACCAATACCATACCTTTAGACTCGATCACGATAGATTTACACTGTGTCATGGATCCACTGAAGGAGACGACGTCAAGATGTCTTACTTCTTGACGGCGTCACGCCAGCTCCTACTTACCACCTCCTTACCCTTTCGTCATAAACTTGATGGCAACGATATCAATCTGGCGATAGATATACAGTTCCGTCGACGAGACTGCTGCGCCGTGGCTCAAGGTCTCGTCTACACCCTCATCCATGTGGTCCAGATCTACAATATTTGTTCTATGCTCGCTGCTTCTTTTAGGCTCTTCGTCCGGTCCCAGCCATTTAACCTTCACCAAACAACACCCGTTCGAGCTCAAGCTTTCCTGACTCTTCTGTTGCCGCTCTACAGTAGCCATTCGATACGTCACTTCGGCCCAGTCATAGGTCAAAACGATGTGTATGAGTCTTGTGCTTAGCTTCACGGGTGGTCCGTCTCTTAGCAGTTCTTTTACAGTCCACGTTCCTCGAATGAGCGGCTGGTAATTTGGGACGATGACGGTAGAACGCGGTATTGACAACGAAGGTAAATCATGGTCGGATTTGCTTGATATCGGGTTTTTTTGAGAGGAGAAGTCCACTTGCGCAATTTCTATCATATGATTCTTGGATGTATGTTCATCCTTCGGGGTGGATCCGGGTGACTTTAAAGAAGCGCATGTTGTCCTGTCGAAGAGTGACGCAAGGCTGGCGCGCCCAATCTCACTATCAATGATCCCATCCTCTCGGCTACTGAGCTCCAATGGACCCTCGCGATTGATAGCCGGTACTTCTATGCTTAAAGCGGAAGTTGGTAGACCAGAGCTCGCACCGCTATCAAGGGTAGGCCCAGACGATGTCCGATCGGGCGAGCTCCCGCCTCTTCTAACGGCATGCTCCTTTGCGCTCGTGGAGGGGGCTATATCACTCACGAGAGCCTTGAAATTAGCCATCGTGTCAGACTGGTCGTTGAGATATACTGCTGGACTGAGTGTTGCTGCGATGACTCGTGGAGTTGTACAGGGAGCCAGAGAAGTGGCTGACGGAGTCCAGAGACCGGGTTCTATCAATACACTTTCATTCGGGTGAAATCGTGGTATCTTATGCATTGGAAGAGTCCATCTGATTCTTTCTTCAAGAGTCGCGTTGAAGCGTTCCACAACCCCGGTCATTTCCTTACTTTCCTTCCCCGGGAGACGAATCATTTCCTGACTTGGGAGCATCCATTTATCGTAGAGAACTCCATGGGTTCTCGCCGCGTAAAACTTCCCATGAACCTTAATGAAGAGATCGCAGAGAAAGCACGCACTCTTGCTAGAGCATATCACTCTTGGCCGCCTGAGTTCGGGGCGCGTTTCGTAGTAAAAAAGGAGCTGTATCTCAGCATGAATCTTGTACTTCTGGGTAGATCCCACCAATTGCCTGCGAAACTTGGCTTCCGCTGATACGAGTGAGTTGACCCATCTTTGTGTCCGTCTCTCTATTTGTGGCTCAAGGATCCGATCCAAGGTTCCAGACAGGGAGGGTTCAGCGTGAGTGATCGATAACGGCAGTAAAGCTGGTAGTGTTATTCTCACGCACTCTACTCGGATGGATCTGAAAATCGATAATCTTCGCGCGGCGACGATGAGAAAGCTACATGTGGAATAGTAACGACCAAGCTTGCCAATGGCTATCGGTAAACTCGACCTCGTATCTGGTCCGAATCTTCCGGAATTAGGTATTATACTGAAGAGCTCCCGGAGGTCATTCTGCGAAGCAAGCGAGTGAGCACACCTCAGAAGGCCTATGAGAATCTTGTGACTTTTCTGAGATCCCGCTTGTTCCTCTGTCATAGCTTCTAATTGCTTGTACAAGCGCTGCAACTCTTCCACTTCTGCGTGAATGCCGTTCCGATTGACCCTCGGGATGAGTTGTGGCGTGCTAAGCGCCAATGCTGCTGAGACTGCCTCAGCCAGCTGGACTACTATCGGGGGTTTATCATGATTTCTAATAGATCGTTTCGCGTGTCTGGACCTCAGTCGCGAAAAGATTCTACCGCGATTGAGGGCGATCATCTCTTCAACAAGTGCGCCGTTCTCCTTATCCGGCTTGTCTGTTAGGTAGGAGATTAGTCCATAACTCGTGGTGAAGTATAAGTAGTCAACCTTTTACCGCCGCTCGCTCTAATATAGTACCTATTCTTGTGAACGCATCCTTCACCGGTTGCAGATCACCTGCATTTGAAGCCATTCTAATGGTCAAACCTTGTGTGTCTTGATGTTCTTCCACACAGACTGCCATTACCTTTCGTGGATCATCACTTGAGGCCGAGAGGAAAGCCAGGTTGTCTACCAGGTCTCGTTCACGTTCAATGGTCAACTGCCTGGAGGGCGACTCCGTGTCTTTCAGGAGATGTTGAGGCAAAGAGTTTTCTGCCGGCTTTTCAGGTTCCTCATTCAAAAGCCAAAGTAGAGTAATATTCTCCTTCAAAATTTTACGGCTGACGCCGCCCCACATAGAGTCCATGATAAGGGTTTTTCCTGTAACTGTATTAGAAGGCCTAGGAATTAGCCTACTTATTATTAGATTTCAATCCGGGTTAACCTCAGCTAATTATAAATCAGAGTCTTAGTATATACTAGAAGAGACTTTCTTAATATATTACTTTCTATATAGAATACATATATTAGTAATTAGAAGATACTTATAAAAATCTAGAGTTTTATTTATAATACAAGTATCTAGTTATACTGTAAAATAGAGCGGGTTAAAGCGGGTAGAAGCCTTAAGAATCCGCCTTATTATAAGGCTAGTACCCGCCTTAAAAAGATAAGGCGGGGTAGGTACCTACTACTTAGTAATAATAAAAATATATCTAATTTACCTCTAATATTACCCTTAAAAAATATTCTAGTCTATATTCTAATTCTAATTTACTAGAGATTATATAGTTTATAATACTTCTACTCCTTTATAATTAGCTATTTCTACTAATATAAACTATTACTTATATATATAAAAAGGTTTCTAAAAATAGTAAGTTAAATTAAATTTTTTATTTTATCTAAAAATCCTAGTTTAAACTACTAATTTAATAGATATTAATATTAAATTAACTTAAATACCTCTTATTTAACTTATTAATATAAGATAAGGCTAGTAATAAGATCTACTTATATATAGTACTAGCTATAAACCTATTACCTATTAATAGAGCTAAGAGGTCTTTAATCTAAATATATTTAGAATAAAACTAGGATATTTTATAATAGTAGAGCTTATAATATAAAGCTTTTATATATATAGTAAGCGCGCCCTTAATATATATAATAATACCTACCTTAATTCCTATTAATAGTATTAGCTTAGTATAAGAGACTCTAGGTTAAGAGATAGAAGGTATATTAAGTAGGAAAGATAGAATAATAGGCTAGGGCTACCCCCCCTAGCTAGGAGAATTATAATTATATATAAGAGTAAGAGTAGTAATCCTATAATTATAAAGGTACTATTAGTAGGATTATATAATCTACTTTCTTTTATAAGTAGATTATTATATAACTTAATACTAGGAATAATAATATAATAGTAGTAATAAAGTATATTTATACCCCTCTAATAATTATAATAGCTCCCTCTTATATATTATAAAAAGGATATATAATAATTCTTAATTAGAGTATTATAAGCCTTCTACTAGGTTATAATAACCTATTTATTATAGGTTAAATAAGAGAAGGATACCTTAATACTAAATAGTATAAGAGAGAAGTAGTTAGGGTAGTAGTAGACTAGTAGGAGGGCTAAAAGTACTTATTAATATTAGTTAAATTATATATAAAAAGGGTATAAGGGTAATTAAGGGAGTATAAACCTTATAAAAGTAGAGAAAGGGGCGCGGCCCTAGTAAGAGAGAGGAGTATATAAATATTAGAATCTAATACTAGGGTAATATAAATATTAGTAAACTAGGAAGCTAGTATATTATAGAAAAATGCGTATTTTACGTAAATAACTAGCGCGCTTATATATTAGCCCTAGGGCTAGAAATAATACTATAAGTTACTAAATATATATTTAATAACTTTTAGAAATATAAGGTAATAGGACTAATAGGAGATAAGTCCTACTAATTAGCTATAATATAACTATATTAGGCTAGTACTAACTAGGTAATTATAATAAGGTACTAAGTCTTATTAATAAATAATAGTACTAATACTTAGTAGGAGAATTTATCGCAGGCGTAATATAGGTATAGGAAACGGGGCTAGGCTAGGGGGGGTACTCTACGCGTATATAAATTACGTGAATCGACTGTATTTAAAACCTATATTACGCTAGCGTTAATGACGTAGCCGTTATAACTCTAGCAAGCTTTCTATTTCTTCCTAGCGCTAGAGGAAAATTACGGATTTAAGGCCTTGACTTAGATTTTCTATATATAGGACTTTTAGGCTAGAATAAGAAAAACCTAAAAATTTCTTATTTATTACTAGTATTTACCCTGGAAAATACGCTTTTAGCGGATTTTCTAACTTTAAATTTTCTATACTACTTCCTAGTTTACTAATAAAGGATAAGAGAGAGGATAGTATATAATATTTAAAGGTTAAGAAATATTATAATAAATAGGATAAGTAAGAGAGGTTTTCTTCTATATTTTATAGTTTCCTCTTAATAAGCTAAATATTAGAACGCCCTTATTAGCTCTAAGTAGCTAGATAGTAGAGTATAAAATATAAATATAAATATAAATATAAGATAAATCTATATATATTCTTATATATTCTTATAATAATATAGTAAGTCTTCTTATCTATTTAACTTAAGTTTAATAAACTATTTTAAAGTAGTAAAATTTTAATTTATTAGTAAATTACTTTATTTTATTAAGTAACTATTAATTTTATTATCTTATTATTAATCTTAACCTTTTTTTAAATATTTCTTAATAGCTTGTCTTCTCTTACTTAAAAGCTAATTAAGTAAGCTTAAACTTTTAAAGCTCTTTCTAGAACTTTTAGTATATCTAAAAATTAGAATTTAGAGATATTATTCTATATTTTATCTTTAAACTAAGGATTTTAACTATAAGATAGAATTTCTTATATCTAGAGATATAAATATATTATTCTTTAATAATAGATATTATATATTAGGAATAGTCTAATTAAGTCTATTCCTAGCTAAGTCCGTCGATATAACTTGGTAATCCAAGAAGATACTAGCGCTCGCCGTTTTCTATAACAACCCTCTACTCCCGAGTATTCGCAAGATACGTTTTCTGTTTGTGCTAAGCCCGAGCCGTTTTCGTCCATCCATACTTGGAGCCTCGAACACAGATCAAGCAAATTCCAGATGCCATGACCAAAGATCCCGACCATGCCTGTTGTCCAATCCAGCCATAGCTGGTCAACAATGCTCCCGCAACGGGACTTCCAATCAGTAAACCAACACCAGCGAATGCTAAGACCATTCCAAGACGCGTCCCAATCACGTCAGACGATTCCGTTGATATCTCAACCGTAATCGGTCCTATCAGCGATACAAAGGACGCGGAAAAGTACCCGTAGAGTATGGAGAAGACAATGAGACCTGCCGAGCTATGGACAGCCGTCCACGTGAACGCCAGCAGCCCGCTCACGAAAGTAAACGGAATCAGAACGTTCAGTGGTCCAGCTTTGTCGGCGAGATAGTTCGGGCCAAAGCGACCAAGTGCAGCTCCCGCGTTGGCTATGGCTATCGTGTACGGAGCCAGGCCCTCACTCATATGACATTCTTGCGTCGCATAAAGCTCCACATAGAAGTACAAAACATAGACACCCATGAAACCAAAGCACATGCTGAGGCAGAAGTACATGAAGGAAGGATCACGGAATGATCTGGTGTCGTAGAATTTCCTTCTCTTGCGAGGTGGCTCGATGCGTGTTCTGATTCCAACCACGGAGACCATCGAAGTTCCCAGCATAACAAATGCTATAATTCGAATGGCCCACCCAAATCCTACCGAAGGCTCGAGCCGAAAAAACATGATAGGGTAGATGATGGATCCTACAATAATAGTTATGTATTGGAACACTGTTATTGGATAGGTCTGTCCAAGAACGTACCAATGCTGCTCCCGGCGGTGACTATGCCAGAAGCAAGCGCCTTCCTCTTCGAAAAATATTGCGGTACAATGGCAATGCTCGGAAGAAATAAGAGGCCATTGCCAATTCCGACCATTACTCCTTGTGCGAGGACAAATTGCCAATACTCATGACATAGGCTCGTCATCATCATCCCAAAGACTATGGCAAACGTTCCGAAGTTCACAATAGAATGCAGATATCCCAAGTCGAAGAGTGGACCAGTGACTAGGCAGGTTAGGAGCATGAGGCATCCCTGTAAAGATCCAATCCAGGAAATGTTTGATCCAGAGACAATTTTCAACGGCCCTTGTGTGTAATAGCCTTGATACACTCCAAAGGAGTTGAAGAGTCCCGCCGTGTTCATGAATATGAAAAAGGCGGCAGCAACCTGTAGCCAAGCTTGGAAGCCACCGTCGGGTGGCTTGTTGACTGTAGTGGAATCGCTTTTCTCCGTGGTCTCAACATCTAGCGGGCTTTCCTCGTTCCTCGTATCAACTTTCACCAAATCAGACTGAGATGGCATGGCAATCCAGCAAATCAAGAAGGTAGTCCTAGTAGGTAAGAAGTCTCCAGGACAAATCGAACGTACTGGAGCTGGTCAGATGGTGATCACGACGGAAACCGTAGATACTTATAAGAGACAGCATTGATAGAAAGTGTGTCCCATAGCGGCTACGACCTGCAGATCCCCGCTAAATCCGAGTGCCGCGTTACATTGCATACGTGCTAGACGGCCGAGGGTCGGTAAAAAAAGTCGTGTCCGGTGTCCTCTCCAAAATTGCGGCCAATATCGGACACGACTTTTTTTACCGACCCTCGGGCGGAATGGTCTCGCACATATCCCTATTCCATGTAGTCAATCAAATGCCGCATGTAGATCAACCTTTAGCGCCCATCGCTTTCATGCACAGCCTCGCATCCGTTTGAGAGTTGCACAATTATGTATGCATTATAAAGAAAGGCTACTTCGCATCCGAGGAGCACCCCAGGAGGCAAGACACCGCCCAATAAAGCGTCACGACTTCGAGTGTGATGTGGCGGATACACCCCTAATACAAGCAGATCTGACCGCCCTTAGGCCCATGAATGATATTGATCAATGCTCCTCTTGTATCACTGACTTCCGCCCCACCTTTGTTGTGTCCGACTTGCCGGCTTACATGAACATTCGGTGGAACCCTTCAACAATCGCTCAACTCATCTGATACGGCTCCAGCTGCTTCTGTATGAACCAATTCGACTCCGTCTGAAGACTAGAGGGTGGACGAGCCAGAGTTGCTACAAATCTATGGTAGCCAGCTCTGGCAGCTTCTCCGGCAAATCTTGCATTAATCCATTCGAGGTAAATAGGCAACCCCGCATACATGGTAGGCGTGTGTGTCACATTGGGCAACAGATGAAATTCGATTTGAGCGTCAGGAAACATTTGCGCAGTGTCGTTGATAGCAGCTTCCACAGTTGGAGGATAGATGATTGGATCTACTTCTCCTTGGATGACTAGGAATGGCCCACTGATTGGTTTCCCGCCGCTGGCCGCAACATTCTGATGCTTTTGGATGGCGGAATTTTTCTGCCATCCCGGTTTCAACAGGTCGGGCCCTACGAGTTGGTATACCACGGTTGTACAGCCATGTAACTGAGTAAGATACTCAAGACTCTGAGTTCCCTGCGGTGTGAGAATATCTACAGGCTCAAACGGCGCGTAGTTTGATTGCAGATTTGGGATCAAAAAGAGCACGATCGCTGGAACGATAGGCTCCTCAGGCGGTAGGTCAAGATACCTCGTAAAAGGAGACAAGGCTACGGTTCCAAGATAACCATCCATTGGTTCTTTCGCCAGTTTCTCCGCGAACGCCCATGCTGCCCCACCTCCCTGCGAGTGGCCCATAGTGACGAAGCCTTCGGAAAGACTTGGAAAAGCTTGTCGAGCAGCAGGCACTGAGTAGAATAGATCGTTTGCCTGTGCTGGGCCTGTGGCGTATTCATGGACAATAGCTTTGCCTGAAGCATCTGATGCTACACCCAAGCCAGCATAATCCGTTGCGATTACAGCATAGCCATGGAGAGCAATCTCATAAAGGCCTTGGAATTGATACCAGAGATTCTGCATGTTGGAAGGGGCGCACTCTGGAGCACTACCACTAGTGCCATGAGCCCAAGCTACAATTGGTATGCCTCCTCGATGTGGTCGTGCGGCGTAAGGCCAAAGGATAAAGCCGGTAACAGGCACCAATGTGTTGTTTGAAGTTTTAGATTGATACATGAATCGAGAGAGTGAGAGGCTTGGAGGCAATGTGTAGCGAGAGGTGTTTGATTCTTTCTCGACTTTGAGCAGTGTGCCAGCCGAAGCGCCGGAGGGATTGGCAGGAGCGGTGTAGAATGGATCATCAGATATAGATGGAGAGACTTGATAGGATAGTTGGAAGTTGTATGCCCCGGTCAAGTTCATCGTGTACATCGCCTGTTGACTTCGTGGGATGCGCCCTAACGCAGGCGCTGCATCACCTTCAAGTGCAGCCGGCGAAGCTCCTTTGCAAGAGTGGGAAAGGAAGAAGGCTATGGTTACAGCTTTGACAAGGCTGTAAGCATGAAGCGAGAGGTATTGATTGCGTGGGTGCTGCATCTCGCCGAAGTGATTCGAGGGTGGAGAGCACAGCAGAACAACAGTCTCTTGCCTGGGGCTGATCGTCTAAATAGGAAGGATGCAATGAAACGACCGAAGTTCACCTACTCCCCGTCCACGTATTTCGACCAATCGGAGAGCGTAAAGAAGCGTCCACGTCAGGAAGATCGAGAAAGCCAATGACGCTACGACGCACATCATGTGAATCAACACACAACAGAGTCCTTAATCCTTGATTTCTAATCCTGAATCCTGAATCCTGAATCCTTTCGGACGCCATGATGACTTGCGCTGCCAGTCATATCAAGGTGATACGCTCTCCCCGAGTGGTGGATCAGCCTGACAGCAGATCTATCGCGTTTGCGGCTAGACTGAGCGCTTTTCTGCGGGCCGTCGGAGCCGATCCCTTGCGAGACGCGGAATTCAGCCCGCACCCCATTAGGCTTAGTCCTCCGTTAGTAACGTCGTCAAACTCGCGAAGCTGGATAACGCCATGCATACATGATACATGTCATAAATTACAATCCGGCTGAGGCTTGCTGTGCCTTATAGACCATTGCTCGTGACGTCATGCCGCGTGGTGGATCCCAAATATCATGGTTGGACATTGTCGCGGGCGTTATGTTTCGAGCTAATCTTGCCGTGGGAATATCCCAAACCCTCGAAATGCCAGTAGCGATTGGTGCTCCTTTCAGGAGGGCATTGCCTACATGATAATTTATTCTCGATTGCCTGCCTAGAGAGTGTGCCACTCCATCCTTCCTCCGTGATCGACCTGTCGTGGTTGGCTTATCCCTCTTCACCGTGCTATGCCAGCCCTCCACTCGGTCCACAAGCCCTGTCGCGTGCATCCTGGTGGACCCCTGCTTTCATATACCAGCGATTCATGGCGCACATACTTGAATGCTCCAGGGTTCGGACGCGTTGCATTGCAATATGGTCTTGGCTAACATCTGGCGAAGCGGTGATCAAAGAGACAATTCGCTTTTCGATCGATTGATTTCTCAATGGCTTTTCAACTCATTTCACGCAAAACACCATCTCCAGCAGAAAATCGAGACTCCGAAATTCTTACTGTGGTTGGAGTGTTCATTGTCCTTGCTGCCGCTGGTCTCGGTTCGCGGTTTGCCTCAAAAAGAATTCTTCGCAAACCTCTCCGAAGTGATGACTACCTAGTCGTTTGTGCATTTGTAAGCCGGTCATCTCTACTGGATTAGGTTTTAGTTCATGGAGGTCTAGGTATTGCTGGTCGCAGAAGCAGCTTCCTTCATATGGGGTACGTTGGTCTAAATCCGCCCTTGATTCCCCATTGACTCCTGCTAGTCACCAGATATGGAGCACTTGGACATCATAAGGCGTCCCTGGATCTCAATAAGATAATCGCCTACGAAAAGGTTAGTTGCCTTCGGTGTTGTTGACGTTCATTAATGTTACATACCAGGTTTATTACGTTGGCTCGATCCTGCAACCATGCTCTTTGGCCTCTGCAAAACTATCAGTTCTGATCTTTTTGCGTCGCATTTTCATCACTCGAGCATTCCAGCTGACTGCCAACATCTTGATGTTTATTGTGGTCTGCTGGTGCCTTTATGATGCCTTGGGTGGTGCTCTTATTTGTCAACCTGTCAGATCAAGTTGGGACCCGACTGTTCCTAACAATTGTGGTAATAGATATGTCTTCAACATCGTTGGGCCACTCCCGTGGATCTTGACCGATTTCGTAATTTTGATCTGTCCTTTGCCCATGGTTTGGAAATTGCACACTACAACGCGTCATAAGATAGCATTAGGAAGTCTTTTCCTCATTGGAGCTCTGTAAGCACTTCGCCTACCTGGATGTCTAAGCTACTGATATCAGATCTCTTCTAGGACCTGCATTGTCAGCTGTGTCCGTTATTCGTATTCCTTCTTCTCACTTGAGGATCCCACGTGTTAAGGCTCAATGTTTCGTTTCCAGCGATAGTGACTGCTAATACTGGAACAGGGGACGCAGTTCCGCTTTGGAACTGGAATATCGTCGAGGCCAGTGTAACAGTTACCTGTGCCTGCTTGTTCGCAAGCAAACCTGTGGTGATGCTCCTGATACCAGATAAGCTGATTGCCAGGTTGGGGTCTCAAAGTCGTTCTTGGGCTCGTCATCAGCGCAACAAAGTCATACACGCTCGCAGTGGGCGAAGTAAGGTATCCCTTGGAAGCTCTCCTCATCCTGGGAGTGCTTCACTGTGTACGTTTCAGATCCATCCACACCAGGCTGTTCGCTACGATCTGGAAGGCTATGGCGGTGATTCAGGCCACACGTTCCTTGATGATTATGAAGTGATTACAGAGCCCGCGCCAACGATGATCCGCAAATGACCCGTACGTGACGCCATAGCCTTGCGATACTATCAAAGGATTACGCTTGGTAGGCTAAATCCTAGAGCGCTGATCGTGGGAAGCTGAGGCTATGGAGCGGGGCTATAGAGAATCTAGCATGAAAAGGGAGGTCATACATGTATCGATAAATCAGGATAGGATGTTTCAGTGCCTGTCCTATGTACTCTTGTAGCACAAGCCGAGTGGGGACAGCAAGACGCGAAACGCTATTCCTGTATGGAGAAGTCATTCCCGGTAAAATCGCCATCCGCGTTGGCTGCATGTATATCGAACAGCAGTTTTAATCGCTCGGCAACAGTATATCTTGGGCTCGGTACCTTATGTTGTGCGGGGCTTCTATTGTAGCCTTATCCCTTTCAGCATCGTAAGGATGCTGATCGCCCTCATTAGCTCATTATCACTCACCGATCGAGGTAGCCAAGCGGATATCTCTGGAATCATCGATTGACATGGTGGAGACGCCGGGCATCGTATCAATGTAAGGATGCGGCACGACAGGCACTTGCCATAATCACATCTTAGGGATCCTCCTCGTGCTTACACAGATCGGGAAGGCAATGTAGCGGTGTGAGGCAATATTGTGTGTTATCTATCGCAACCGTATAACACACAGGGCAAGCACTAGGCCCTTGTGGGCAGTCACCTGATTGTTGACAATAGTCTCAAATTACGGACTTTTTGTATGTATACGCAACATTCTAACGTCCATCTAGCCACACACACTCTTCAGACTCTCTTTCCCAGTCCTTCAACGATCCGAGTCGAAGATGGCAGAAGTTACGGGGGACAGACAAGAGGAATCCTTGTACCACCCTGTCGTGCAAGAACTATGCGACTGGGTCGAAGCCGCTCAAGACCGTCGGGCCGGGTTCCACGAAGCCATCTCCACAGCGACAAATAAGGGTGTCACCGATATGGACGACATTCACTGCTTGTCTGACTGGTTCAGCTTCCTTGACTCATTGCTGCTATGGGTCCCCAGTGAATCTGTTGATGCAACTAAAATCTTCAATCGGTTTAGCAAGCTCTACTTTGTTCTTGACCAACCTTCAATCTTTCCATACCAAAGTCCTGTTACTCCAGACTCCTCCAAAGAGTTCTCTTTTGTAACACAATGGATCATTCGCTTCAACATCACATTTGGATCGTTTATGGATACACCTGCGTCGCTCACACCAGAGTCACTGGCCACATTCGAAGCTAATCCGAGGTTTCACCTCACGGAATATCTACCACCTCGCGGCGGCTGGCGATCTTTCAACGAATTCTTTGCCCGGCAATTCAAACCGGGGTATCGGCCAATCGCAGCGGTTGCAGATTCTTCTGTAATCGTCAGTCCTGTCGATTTCACCTTCAATGAACAATTGGAAATCTCACCCTCATCGACCCTTACCGCAAAAGGTCTTACATGGAGTATTGGTGAGCTGATGGTTGATAGTCCTTTCAAAGACTGTTTTCAGGGTGGGACATGGATGCATGGATTCATCGCGGAAAGCGATTATCATCGTACCCACGCCCCCATTGGTGGCAAGGTAGTGGAAGCACGGGTCATGTCAGGACAACACTATGCACTAATCGAAGCAATGGACCTGGAAACAGACACGAACGACTACACGACTTGTATCAAAGAGGAGAAGAAGAAGACGCTTCGCAAGCGACGGGTGTTCTATACCCCCAACGAGCCTGGATACCAATTTGTTCAAGGCCGCGGGCTCATAGTCCTTGAGACAGAAATAGGAATGGTTGCCGTGTTGCCAGTGGGTATGTCAGTGGTATCTTCTGTTATCCTGACTGCGGAAGAGGGTGTTACACTGCGTAAAGGCGAGGAGATCGGATATTTCCAATTCGGAGGCTCTGATATCGTCCTCATGTTCGAGTCAAGAAGAAAAGTTGTATTGGACGCAGTGCCTGGTGTGCATTATAAAATGGGGGTTCAGATCGGACATGCTCATCAAAAGTCTTGATTACGGGAGAGTACGGAGTGTCTACAATACCTGAATCTGCTTCTGACGCAGTTCCCCACCGTCAATGGGTATTTCTCAAGATATAGGTCAATATTGTTCAAGTCCCTTAGCGTTATTGCAGTCACAGTAGTTAACAGGTTGTCCGTAACCCTATCGCTCATTCAAAGAGAGTATGTTGTACTACATCTCTGCCGTTGGTTACAGGCCTTGCGTTAGGCTATGCTCCAATGTCAATCCGGGAGGAAGATTATAGTCGTTGTTGCTTTCATCATCGTCGGACCATCCAGCACCCAAGCTACCAAACTATTTCCTTCCAGATACATGCTCCTTCTTTCTATAGCCTTACACGTTACAAGTCACCGTCAGCCCAGCCATGCCAAACGGCGGATTCCATTGCCCGTGAGATCTGGCTTCTTCCAAAACCTTTTTAATCTTGTCCATCTCCTTCCCGAACCAGCGACTCTCATTGGAGCCAGGCCACGGCAGGTTGCCATGGCGCACCGGCTCTCCAGCACTATCCCCATCTTTGCGTTGCTTAAAGAGGTAAAGTGCCGAGTCTCCTAGCTCTTCCTCGCCATCGTGAGTTTCGTGATACCAGACGGTGTATTTGCCACGCCAGGCTTTAGTAGGTTCCTTTTCCGCATCCATGCCATTCTCCCAGGTGAACATCCACGCCGGAACGTTCCCAAGAAAAGTGGGAACGAGGTGTAGTTGATTATCGAAACCGAAGGTATTTGCATAGGACCATTCGTTGACGTAGACTTCGAGTCTGACGTATTCGAATACCGCGTCTGTAGGTATTCTTAATCCTGTGAGGGAAACTTTCCCGTTGGGGGTATGAAGATCTTTGAACTCGATCAAGGGAGAAGGTTGAGGCTTCGTGTGGATGTTCACGGTCGCGGCGGATTGCATTGCGAAGGATCGGCGACGTTGAGGAGATGGAGACTGATAGGGATGCGAGCTTGTCCAGGTGGTAGACAACGCTTGTGGTTCAAAGGTTGGGATCAAATTTGCTCGGAATCTAGATTCCTGAAGAGTGAGCATAAGCAGGATATCGAGGAGTGAAAGAGTGAAGCGCTGAGTAAGAGTAGATGTCGAAATGAGGTCTTTGGGACAAAAGCTCGAGTTCATACGTGTTGTAGATTGAACCAGAACTGGAGTTCTTTGTGGAGGAGCCTTAAATAGTTATACCTGCCAGGGGAACAGCGTGGCCTTGGAGTAACTTGAGCTATTTCCAATCCTAGAGAATCTATTTTGGTATCAGTATCAGAAGACGCTTGATATAGAGCTGACGTTGAACAGTATAGCCAAGAGACGGAGCAGTGGGTGGAACCGTTGTGGGTGTGCCTTCGTGTCCAATCGATGCGCGTCTACTGCCATCTTACAAGCCCCAATTGACGGCCTTTGGTTCAAGAGTGTTGCGACCTATAGATCTCTTAGTTGCCTTACGGCGAATATCGCTGTCAACGCAGCCGGGAAAATTCTTAGCTAGGTGAACCATGACTTCAGCTATGGTTGTGTGGTGAAGCGAACCCTCGAGTGCTCTCATAACGCTGTTTACAGATCGACTGTGCTGCAAAAGAAGACACGATAGATAAATCTTTACGCAACTGTTCCTCATATGCTTTTAGGCTGACAGGATTGATGACTCGGTCAATACACTGCTGGGTCCGAAGGTGGTGCAATTCCTCTACTAAGCTTGGTAGGTTCAATGTCTTATCTCAGTGTGCGACCTTCATATAACGCCGCTAGTCTCTTTGTGTGAGAGTAATACAAGGAGAGACGGTTGTTGATGAAGTAAAAAAAGACAAGAAAAATTATATGGCAACCAAGAGGTAGACAATGATATAATCCCTGACGACATACCTCTTACCAACTGTCTCAGAAGAAGGTAATGTTGTCTACGCTAATTAGGGTAGCTGCAACCGCTTCGATGCCAGATCTCGGTTCAATCTACATCAATCGAAGTCGCATAGAGCACGTACGTTGAACTCGATACCACACTACTACGTGATAGACCGTTGTATGATGGCCTTCAGCAAGGATAGTTCAGCATATCATCCACTTAGTCCTATCCAAATTTTCATGAATGCCATACCATCAGCAATGCTAAAGTGTGTCACTTATCGCTCTAGTCTAGGAATAATCGTACTGAAACGATGACTTGATGGCTGCGATCAAGTATATTCACTATTGCGTAGGACACTTCCCTGGCAAACGATCCAGCGCTCCAAACGCGATAGGCACTCCATCAACAGCCATGTCAAACTTGATATTACCAAAGCGGCGTTGCTCCAGCATATAAGCAGGAATTCGAGCAATTGCTCTGACGATCCACCGGTATTCCAAGTAAGGTGGATTCATGCGTAGAGGGAAGACGGGCAGAATGCAGATAGCCCCAGCGTAGCCCTGGAGACCTTCGATCAGACCGTCCGAGCGATAGGTGCTTGGATGAGGAGCTATCTCACAGAGCGCACCCATGATTGGCACAAAGACATCGTAGATTCCGAGGGTCTTATCGCCGTCGGGCACAAAGGTCGTCACGAGACGTTCATCTTCAGCGTCGTTCACTAGAATGACGGTAGTAACGTCGGTATGATTGATTGCCATTGCTTTCGTATGATCAACTATTGAAATATGATGTCAGCATTGCAGCCTATAGACGAAGATGCATGTTCAGGGGTACATACCCATGCTTCCGGCACCCAGTAATGGGGCCGCTCGTTTGGCTACAGAGACAGTTCTATTGATGGGATTGCCGCTCGTCGAGTCTAGCGTAAGAGGATTGTTGACTATGTGAACCCAGCCAACAAGGCTATTACTCCATCTCAACTCGAACGCAGCAAGCTCAAACTTCTTCGATCTAATCATTCGATACACACCAACTGTGATAGCCCAGTTCACAAAGCGAGCTTCGATATTTCGTTTACGCTTTGGGGTGCTGACAAGAATGCTCACTTCTGGGTAGCTGTCCAGCTTGTATTCCGTTCCATCAATGATCTTGGCGTCCCACTCTCCAAGTGCAAGAGTCTTCAGCGCGGCCACCGTGACCATGAGACATGATGTTATACGAAGCTTTGGCCCGCCAACTGTGGAAGCTATGTGGAACTCGGCGGGTGGCGTCGGAATACCCAATGAGGAGGTCGTCAGGTTCGTTTCTATGCTATCAACGAGCCAGTGGTCAAGGGCGGAGTCATTTGAGACCGTTAGACCGGAGCCGAGGATGGAGAAGAGGGAAAAAAGATGTGGAAGGCGTATTAGCATATTGATGAGAGTGTGTAAGGTTGATCAATTGAGGTGGGAGGCGGGCATCATGGTCGCTAATGCATGCAACCGTTCATGGAATACCTATGCAGCGGATGTGTCGGCAGTCGTATATATCGAGATTGAGAAGCGACATATAAAGCACCATTTCGCGCCTAGCATATGAAACATGGCCTGATGATCCTCCGCTCCAGGCGAATACTCCTCGTTACCCTGGCGCAGGTGTTGTAAAAGTCTGGCTGACTTCATGAGTATAACGACTGACTGGCTTCTTAGCGTATGGTTAATGTGGTCCTGCGATCATAATCGCCAGCTCTCCATAACGCACTGATTTCCGCTTGCTAATGATTTGTAGTGAAACTTGGCCCGCCATTTCTTACCGCCGATCTTATGTTTTGAATGGTGTGTTTAAGCTTGATCTTTTGAACGCACGAAAGGTTGTTTATATCTGGTTGTTAAGTCCTTCTGCTTTCGAGTGTTGAGATTCCTGAAGGCAGTATGTTGTGAGACCGGCTACTTAGCACGAATTTTCAGCTGTTTGACGAGATTATGCCTTATAATACGTATCTAAGTAGCCGACGACAAATCGTTTTGAGTTGTCCTACGAAACGTAACACTTCATGGCACGCCTATCATGATGGCACAGCACTTTCGGTGACCCAGAATGCCAGCGGGCTGCCTCGACAGCGAATTTGCCCCTACATTCGATCGCCCAGGTGATGCATATGGATGACAGGTGCGAATTGGAATGAGGAGCCTTTTGCTGGGATCGTTGAGGCTTAGCCTGCGAATTTGCAGTTCCGGGTCCCGTAGTATATTGAAACATAATATTGCGAGGTGGTAGATTCCGTCGTCTGGAACGCCGTGGCTATGTGAAACGTACCGATTCAAAGGTGTGGATCAAATCATGTGTCTACTTAGAGCTTTCAAAAACATGGTGATGCCCGTAAGTGCAAACTCAGGATCTAGTATTGGCTCGCGAATATCGGCCGGGCTCTGTGAAATGGGTGATATACTGTCGAACGTGCGATCAGAAGCATGGGTACTTGGGTGTGCAGGCGAAAAGACGGGGTATAATGGGTGTGTACTAGGATGCATAACACAGAGAATGCTCGCTTGCCCAATGTTCAGCTTGTGGTTGACGGTCGTACCCTTCTTTATACTCCAGACAAGCACACAAAGATGGTCCTGGCGCCAAGTCTGTTATGCACTCAAGTCTATCAAAGGCTAGTATATCTCTGTTGTTGTTTCTTCTTCCTAGATATTATTATATCAAATGATAGGCATTAGACGCCGAGTACAGGCAGACGGCGATGAATGGGCTGGAGTCCAGCTCAACGCTTCCGTTTCGTCACTCCTCCGTGATGAGTGACCGAGGTGGGGAAATATTAGCGCATCTTTTCACAATCTCGGGCGAATTTCAGGTCCGGCAGTCGGGTCGAGACAACACGTCTTGTGGTCTATGAGAGTATAAGGGTATTGTTCTATTCAATTCGGGGCCTGATACGCACAGAATCGCATCAACACCAGCATTAGCTCAGGACGTGAGTCCGATGAATCTATATATACCTCCCCGTGCTCACTGTATCGCACGATTACAGACAATCAGAGCGGGGACCTCTGTAGTATCCAATCCACCAAGATATGCCGCCGGAACATCCACCGACGTAACGTCCCCCGACTCCTGGCAGGATTTCTGCAGATACTCATGTTGTGGTTTGCACTTCTCCCGTCCATACTCGCCGGTGAATTCGCAGTTCGGGTCGGTAAGCCCACAGGTTTTGTCCCAGACGCAGACCTGGATATTGCTGAGACATCGCGGAGTCATAGTCTCAGTGGCCAAGCCAGGTCCATGGTCGCCGCCAGTCACGGCAACGTAGTCGGCGCAGTCTTTGGCACCGAGGAACAGGGCACTGCCCGTGGTCCATCCCGAAGAGAACATGGTCTGCATGAGCTCGTAGTAGTTTTTGGACGGATTTTGAAGCGATGACAGACCAAAGGCAGCATTGGTACCGGGGTCGTACCACCACGCACTGCACACTCCATACTGATCGTAGGAGTCGCACGAGACGAGACTACTGGTTGTCAGAGAGCCGTTGTGGGCAAGCGCGTGCGGATTAGTGTCACGAGCGAGAGTGACAATGATGTTATTTGCGGTCAAGCACTGGGAGACGATATAAGTTTCGAGGGCCAATGTTAGATTTTGAGTGTTCGCTTCCAGCGAGGTTCGTGGGGCTATGAAGTTGCCGTTGGCGGCAAAGATGTTGAATGTCGTGAAGTTTTGCTGGATCATACCCAGCGCATTTGAGACATTCTGTTGATAGGTGGTCTTCATGGTACTGAGACCGTCGTAGAGGTCATTGACCTGAACAAATTCGGAATCCAAAGTTCCCGTTGGATTCAATTGTTTGATCACCCCTGGAGTCTGCCGTAAAGCAGTTTCCACGAAAGATTTGCCTATATCTTTACCCAACGCCTCGACCAAAGAGGCAGGGGATGTTATAAGTGGTGTCATTGCAGTGAGGGCCTGTAAGAAATCGCCTAGCGACACTTTCTTTGGTACTTTCGGATTGATGGTCGTCACGATCTTGCCAACCCTCCCAGTAGCCGACAAGTCCGCGCTTTGAATGGCTTCATAAATGGATTCATACCACTGCCAGATGGCAAAAATAGTGTAAAGAGTGTAGGCCTCATAAGGAGTGTAACCTCTCGAAACGAAGTCCGCGGGGTAGTCGCACATATTCGGTCCGGTTTTGTCACACTGCTCTTGCTCGTAGCCGACCAGCTGTTGATAACAGGAAACAAAGGAGATGTTTTGGGAGGTGCAATAGGTGCCATTTGCTTGCCACCATCCTTCTAAATAGGATGTCACATCGAGTACGTTCCAACATGCTGGAGTTAGGTTGTGCCTCAAGTCACTGCAATTGCTCAACTGTCGCGACTCCAAAGTATTTGGCTGAGCCGGCTGCTGCGATATCGGCGATGCGGCCAGTAAGCGAACGTATGAAACGATGGTCAACAAATGGAAGAGCGAGAAGACGGGCATTCGAGGACAGGCTTGCATCGGACTTTGGGGATACGCTCGTCGATACCGGGATCGGATGGAATGGATGAGTCTCAATAACGAGGGACAAGACCGATACTTTATGCTAATTATATTGAGCAGCCAGGGCCTTCCTGTACTATCTGTTGGAAGAGTGGCCCTGAGGGGCATCAATATATACAGACGAGAAGGATTGATACATCACCATCGTATTTACCATGCTATGCAGCATTAGATTCACCGCTTAGCTTCGTTCCACCCGTCCACAGGGTCCGTCATGTCTGTTCCCATCGCTATTCGTCACTTTGGAGGTCGCTGAGGCTGATGTTCGTGTAGTTTGCTGGAGCAGCCATCCACGTGGGAGATTGGATTGGGCACAACAGACAAAGCCCAGTAAATCCCGGGCGACTCTGAGCCATTTTGGATAGCATGCATGACGACACTCCAATCAAGATTTATGGAGAATTTTCGTGGGATGTAGGAGCTCATAAGAGCGAGTCCCGAGTGACATGTGGATGGTAAGCTCGAAATAGCCTCGTCGAATACATTTGATCCGTCAAGCCACGAGGGTTCACGGCAGGTTTAGGAAGGGATGTTTCCGTAAGCGCAGATACGCGACTGGACTTGCGCCGATGCGAGGCCATCCCTCAAGGGGCCAGCCGCTGTTTCGGCTTGCCGTCTACTTGACCTTCAACCTGTCCCTTGTTTGTATGGGTTCACAGATTCAAATTGGAGTTGGGTACGGGAGATGCTGCATGCAGTGCGACCTACGCGTGGTGGCTGGAGGCTCGGCCAATCCCACGCTACCAAGGATGGAACATGCAACAGGCTCGTGGGGGCGTATTTCGGAGCTCATATGCTGCACATGGCTCACACAGAGGATTCGGTTGTGCGACGATCTCGTATGACAAGAAATGCCGTTGACTAGGCCGTTTCGCTATACTCCACCCGGCTGGTGTTGTCTACTGGCGCCAGCCGGGTCCCTACGTGGACCAGGTATGAGTGCGGCACTTACTGTCTTTCTTAATGACACACCTAGACCTTGAGGCTATCGAGGTGCTTGGAAAGGTGAGACTGTTGGGAATGTGAACGTGGCTGGGTTGAAATTCCTAATCCCGTAAGTCCTCGCTTGGCACCAAGGATGCCTTGCCGTGAACCCACAGGAGGAACAGGCATAGTCATGAATAGGTAGGCTTTTCCTTACACTGCTTGGATCATAGAGAATGGAGATCAACTCAATATCGATCATGGGTCATCTCCTTCCTCAATCGCCTCCTCCGTCGCTCCTCGGGAATCACCTGTCCCCATATCGCTCATACTCGTATCCTCGCCTGAAATTTGGCTCAGCTTGCGCAGAATGTTTTCGATTCGCTCAGTTGATCCTTCCAAGGCCTCAAGCCTGCCAGCGATGTCACTGGCGCCGTGCTCATGAAGGAATTCCGACAGATGCTCTGTAAAGCCAGCAGCTGTTGTCATTGAATCTTTACGTTTCGTGTTCGAGCGTTTTAGTTGGGGCCTTGTTGCATCAGGGCCTTTGAGGCTAGGAGTTTGGGACGCAAGGATGCCATCTATCTCCTCACCCCTTGCTATTTCGTCTAGAAAGGATTGAGGTGGCTCAAACTCGAACACTGCCTGCGTGTCACCGTGCACGGAAAATCGCGAGAAGTCCCAAAAAGCCCAGAGGCTCTGAACCTTGCTTTTTGGCTTTTCCCAAAGATGTCGACGTTCATACCTACTCTTACATCAGCAAAAGCGACCATCATGAACAGATCTTAGAGATGCTGTATGATATTAGCGACACTTACATGCTGATCATGATGAGGAGCGGCGCATTTATAGTTCTGACGGCGGTGACATTAATCTTGTGAAACCAACGTGGCGACAAGACGAACTTTAGCGGCAACAAAATAAAGAGAGCCAGGATATTGAATGGCGGCTGGTAGGAGAATATCGCATCGCTCTTTACCCCTTCAAATGTCAAAACCGCCCTGCGAAACTGAATCTCTGACGTGACATTAGATGCAATCTTCGAGTACGTGCTGCTCAGCATTGAGACCAAGATTGTGAGGAATAGCGTGTTACCCAAGAACGCGAAGGTGACCATGAGCGTTGGACCAATGAACCAATGAAAGTCGGGCGACTTCTGGATCCCAGTACCATCAAGGCCAAACCAAACCCATAACATCCACTTGGAGATCGTAATGGGAGGATGTTCACCGTTGCCGAGCCACATCATGCTAAGGAGGAAGCCACCAAAACACCAGACAGCGAGTAAGGTCAAAACGGTAAAGTCTGCCATCATCGCTCGCAATGAGACAAACAGCATGTTCTCAGACATCAGATTGAAGGCCAGGCGAGGAATCAGGACAGGAGCTCCGGCGGACAGAATATCCAAGGCCGGTGCACCCGTTGTCCGGTCCCCTGTCGCCAGATTATGTACTCGAAGGACTAGATAGGCAACGTATATTAACCCAAACATAGTATCGAGGAATGACCATAAGTTTTGGGTATAGCAGTGCCACCCGTGTTCCAAGATAGAAGCAAATTCATCCAATACCCACCCAAAAGCATAGATGCAGAAAATGAGCTCATATACGGTGAAATGTTCCGCATCTCGATGCTCCATAGTGAGTATGTACAACACTAATAGCAGGATGAATTGGGCAATATCCATAAGATTCCTCGTGCGCGGTACTTGCAGGCGGTACTGATTCAGCAGCAGAGCTCTATTGGGATGATATAGTGTGATGGGCTTGTGCTTGTAATGATCCGGTATGATGTCAATGAAAGATGATGGGGTATAAGTGATTCGTCCCACGTAGATTGCCTCCGTGACCTTTTGGCAAGCTGGGGAGCCCAGCAGCATTTTACTCTCAGATATGATAGCAACTTCCAAGGCGGTTGATTTGCGCTCGTATCCACCCGCCTTTTGCAGAGTCCAGTGAATTGCGTGACTCGAATCTCGTACAACCTCCACTGGAGCTTTCTGAAAAGGCTCAAAACCAGCGACTAGGATATTGGATAGAAGTAACAGCCCTTCACGTCCAGGATTGTCTTCGTCAGTACGGCGTAACACTTTCAGAGCGACAAGCTCGCAAAGTAATGCCCGAGTGGTGTTTATGGTCTGATGGGCTTTGAAAGCTTGTTCCCTGAGAAATTGCAACTTATTGACGAGTAAGCAATAGATGATTGACTCATCGTGCTTCTCCCATATCCGGTGGACCAAAGGCCTCACAATCGTAACATTGATCCTAGCCGCTCTAAGTTGCTCCAAGCTGTACGGATCATCGATTGCAGCTATAATCTGGTGCCGAATTCGGTGAATGTTAGTGTAGACAGGCAGATCAGCATAGGGATTTGGTGGGCAAGGCAGATGATGCCAGTCATATTGCTCCTCGTCTGGGATTAGAGGCTCATGTACACTATCCGTATCGTAACGCTGCATAGTCTGTTTGGACGTATCCCACGCACAGCTGCTTTACCACTATAAAGATTCGTGTTGCATGACGTCTTGGTTGCGGTGACACCGAACAATCGGGACGTTCAATGTACTGCGCGATGGTAGGCACGGTAGTTTTACGGATTGAACACAGTACAGTGATATTTCCCGAGCCTTTTGACTTGCAGGCCTGTGGCCTAGCAGTGCGGGTATGTTACGATGTACTTCTGTGGACTGTTGTGAAAATGTTATTGCCACCAACACAAAAGTCGGGATCGCTTAGCATCGGAAGCTACCACGGATCGGGAAGGAGCTTCGACTGGACTAGCTGCCGCTGCCGTCGCAGCCGCAGCCGTAGCCGCGCAAGGCCCCGCTTTCTACTTTACTTACCAAAGAGTTGCAGACTTAAACCCTGGGAATTGCGTGAACGTTGCGAAGCGAAATGAGTTCTGGCAGTTAACATGGGAGACGTGCCAGATTTGAAGAAGTCTCTCGATTTGTCTGCTCTGACAGGTAGAAGCGTGCTGATTACCGGAGGTGCTTCAGGCATTGGTGCCTTAATAGCGACTACGTGTTTGGAACATGGCGCCCGCGTCACGATAGCAGATGTCAATGAGCAACAAGGCAAGGCTTTCGCCAAGGACATGGAGCTGAGAGGTCTATCGGTCAATGTGGTAGCCACGGATGTAACACAATGGGCCTCACAAGTACAGGCTTTCAAGTCTGCAATAGCCTTCTCTGGCAGTAACAGCATCGATATCGTGGTAGCCGCAGCTGGATTAGGAGGTGCAGACTTCATCTCGCCGGAAGAAATGGCCCCAACGTTGCACAGTGACCCACCAGAGCCGCGGCATGTCGGGCCCACACTTGATGTGAATATCAAGGGGGTGTACTTCACATCAAAGCTCGCCCAACATTATTTCGCTCTACCACCCGCGTCCTCAGACACCATCAAGAAAGCCCCAAAGAAATCGCTGGTCGTCATAAGTTCCCTAGCGGGCTACCTTCCGTTGAACGCTACTGATTACACAGCTTCAAAGTGGGCAGTCAGGGGATTGTTCCGCTCCATCAGATCCCGAATGGAGGACCTGGGGTATCGAGTCAATCTCATCGCTCCATGGGTTATGGATACACCAATGTCCAAAGGTCTCGCAGACACCTGTCGGCAACATGGGTTTCCAGTGGGCGACGTTCGAGATGTGTCTGATGCAGTGATCCGATGTGCATTAGACGACTCTATTTGTGGTGCGTTAGCCTTAGCCTCACCTGCGTAGATCCTGGGCTGATGTAAATTCGCAGGTCGTGCCATAGCAATCGGTGCCACCGAGACCTTCGATTTAAGAGATGACATCGGTGGTATGGAGGCTGGAGTAATGATGGATAAGTATATACAGGAGGAGGCCAAAGGGCTCATGGATTTCTTTGGGCAGCGACCGTAGACGTCCAACAATAACGTTGCCTGTATTGGTGTGCAATTTTTTCCATGTCCTTGAGGGTGCGGAGGCTTCAGAGTCTACATATGCGATTTACAGCGCCATGACACATCTCTAAAGTCGGTCGAAGATATAGTGCACACGTGATTCGGAAGCCATTTGTGCTCGACCCAACGCTGCGTATCTTAGAATGCTATGACGTCCAACGTCCACAGGGTGAAGCGTTCATTGTTCCGAATGTCGTGTAGGTCTGAGCTTTCATGGATGAAGGAGACCGCCGAAAAGCGCTAAACGGACTGTGGCAGTGCGGCCAGTCTTCACCATTGTCGAACCCGCATTATAAGTAAGTGTATCAATATTCGCGACTCTCGCAGAAATGGAATCGGTTCCTGGAGGGAAGATGATTGCTTTATGGCAATTTTGATATACCAGGATTGATCGCTTCTTCATCTCCGGAGTCGGCCCTCCGTGCCAAGACGCGAGCATCGGACGCTTACCAGATCGAGACGATGGTTACCAATCACTTTTCTTCCTAGATTTTGTTTCTCTCTCCGCAACATCCTTTCAGATCCAGTACGCTTGAGCTGCTATGTACTTGGGAACAGCACTAAAGTCGTCTCTCGAACATCACAGTGGCAAGAAATATCCCTCCCAACCCCAGAATGATGCGCATAGGACTCTCACGATCGCTGTCGTCACCACAGCCTCATCATGACCGATCCGTGGGCCAGTGCGGATACTGGGAACCCCCACCACGTCCGTGAAAAGCCACAGAGCCATTGTTCTACACTATCCGCTTGCCCATGATTTCAAAACTCGCCTAGTTCAATGGCTACGATGATTGATCAACCCATGGAAGTACCGAGTTCTGTGGACGTTGTCATTGTTGGCAACGGCCCTTCGGCGCTCATCTTGTCCTTCATCCTGCACGGCCACGTACCTTACTACAACGCCTCAAGGCCCCATCCAGATCCTATTCTACACACAAAGCTTTCCGAGTCGCCATGCCTCCTCGACATTGATGCCGATGAGCTCACTGCCCACTTTGCAGCATCTCGGTTGTGTTACTCGACTCAAGCCCTTCCTGTCAACGTTCTCCTCGACACTCTCGTACGACCTTTGGCCGACACAGACCCTGGCAAGTACGAAACATGCGTCGAATGGCGTTTCGAGGAAGAGAAGGCAGTCTCACACATCGTGCTGGGCAACACCGCGGACGCAGGAGGGCAATGGGCTGATAATCCGGTCTCGGCCAGCTGGGACATTGAGACTCTGAGTTATGCGGAGATGCTGTCGCTTCCTGGGTATTCTTTTGAGGATCATCACAGACACCGCAACGGCAAACTTGTCCCGGACTTTCACCGGCCCACACGTCGAGAAGTTGCCGACTACCTAGCTACATACCCTCACGCAGTGAGTATCCAAGATTCCATTTACACCAACGTTGAGGTTGGGGAGATTTTCCGGACTCATGAGGGCTTCCACATTGGGTCACACAACATTGTCTGTAAATACATCGTTTTAGCATCGGGCGTTTTCTCCCGTCTTATTCCTCCACGACCGCTCTTACGGCCGCTGAGCGCTCTTCCATCCGCCAATCATACCAATGAAGCGCCACGCCTTGTCGTCGGATCTGGCTTCACCGCTGCAGACGTCATCATATCTACGCCGCCTAGGGACAAGATCATACACATCTTCAAATGGGACCCCGAAAACCGCCCGTCACCGCTCAGAGCGTGCCATCCGCGCGCATATCCGGAATATGCGAAGATATACCGCCATATGAAGCTTGCTTCGATGAACATTGACACTCACAACGTCACATCTCCTACGAGGATCAGAAAGTCCAACCCTTTCTTCCAAGATCGAGACTGGGACGAGGTTTACGAAGGACTCCCAAACACACACATCAAGGCCATTGAAATGAGAAACGATCACGCTCTTCTCACGCTAGAGGCTAGTGACGGAAGCATCCTAGAAAGAACAATCTCTGGCATGGATTATGTAATTGGAAGGCGAGGATCACTCGATTACCTTGACAAAGGTCTCCTTGAAGAGATTGACATCTCTGTGGGACAGCCTCCCCCCAACTACAGTCTCATCTCCGGACAGACTCTAAGGTTGAATGCGGAGAGGAGCATAGAACTTGCTCCAGGCATCTTCGCCATCGGAAGCTTGACAGGCGATTCACTCATCCGCTTCGCCTACGGTGGCTGCGTTTCTGCTGCGCAGCAGATCATGAGACCTAGTCAGTCAAGACCAGGTACGATGGAGAGCTCGCCCACAGGGAGCTCTGCGAGTTTGTCCACGGCTCCCTCTTCCCCAATCGACCTGCACGCGGATTTTCAAGACAATTGTCTCCGCACTGGCGGGCACTCGGATCTGCACCTGGATAGGTCGACGCGACCGAAATTAATCATGGAAGACACTGTCGCCGATATGCAGCCTGCTTGATCCGACAAGTCGTGGACCCTTACTGTATATTTCTCTGTTGCGCATGATACTATATACTTCTCTTGGACTTCGTTTGAGACGAGTCTATTGATTTGATAGAGACCATCCAGTCCCCCTTGCAATATTAGCGCTTGATTTCTTGCACATATTTTCTGCTTCAACATTCGCATAGCAATCGGCGTCTTATGGTGCGAGTCTTTATTAGGCTGTCAGTGGGATCATGATCTTCAACGGCTGTCTGAAACGTTCCAACATACGTTGTACATAGAGAAACATACCGTGTGCTGGTAACCCCCCGCTCGGCTTCCATGCAAACCCTCATGGGCTGCTCAGTGGCTTTCGCGAAGTCCGAATCATGCTGGTTATCTCCAAGTCCCTCCAGATATTCCACGTGTACACGACAACGGCCCATATAGACAAAGTCTTGTCTCCTCCAAGCGATCAAACTCAAAGTCTTATACCTCGATATCTCCTCGTAGACTAGCAGCCTAGCCGAGTGTATCCTCTCGAACGTCGATGGATGGCATCAAATCTTCAGTATTCCGGTTGCCCTCTCACGGCCGCTTAGCAAGCACCGCTTCCCAGGACAGAACTCCAGATGAGCTCTGCTCAGCGTGATCCTCGCTCTTGTAATACCCAACGTCTATGGCGGAGTTCGCCCCTGCTCTACCCATCGCCCCATCCATCTAATCCAGTGTAGGTCTACGCATTCAATCAATTCCCTCGAATTTGCCGTGAGCAGCATAGGTACACATGTGAACACTGGGTGGATTCAAGGCCCAGTCGGCGAGCGTCATCGGCTCGAGGTGTTGTCCACGTTACCTCCTCTCTGCGATGTCGTGAAAGTTAGCCTGCGATGGGAGCGTTACTTCTTCGGGTCTGCGGTTGCAAGTATCTGTCTTCGGAGCCTACTCAGAGGTAAGCGCCTCATTCTCAGCCAGTATGTTTATCGTTCCAGCTATCCTGAACCAGGGCCTCATATGACAAGCGTGACTAACCCTTTCTCTCTCGCCATCATGCCAAGGTCCGGTTCCTGAACATCAAGATCCAATCTCGGCTTCTTCCTACTCATCACTCTCCCTCTCAAGGTTCGTGGCGCACTGAAATTGCATCGTAAAATCACGCGCCGGAATGCCTCCTCACATGCCCGTGACCAATCCGAACGATCACCGCGAGTAACGGTTGTCCGAATAAACAACAATCCACAGACAGATCCCATCAAAACCAACACTAGCAAGCATACAGCAACAGTCATAAGCGAGCATATCGCATTCGTTCCCGTCGTGTACGAGAACGTATTATCGCACATCACATACAAGCTCTCAGAAAAGCCGTGCAGCACGGCTGGGTTGTCCGTGCATCCCAGACCCCTCAGATATAACGGGGCCATGCTGTCAGCGGCTTGTTTCGTTATGCAAATGCGTCGAGGCCTTCAATGTATTGGAGCTGATATCTCGAATATAAACATGCTAAAGGGAAGATGAGATCGACGAGATCAAGGAGAGAGAGCAAGAAATCATGAATAGATGTATGACTCAACGGCTTCAACGGTCAGGAAAAGTGGGCCACTCAGCCCTCCGGATGAAATTCTAGTGGAGATGTCCTCAACGAGACATGTCCTCCCTTGGCGAAACAATGGTACGAGGTGGGAAGGAGCGGGATAGGATCTGTACTGGAAGATATAGTGATTTGATATGATACGTATATATACACAAGTGCATGAAACACTCTCAGTACAACACGATTTCAGCTGGACCACAGCGAACGGGCAAGCCTGTGGTGATGGACAGACGACAAATTTTTTTAAATAAGGAAGCAAAGCTTTCTTAAAGGCTGCTAGATCAAAACAATAGCTCCATAGATTGCCAGTGCGGAAACGTTTGGACGGTGGGGGATTTATTTCGGTAGGATAGCGAAGTATTGAAGTTGCTGCTGTATGCTTCGATAGCGAAATAAATCATTGTATAGTCGGTGGTATTAATTAGCATTATCGTTGATAGATAGATACTCGGTACAGAGCTTGTGATGGACTCATCTGGTAGTTATGCATTCACAATCCAGGTCCCACGAATTCCGTCACTCGCTGGTGCCTTCTTCAAATGCCTCAACAACTCCAAAAAGGATCATTGATGGAAAAGCTACAAAACAAGAAGATGGAAAGGCAAATCAAAAGGCAAAATAAACGGCAAAATTAATACGACCACGGTGCGATTTGAACGCACAAATCTTTGGTGCCGAAAACCAACGCCTTAACCATTAGGCCACGCGGCCAATCATTATCAAAATTCTTACTATTTGATACCATATTCGTATAGAATCTCCGGAAAACGTTGCATCTATCTTTACGTCGCCCCTGACGTTTCGCGCTCATGAAATAGACAGATATCGTACATGACGGATCTACCTTGTTGTTCGGTGTACAGGTACGCGCAACTGTTTCTAGGTTCGATCATGTCCCGGCGAGGCGGCGACGGGTCAACACCACCCTTGGCAGCTCTTGAGTTCTCATCCTGTTCATGACTACTCTTGTGAAAGGTCTTGTAACAAGCGCCTATTCCTGGTAAACAGTTGAGGCATTCTTTTCAGTCAGCGCGAGGAGCGCAAAGCCAAGGCTATCGCGCCTTGGCAATTTCTTGCCGATTGCGGAGTAAAGTACCTCAGCTGATTGCACAATTGACCTCGTCTATATTGAATCGCCCACGACGCCTCATGCGTTCAGCAGAGGCTGTGTCGCACGATAGGTGCTTCCAATCCGTCTGATTATATTTCATTGGTATCTTAAAGCAACATGTCTGCCTCACTTCCCGGACACCGTGACCTCCCCAACTCTCAGTACAATCTTGATACCTACTCGGGTCGTGTGAAGCAATCTGCCGAAATAGCAGATCCGAGGTGAGCTCGAGTAATGGGAGCCGCCTCACCAGCTGCTGGTGTGGTAGGTAGACCGCAATCCTTGTCAGCCATTGAGCTTCCCAGGCTGACAGTTCATCCGCAGAACCCTCTTCGTCTCTGCATCAGGCCTTGAGAATGCAAAGAAGCTTGTCTCTTCGTACAAACAGGGGCAAGCCCAAGGCATGACGCCTGAGATATGGCAGGCAAAGAAGATCGTGGACTCGACCCTGCATCCTGGTACGATCCTCGATATGGTGGGACCTTTGTTGAAGGGTCAAGCCTGATCGGGATAGATACCGGACAGCCAGTCTTTCTCCCCTTCCGCATGTCTTGCTTCGTCATTTCGAACCTCATAGTCACAGCTGGCATGCTCACACCCGGGCTCCAAGTACTCCACCCCCCGAACAGCTTCCAGCATTTTCTAACGAAAGAAAGACAACAGGCACGCTTCTGTGGCAGATAACCAACCAGTCCCTAAACGTTGGAATCAACAGCGCCAACGCCAACAAGTCCACCCCCCTCTCCATATCCACAATGGTTCAATCCTACCTCCTCGCCGTCTCAGCTTCCTGCTCCGTCGCCTTAGGCTTGAACGCAACTGTGCCCCGTCTCAAGCGACTCTCACCAAACGCAAAGATAGTCTTGACACGCCTCGTACCATTCGCAGCCGTGGCATCGGCAGGTGCGCTCAATGTGTTCTTGATGCGAGGAGAGGAGATCAGGCAAGGAATCGACATCTTCCCAACACTAAGCGAAGAGGAAAAGTCGCAGAAAGAGAAAGATGGGTCCGAAGTGCAGAGCCTGGGGAAGAGTAAGAAGGCTGCTACATTGGCAGTCGGGGAGACCGCGCTGAGCAGGGTTCTAAATTCGACCCCGATCATGGTGCTACCGCCCCTGATCGTGGTACGGTTGCAGCAGACTCAGTGGTTGAAAGAGAGGCCGAGGATGACATTGCCCGTAAATCTGGGTACGCAGTCACCCGATCTTGGGGAATTTGATAGCTAAGGGAGGATATAGGCCTGATTCTGACAACATCGATATTTGCTCTCCCCCTTGCTCTAGCAGCTTTCCCTCAAAGACAGGCTGTGCAAGCGAGGTCATTGGAGGAAAGATTCTGGGATAAAGGTGGGAAAGATGGGAAAGTCGAGTTCAATCGAGGGATATGAGTGATTGACCAGTCCTTGCACGCCGGCTGCACCAATTGCTCGATTTAGGACGAGAACCTTACATGGAATTATTGCAAATCGCTACCCATCTTGACATGGGTCTTGATAGACGTACACACATGGCTATATTGACTGCGCCAAGGGCACCGCGCCGAACCTTACCAATAGACGCCCTGTGGGTACTCAATATTCTCAGCTCTAAGGAGCGTAGCTTTCATGTAGCGAGGTCCAACATCATCCAAATCCTCTACAGCGGAGTAAGCTCGTGTACTCAGTCTTATATGAAAGACCAAGAGAGGAGCGAATTTCTCCGCGCCAAGGATACTAGAGGTTTGTGCATACGCTAATAAAGGCAGCAGTTGCGATAGCTGGCGCGGCTGTGCACCTCTTGCTTGTAAGCAAGGCTGGGAGGGCTTCAATAATTCCATTTCCTGAATTTAATCCTTCATCATGTCTCAGTCATCCAGCCTTTGGTCTGATCATGGATCCGCTGTCCGTACTTGCCTCCGTCACAGGAATACTCAATGTGGCCGCCAAAGTCACGCAGGTGCTATCAGACTTCATCCAGAAGGAGCGAGGTGCACCCACCTCATGTCGCAATATCATCGCAGAGGTCTCGGCACTCAGCGTCTGCCTCGCTCAGCTTGCTCCGATCTTACAAGGTACTGAGCAAGCCCCTCAGTCAAGACAAGCGGCGATCTCGCTGGGACAAGTCATCGTCGTCAATACGTCCTGCGTATTGACCCTATCGGAGCTGGAGAAGATACTAGACTCTTTTAAGCTCAACCAACCAATGCCTACGCTTGACAAGGTTCGATGGACAAGGACTGAGCCGACAATCATTGGTATTCTGGATCGGATTCGGGCTTCAAAAAGCTCGTTGAATCTGATCTTGACCATTCTGACCTGGTAAGCACTTCTATGACCCGCTCGCAACGAGTTGCCGAAGTGAAGGATGTCAACTGAGCAGATCGCCCTGACTCAAGCGCATCCGTGGAAGAAGCTCACCTGTCAATGAATAACCTCGCTACAACAGTCCAAACCATTGTCGAAAGCAGTGAGAAGATGACGCACAAATTGGAGAACATTGAACAAACGCTTGCCGCCCCAAGTCAATACGCCACATCAAAGATTTCAGCCTTACCGAGATCGAGTGATGAAGCCTTGAAATTAAGGCTATTAGGCCGAGATATCAACGATGGCCACTCTCCCCCCCAAGCACACATGCCGAATGCCAAATCTGATTTGGACCTCGAGCTGAGCAACTCGAGGGTATACTTGCGGACTTTTCACAGACACTCTGTATCATCCCTTCCCTCAGCTTCTGGCTCTGCTTCCGGATGGTCGTTCCTCTCCGGTGTCAGTCTAGCCCAAATATCAAACATATCTGTTCTTTCGCTACCATTATGTCCCTACGAGATTTGGAACCCTCATCACTACGATCCACCCTACCGCCATGAGAGTCTTCATGGCTCTAACATAAGGATTACCGCTAATTCCGGGCCTTCCGCTAGAGATGTAGCGAGAGCGGTCGAAAGACAATTTGACCACCACCGTGACATAGTTCAAAGGAATATAAGTGGCCCAGCAGGAATCAAGAGAAATCGCATACCGCTGATGGAGCGCGCTAATATCAATATGTTACTCTTAGGTAAGTCATTGGAATCAGATCATCTTCAAGAGTCAGCTCTTCTGGAAACGTATATTGACAGAATCCTTTGCAGGCGCTGGAGAGGGTGGAAAGACTACCTTCTTGAAACAGATGCAGATCATCTACTCAAACGAACTTTCTCTTAGTGAACGTAGGGGTTTCCGATGGGTCATCTTCTCAAATGTGAGGACTGCGTTTCGGATGATAGCCAACGAGCGCCAAACTTCAGATCTCCGCTACTTTAACGATAGCTCATACGTAAGCTTTTGTACAGAGGTAATGGGATGCTCGGCCAACTAAGATATTCTAGAAGCACGAACAAATAATAAAATCCACCCATGAGACGGACTGGGTTGATAGCTTTCCTCCACAATGCCTGCCTGCGATCCAGGCTCTATGGTCCGACGGGGGATTTCAGGAGATTATGAAAAGGGGAAATAAGTTAGCACTTTATGATGCCTTTTCCTAGTACGCCCAATTCACATCTAGAGCTTTGGCGATGAGGGCTCATGGATAATTCAGTTACGTCGGGAACATCGATCGGTTGTCCGCAAAAGACTACGTACCGAGTCATACCGATATTTTACAATTACATGAACAGACTGTCGGCCTCAGATCATCGCGCTTTACATTAAAACAGTTCAATTACAGCGTTCTCGATGTTGAAGGAGTACGTAATGGTGGTAAACACTGGGTTAAATTGATCCACGACGTCGGTTGTTTGGTGTTTGTTGTTCCTTTGAGTGGCTACGACCAATGCTTGATCGAGGACTATACATCGGTATGTATCCGATTCGTCAAGTTCGGGCGATCCAAAATCTCGGGACGGGAATAACGGTGTCCAATAGATACAAATGGACGAGGCTCTGCGTCTCTTCCGAACTGTCCCAAATTCTAAATATTTCGAAAAGTCTCGAATAGTCCTATTGTTCACCAAATTGGATCTGTTCATGGATAAGATTAAGCGGAAACCCCTCAGCGATCTGTTTCCTGAATATGATGGGCCACATGGCGACGCCGGCGCAGCCTTGAGTTTCATCACTCATAAGTTTCTCTCACTCAACCCCAACCCTAAAAAGAAAACCGAGGTCGAATACCTCGATACTAGAGATACGGGACAAGTGAGACATTTTCTCAAAGGCCTGGAGAGAAAGATTACGGAGGATCTAAGGCATACGGCGGCTGTTAATACAACACTCCGGTGATACCGGACTTCGGATAACCCATTCACTGTCACAAGTGGCGAGAATAATCGTCGACTACAAAACTCTGTCGTCCTCTCAAAGCTAACGCATAACAAGCTCGAAGTCATCATCGATCCGAAGTCTCACGCCCAGCTTACCGCAGAGGACCCTCGGAGACCATGCACGGAGCACAAAGCTACCCAACACTTCGAACGGACAGGTCAGGAATATGTAGAGATCAAGCTCCACCCCTTCCACCAAGGAGTAATCTAGGTTCATACACTCCTTGCACCAAACACTCTCCACCGTACAAAAGGTCCGCTCACAGCTCAGTCTCTCGGCCCAGTGGCTCTAAAACCCTTTCCTCAGCGAACAAACATCAACACAGAAGCATCTCATATCATTAAAGGAAATAGAAGGTCCAAGAACACGAATAGTACTTCTCTCTATATTCACAAAGTGAACAAAGCGATGAATGAAAACGCGCTACGACATATATCCCAGGATTGTCAAACCCAAGAGCTCGCAAGAGTGCGACAACCTCTCCTCACGACAAAATCTCATACAACAAAACATTACATAAGTATACCAATGAAATTCTTCCACAACCCCTACTACATCCATACATACCACCATCACAAAAACCTACCCTCTCTACTCTGGTGATAAAGCAATCTCTATCCCGTAATCGGACCAAGATCCATTTTCCCCCCGCTCCACTGAATTTGTTAAAGATCAAGATCTCCTATTAAGATCTCCTATCAAGACCTTATTAAGATCTCTTATCACGATCTCCCATATATAGCCCGCTTCCCTCCACCTACCACATCCAAACCACACCACCTCCACTCCGAAGCCCGACCTCCCCCCTCCCCCGCATCCCTCATAGAAATGACAGACCGGCAAACAACCACCCAAGAAACCCCTCGCAACAAAACCTCCCCCAAAAAGCCGTCAGCCCACTCGCACGCAAGAAAACACCACGATCCCTCTTTTCTCCCACATTACAGTATACTATATGCTATATCAATGTCAATGTCGATGTCAAAATTTGTATTAACCGTCCAACCAAACCATACCATTACCAAACCACAACTACGACCATAACCACTACCACTACCACTACAACCACCTACCAGCTCCAAAATCCACACACAACAAAACCATCTCAACCACCAAAAACATTCCATCCCCCCTCTTCTCTCAACAACCCCACCACGTACCTACCAGCCATCTTTCACGTAATACATAGACTCTATACTCTATGTAGTCCACCAAATCTTAGGAATGTAATTAATATCCTCTATATCCTCTAGATCCTCTAGAAAAAACATACTCATCCCCAGAGTCCCATACTCCCAACCGCCAACAAATCACAAAACCCATTTTCCTTTCCAAATCCCACTATCTTCCTTTTCTAGCGAAATGCTTTGAGTTTATATACTCCTACATTAGTCACAACACGCACTAACAACACGCACTCACCACACCACCCACCACCAACCCGCCCCCCAAAGTATCAAAGCCCAAATCCAACCACCCTTCCCCGCCCCACAATGCACAGCCATAGAGGAAAAACTCATCCCATACCGCCACTCGCGAAAATCCCCACCCCCTCCCCTTCTCTCCCTACATCAACAGTAATGAAAATCCCTCCGAGATAAAACGCAAGCGATATAGGACTTGGAACGTAGTACGGCGAAAGCGTACCATTAATAGGATTCCCCTTTTCGAACCAGCCGCATAGTAAAGATATCCGTTGTTAGCACACAAACCGTGTCAAAGATGCAAATCACGCAAAATTCACAAATGAACCCGTATTGCTCATCGAACAAGAATGTCTTCCCTAGCTACATACGCCCGACCCTCATGCATGTCATTCATTATCAATCGCCCATCCCATCCAAACTTCATCCCGAGCTGCCAATGTTCTGACTTCGTCATCGAAGGAGAAACAACCAGGCCCTCGCCCTCAATGACATTCGCCGACGTCAACCCCCATCTTCGTAGTAGTCAAGGTCCACTTGACTCCGCGCCTGCTCCCTGCCCTGCCTTATCCGTGCTGCTTCGCTACCATCGTCCGTGATCGTCTCTTTGAACCAGGGGTGCTTGAGAGCTTGCTTGGCCGTGATGCGTTGCTTGGGATCGTACTGGAAGATGCGGCGGAGGAGATCGACGAATTGCTTGTTGAAGGCATTACCTGCAGGGATAACCTCCTATGGCTTGGTCAGCGAGATGTATGCGATGTATGAGAATTCTTCTCACATGTAAAGCCTTCATCGCCTTGACGTATTTCTTCGACGCTCTTGTTGTCTCTTGATTGGGATAGTCAAGCTTGAGACCCCGAGTGAAGAATCTGCCATTGATTAGCACAGTCAGGGACACCAAGATAGAAACTTACTGCGCGGCTGAATTGCGATTGTTTGCTCTCCCACTGTTCTGGACTTGACGCACAATTTTCGCCTCGATCTTGCCGCCACAGACGCTTTCCATCATGGCTAGATGCTCAAGGTTGTCGTGGGTCTGGAACAGTGCGTCACCGGTGAAGAACTCAACCAGGATACAGCCGATGCTCCAGATGTCACAAGGATAGCTCCATCCCAGATTCAGTATAATCTCCGGTGCTCGATAATGTCTTGTCGAGACAACGGAGGAATGGTATTCGTCGTCAAAGGTAGCAGATCCGAAATCAATCAACCTGATCTCTGTATCAAGTAGGACTCGCCGCTGCCTCGCGATACGTTGTACGGTGGTAGAAGACGAGGGTATGTTGCGATTATATGTGAATGTTTGGTAGCAATTACCAACGAGAAGAATGTTCTCCGGCTTCAAATCGGTATGAATTAGATTAAGGTCGTGTAGAACTAGGTCGAAATCAGCTGTTATCCACTTGAGGCTGAGGCATACTTACAAGCAACGCTGGTGAATAGTTGCCGTGCAAAACTCTGTATCTGACTGCTTGGGAAGGGCACGAACTGGTTGCCTTTGAGGAAGTCGAATACACTCTGTCCAAGAAGATCGGTAACAATACATATGTGGTTGCGAAAATCGAAGCAGTCCCGTAGGTGAATACATTTGTTGTGATTATATCGATCGTTGTGAGACAAGGTCTGCAGCACCCGCAGTTCTATTCGAGAGGCGTCTCGGTACTTTTGGACAGAACGGATGATCTTGATGGCACATTTGGACCTCGTACGCTTGTCATAGGCTTCGACCACCTTGCCAAACGTGCCTTGACCTAGCAGTCGACTGACTTGATCTAGGCGAAGTTAGCGTTGCAAACTCAGACAATATGATTCGCATCTTGAACCTACATCGGTCGCCTATTGGCGTGTCCTCCACCACTATGTAGTGGCCATCTTCGTCATCTATCTTCTCATGAGGCGTCACAGTCTATGCGATGTCAGTAAAGACAAGCATGGTACGAAGGGCCAGCCTTACATCTTTGACCGACGGCACATGAACATCCCTAGCCTTTATTGGTGGTCTCGGAGGAGGTTGGTAGGCGCTGTATGCATCCCCTTGCACCTCAATCTCCTGCCTTTTCTTGTCGTCTGCAATCCGCTGCCGGGTCACGCGCTTTCTCTTCTGACCGACTTGCCCATCATCTACGTATGCCCCGGTACTTCCGTGGCTCGTATGTGAGCCCAGCGATGTGGGTGCCGTCGTCTGCAGGGACGTGGTCCGGTCTGTGGAGTCTGTGTTGGACGCGGTATTTCCGTTTGAGTAGGTGCGTGCGTGTGAATATGAGGCCTGTTGGTCCCTGGCAGCGTCATATGCCGCTCCTTGTCCCGTCCGTCTTTTCTTATTGGCATGCTCAGTCACTCCCATCATTGCCGGCTTTGGGGGCTCAATGCGAATATTCTCCTTCCTTGGTCGAGGTGGGGGTGAGTCGTCGTCGATGACAATGACTTCTTTTGGCAGTCCGTTCTTGTAAAATTCGTCCCAGTCAGGCCCCCGATCCCTATTCTTCGGTGCTTGTAATGTCGATGTAGATTTCGCAGTAGTCATTGCATTAGATTGAGGTGGCGGTCTTGATGCGGAGACAGCAGAGTAACGGGGATTAGAGGCAGGTGGATTGTTGGGGAAGCTGTAGGAAGGAGCGAGTCGTGAAGAGCCAGCCGGGAGTGAATTATTGGCAGCGTACGAGGCAGGGTTGGTAGTGTAAGCTGAATGATGACCGAAATGAGGACTATGCGGTGGGAGTGTTGCAGTCATTGTCGAGGGTGTTGACATTGATCATTCATGGAGAAGGATGTGGACAGAATTTGAGGTAAACGGTGGCTTTGGGGGGGGGGAGGATCGTCGGAATTTGACGCTGAAGCCCGAGTGGAGAGGGGCTGTGAGGCCGTTGTTACGATCTTTCCATTCCTTCCCGAGAGATGAGGGAGACAACGTTGAGGTTTTGATTGCCCTTAGTCTTTCGAAGATTGAAGAGTCGAACTGTGGCTCTTGGTTGAGGTGTCTCGGTCGCGCCTTGGACGAAGGGCGAGAGATTTGGGTTGAGGCGTTGGATCCAACACGGTTGGAAGGCAGCAATGGGATCTACGAAGAGCAGAATATGCTGACCTGAGAGCGTCTGCTTTATGTTACCAGACCAAGTATGGATACAGAGCAGACCAAGTGGTGCTGTTGACGCTGTTGCATGGGAGAAGAAAACGAACAGTTTCTGGTCAGAGGTCGAGCGTTCCCGAATCTGAAATGGAGACGAAACCGCTAAGCCTGATTGGGGTCTAGCTCGGGCTTAGCGTTGGTCGCAAGATGGAGATGGCGAAATGACGCACTAGTGCAGCAAAACAATGACTTTACTACCTAGGTAGAACATACACTCACACTGATACTGCACCTTCAGGTCGGTGAGCATGATTGGGCTCATCTACTGTACATGGAGGGTATTTCCTAATAGAGACCGACATCGGCGTAATTTGAAGAACCTTGGTGGCAATTCCTCTGCTCTAATGACGCTGGTCGATAATACAAAGACCATCAGCTAAGGTTCTACTCGTTGGTCCATATATATCTGATATATTCCGATAACGCAGTCATCTAAGTCAAAGGGCCCAACTTTATCCGAAGTGGAAAGCTCATTCAATCATCCTGTGCAAAGATGCGTCGATTCTGTCAAGTGTCGACGTGTAGAAACATATGTTGTACGTTGCTTGCATATATCGAACCAACTATCAACAAGAGCATCGCGCGTTCAAGCCTGAGACATGGTAACCGAAGCCGTATGCCTTCACTGTTATCCTTGATCGGTCGAGTTGTTCGCATAAATCATCGCTATGACTGATTTGGTATCTTTATCCTCAAACACAGTCCGATGCGCCTCCTATCCTTCTTGCGCCTTGCCCAGACCCATGCAACCCAATCTCCAAAGTAATGCACAATTCTCCCCAACCCTCTCAATGCCTCTCAATGCCTATTCTTCCCCCAAAGCGGCGCAACGGTCTCAACAGCTCGCTCCACCACCGCCTTCACCCGTTCCCTCAAGATCGCGCTCGCGCATTCGACCTCCAACGTCTCTAACCATACTTTGGCCACATGCTTGTCGAATCGGATCTCAACCCCGGGGACTGGTATTCCAATACTGTGAAGCCGCTCCATCTCCTCCGCCTCGAGGTCAGCTGCTTCATACTCGGGCTCATACTCGTCGTCCGGTTCGTTCTTGATTCCTTCGGCGTCAACAGATGCTATGGGTAGCTTCACTGGCATCTTGGGGGTGGTGATGGGGGTGATCAGAGGGCCGAATTGGGCTTCGAGAAACATGCAAAGTCGTGAAAAGCGTTCCTCTGGGCTTACGTTGGCATGCGGATTGCGCTTGGCCGGACCATGCCGGTGTCGATGGTCTTGGGACGATTCTGGACAGAGTCAGCCTGATGTGGTCACGAGTGGTGGAGAGTTACCCACGCTTCACGGCTGCTGGACTGCTCTCAACAGTGAAGAGCACAGCCAGTACAGCGTCCGCGATGCCGTCGTTCAAGGTATTCGCTTCCCATTCCACCATGATCTCGCCCTTGTTCTCGTATCGAACTGTCACGCAACCCATGACGAGGTAGGCCACCGGATGAGGTAGATGAATCACTCCTTGTTCCGCCATCTCATCATCATAATCAGCACCGTTGCCGTTGACTGCTGTGGCTCCATTTGACAAAGACTTGTCTTTGGCCCCTAGCTCCTCAATCGAACCAAAGGTACCCTCCAAAGCCCACTTGACCAGATCAACGCCAGCTGCACTCAGTGTGAGTCTCTGCTTGCACATGATCGTAGTTGTGTTAAGCCCGGCGTACTCTCGAAGGTCCTCAGGCGCCATCAGTGACATCTTGAAGTCATTTTGTACCAATACTCCAGTGATCAGTCTTCCCTCCTCCCCAGAGTTAGGTGGCGGCAATTGGGCGAGCTGCCCAACCACTTTAGCAGTCTTGTCCATCTTGAACGGAATACGGACCTCTTCTGTATTATTAGGAGCGAAGATTTTAGTTTTAATTTCTTTGTGCGCATTGAGCCCCAAAAGCTTCGACTTTAGCCGCGTCATGTTGTGCTTCTCTCCGTGCACGAGGATCTACACATCGTCAACGACATCATGCTGTGAAATCGCAGCTGGGACTCACAACAACAGGGGCTGCAATTTCCTCGATGAAGTCTTGGTTTTCGACCCCATCAACGTGGGCAGCAAAACTATATTCTTGAACACTACACCTCCTTGGTATCATTGGCTTCTCTGTTTCGCCCGTCCCTGGCCCTCTTCGTCCAATGGCAGCTGTACTTCGATTGCCCATGATGGAGGGTATGCTGTCCGGCTCATTCATGAGCTGCTTGGCCATGGTCCCTTCCACGCTGTATCCCGTAATGACCACTCCGTTCCTATCGCTCGGAGCCCAGCGTTCGAGGAGGTCTCGGCTCACGCCACTTTGCAGCATACCAGGACTGGCCAAGACTACGCACCCGCCGACATCGTCGAATCGCTCGAGGTTCTTCAGACTTCTAACATACCGAAAGTCCCATGGCCCGCCCCTCTCAACGTCACCCGCCTGTTCTGCTTCAGCCATTCGTTCTCGGAAGAGTCGCTTGATATTGTCGTTCATTGCCGATACGTATGTCTGATAAACCACCATACATCTTCGAGCCAGGTTCGATGCATAATAGATAGGAATCTTCTGGTACTCTGGATGTCTTGCCCAATAGTCGTCCAGAATAAGAAGCAGCTCTTGAGCTCGCCCGAGAGCAAACACTGGCATTAGCACCCGACCTCCGCGATTCAGGATACCAGTGACGCTCTTCATAAGGGCGGTTTCCCGCTCTGCTCGGGGAACATGTGATGCGGTACCATATGTGCTTTCGGTGATGAGGACATCAATCTTTATACCTTGGGGAACCTCGGCTGACACTAGATGGCGATCGTCTTCTCTGGAATAATCTCCCGTGAACAGAATCTTCAAGCCCGCGATTTCGATCAAGAACATCGCTGCTCCCAGGACGTGACCCGCAGGATAGGGGGTGAATCGGATGGACTTGACAGAATAGACCTGATTGTAGTCGATCGGTCTGATCTTGACGAGGCTTTCCAGGTGGTCACTTTCTGTATAGAGGGTGGTCCGTTGGTCAGAAGAGGAAGATAGGCTCCTAGACTAGTGTTAAATCCACTTCCAACTGGAGGTGTGCATTGACTTACTGTACTCGAACACTATCTTGAATTAGCCATTTGTAGATGGCTTTTGTGGGATGGGTCATATAGACTTCGCCTCGGAAGTTGGTTTTGGCAAGGACGTAGGGAAGAGCCGATGCATGATCGAGGTGGAAACTACAGGCACAAAAATTAGCGTCTGTCTGAATCCTACTTCTGCTCAGGGCGAAGGTGATGATGTCTTCTTGGTGGCGATAGCGACGCTGCAAGTTTCGTGGGCTCGAGTTTTATCACGGAACGGAGGCGGCCAATATGGCATTTGGGACATGAGCAAGGTGAAATGGTTTTTATTGATATCTCGTGTACAGCATTGACCGCAAGTACAGGACGTCGATACGTTAACAAATAGAAGCTCGAGTCAAGGTTTAGAAGTCCGCCGGAGGAGTAGGTTGGATAACCGCTACAGAGAATGCGCTCCATACTCTGACCACAGCACTGCTCTTTCCTCTCATCACGTCCATTCATGTTGTCCAGAAGAGGTGCTGTAAGAACGAGAGAAGACACTTACTGGCTGATTAGCAGGACGTCTACGGTGCTCAAGTCAAATTCGTCGAAGTAAGGTAGAGCTGCAAGACCATCATACGCAGGATGTTGTCCGGCATCGAGCTGCAACAAAACATCTTTAGTCACCGTGGCATTCACTCTACCAGTAGTGATGACCTACCATGACCGTTTTGCCCTTGTATTGTATGATATGACACGATCTTCCCACCTCATTACCTCCTCCTAGACACAGGAACATCAGTTCGTCCGCCGGATCGACCTTTTCCTCTATCACCGATGCCATCGCCGAAAGCTTTCTTTTCGTTGCCATTGTGGAGGTATTCGAGGAGTGGATATTCGGATCGCTTGAGAGCTTCCGAGGTTCGCGACTGTGTTGCCGTCACCATAACACTACCAGAGGAAACGCTGCTGGGTACATATTCTCCACATATCATAGAAGAGGAAGCAATTGAATGGTGGCAGAGCTAGAGCTTGCGAACATTAGCAGTTTTACAAGTGATGAGTGAGGTAGAGATATCTTTTTCTAGTTGCCGATCTCCCATTGATGGCTTGGCAGCACGTGACGACAGAAATCGCAGAGCCGCAGAACTTCCAATCTTGCAACACCATCACCAATCTCTCACTCCACAGTCCACGCCGGTCCTCCGATATATTGGGGTCAAGTCAGAACAGCTTGTACTTCGCGCTTACTTATATAACTGATGCCAGCGATATATAGCGAGCCGGGTCGACGCGCAGAGCGAGGCTCTCGCAGGTCCTGGCCCCACCAGGCCCTCTTGAAGACCCTCACAACGACCTATCCTACACGATGACGCAACAACAGCAACAGCAGTATCCACCACCTCAGCGCACATATTCGCCCCTGCCGCGTATCAACTCCCCCCACCAGGCGCCTCCCCACCATGGCGCGCCCGCCCCATACGCTCCTCCTCTCAAGCGGCAAGCGCTATCGCCAAATGCTCAATCTCCCTATAGCTCTCCCGGCATGCAGAACATTCAGTTGCCAAACATGGTGTACAGCACTCCACACTACGGCTCTCAGTCCAACGGTCATCCCACGTACCCCTCGCCTTATGGCGCAAACACCCACTATGGCAACCCTTCAAGTACTACCAGCAATCCGAATCGGTCTCTTGCGCAAGGAAACCCAACCTACACTCAGAGTTTCCCACCATACAGTCCAAACAACATCTACGGCGGTTTGCACAATATCAACGGAGCCAATAACTACAATGCCATGAACGCCCCGCAACAGGCAACGCCCCCTCTTTCTCAATCAAGCCCTGTGGGTGGTATGGGTCCTCCAGCACGACCAGTGGATAAGCCAACGGATATCAATGATTTGGGGGATGTGATGGTCGGATCAGGAATCGATCTCCGGGAGGAAGAAGCTGCGCTACTAGGTTCATACAGCAGGTCCGGTCAGCAAAGACAAGATACCGGATACGGAGCGAATCTGCTCGACAACCATGGGCCCAGCTACCAATATCCCAAAACCAACCTTTATGGTTCCAACGTACCCGGTGACCGAGACACCTTCTATGGTGCCGGGACTTTCAATCAGCAACCCACACCAGATCAGTCTGCAGAGGACATTGCCGCGGCAACCCGGAGGATAGCACTTCGACGGACAGCGGAAATACGCTCCTATCATCTTAACAACCCTTTTCTCTCGGAAGCAAGCGTGAAACGACGCCTGACCAAACAAGCTTCCAGCATGCAGGTCACTATTCCGACATCTGGACTACTGACTGGCCAGCCCGGGCACCCTCCAAGGCAGATAGCTCTTCACGGACCTGACCGAAATGAGGTGCTCAGAGTCATACAAGGAGAGGATATTCTCCAGCTCGATGCACCCCTGGCCGACTTGCTGGCTCTGATCTCTTTAGCGGCCGAGGAGCGGATCCGGGGCTTCGTCGAGGATGCTGCAACGTTGGCCAAGGGCAGAAGAATAGGGTCTCATGGGGTTGTACCGGCAGAATTGGCTGATCTCGCAAACGGCGACGGAGGTCTGGAGGCGATCTCAGGATTGCCAACGCCAGGCAATAGTGCCACTTCGCCGAAGGACAACCCTCTGAAGCGTACGCTCAACCCTAAATGTACTACATAGCCCCACTAACAATGCTCTAGGCTCCTATTCCGAAACCAATCAGCCGCTCACTCCAGTCTCCGCTAATATTCAAATTCCTACCATCCAGGTCGGTAATCCAGTTGCCGAAGCCCTACAGAACATCTCTAAGATCGAGAGAGCGCAAGAGGAAGAGAGGCTTAGAAAGCGCCAAAGACGCGAGGGAAATAAGTCAGGCATAGGAACTCCTGGTACTTCAGGGATTTTGGGCGAGGTAGCCCCGGAAGTGGAGAGAAAGGGTGGGAAAGCGAAAGAGAAACTCGACGCAACGGCCAGGAAGGCTCTGGAGACCCAGCAGCATGCAACTACAACCAAAACGATGAATATGGCTCTTGGGATAAGCAAACAAAAGTCATGGATGACTAAAGGCGCCGACACAGGACATGTCAACACGTTTCTCCAAAAACCAATTGCAAATTCTCAGGCTCCCAATGCCGGAGCTCCCAGCTCGAATGAGATCGTGAGCACGCTACCTAAGAACAGACTCTTTGGCAAGTTTCGGGAAGATAAAGAGACCGGTGCTGGTATACAGTTGAGGGATGTAGTCGCTATTCTGGAGAATGACGGGAAAGAGAAGAGGGCATTGCAGAGAGCCTATGGGCGGTTTGCCATGCAGAGGAGATAAGGAACATCTAGGATGGGTCCCTTGCAATTCCAAAGGCAAAACACGTATTGTTAATGATTTTAGCGAGGCGCTGGGGTGTTTGGAAAAGGTACTCCATGGAATTGCACTTTACAATAGGAAGCATCAACATCCAATTTGATCGGCGCAGCTCAGAATATGGCGGGCCTATGCAAGAGGCATGCCATATCTGATGTAACAATAGAACAGCATCTAAAGCAATCTTCGAACTTCAAAGAACTTGGAGTGAAATGAATCGTTTAAGAGTAGAGTCCAAATTGTAGAATTCACTCAAATCCCGACCCACGTTTTGTATGATATTCGCTTGAGAAATTCGCACTCCTCCACCAGTCACCACACAAAGTCACCAAACATCATACACATACAAGCAATGGCACAACACGCCCGCATCGAGGAACTGTCAGACTCCACCTCCGACTCCGACCCCCCCGAAGACGACCTCTCCGACTACGCCCCCTCCACCATCCCCCCACCCACCGGCGTCGACCCCGCCCAATTCTCAGAACGCTACATCCAACCCGCCCTCTCCCAAAAGACCGCTCAAACCCAACGCGGCGCCCTCCAACCCTCAGAACTGCAATCCTACAACAACAACAACAACAACAACAGATCCCAATCCCACCCCTCACAGCACATTCCGCAACCGCAACCCCTACAAAGCCAAGTCCAGAACCCGCCGGAATACAAGTCCTACCAAGCGATCTACCCCCTCTACTTCGACGCGAGCAGGACACGCTCCGAGGGGCGACGGGTGGGGAGGGAGGAAGCGGTGGCGAATCCGCTGGCGAGGGAGATTGTGGATGCGGTGCAGATGCTCGGGTTGAAGACGGTGTTTGAGCCGGCCAAGACGCATCCGAAGGACTGGAGTAATCCGGGGCGGGTGAGGGTGTTGGTGAAGGAGAATGGGAGGGCGAGGACGGCGGGGGTGAAGAATAGTATGTTACTCTACTCCTATTTGCACTCAATGACTATATTTTATCCTATTCCATCTCTTCTCTGTTGTCTTGTTTCAAGAATCTCCTTTACGTAGGGGATAGGAGTATTGGTTGGTTGGATGCGACTGCTGACGCTGATGATGACGCTCACAGAACACCATCTCTACAAACTGATCTCCACGCACCTAAAAGCCCATCCCACGAACCCATCCACACCCCTCCGGCTACGGGTGCAAGGCATGCCGTCGCCTACCGGTCCCTTGCCGCCGCCCGCCGTTCCGAGAGGCTGGAAGATAAACGCCGTACTGCCGTTGCATTCGCCGGCGCTGAGTGGGGGCGGGGTAAATGGGGATATTTTGAAGGAGGCGGTGCAGGAGATGCAGGGGGCGGGCGGGATGCCGGGGTTGCAGGGTGGGCAGGGGGGGTTGGAGGGGCCGGCGGCGGGGGGGAAGAGGAGGAGGGAGGAGAAGAAGAAATGAGGGTGATGGTTGTGTCATGCATAGCGTGGGCGTTGGAAGCTGGATCTATGATGTTCTTCGTGAGATGAAAATGGCCGTATTAGGGGCGCTATCGGCTGGAGCTTTCATTCATTTGGAATGTATACGGTGGGTATCAAAAGCGGAATCTGTGACCCTACAGACTAGAGCCCAAATCGTCACCGTATCCTGCCCTTCCCCCGGGAAGACGCTCGACTCCTGGTAATCTTCAAAGGCGTAGCTTCATCCAGCTCTTCCTCCGTTAGCTTGCTGCTCGTGCCTCTCTTCTTCGGCCAATTCTTGCAGATGTCAATGTTCGCTCTCGGGGCAAGCATCTCCAGCAATTGGAAAAGTAGGTAGTCGATAATGACGCAGAGACAGAAGAGCTTCCCAGCCCAGATACCGCAGCCATAGTACCTCTTTAGCCGGTCGATCAACGCGAAGCTCTGCACCCCCGCCCTGCCTCGCGTGGCAGACCACCCACCACCCGAGACGTCGCCGTAAAACTCCTCCTCGCTGATCGCGCCCGTGATCCCATCATAGACCCTCTCCGTCCGTTCCGCAACGTTGGTCCACGAATACATCTTCTTCACTTGATCATGGAACCCCTCCGTCCGGATCCGATTCGCCCTCAGCGCCGAAATCGCCTTCCCCGTCGCAGCCACCAGGTCGTCCTCCTCCGGCTTCGCAAACACCGTCATATGCGGCGGCAGGACTTCCGGAATCCCTCCGACGCGCGTACAGACGACGTACAAGCCACAACTCGCAGCTTCGACGATGACGGTGCCGAAGGCCTCGGTGAGACTGGGATGCAGGTAGATATGACCTCGCACCATCACATCTCGCACCTCCTCATGCCTCACGGGTCCGAGTAGTTCGACTCGATCTTGCAGGACGCGCCGTTCGAGCATTTGCTCGAGGTCGATGGCTTTGGGTCCGGAGCCGGCGATGATGAAGCGGACGTTGGGGTCGCTGGCTAGGATGCGGGGGATGGCTGCGATGAGGAGATCGGTGCCTTTGTTGTAGAAGAGTCGGGATATTACGACGATGGTGATGGTGTCGTGGATGCCTAGATGCTGGGGGGGCGGCGGGGGTGGTCGAGCGTCGTGGCGGGAGATCCTGGTGGACTTTTGAACGGCCAAGGGTTCGAAGTTTTCGGCGACTACGGCGTTGGGGATGACGGAGACCATTAGCGGATCCAGGGACGCTCTGAGAACGGTGTTCTCTTTGCTACGGCCAACTTTAGCGGAGGATATGGCAGGAACGTGGTTCGGTCATTACCAAGTATGACTGACGCCGATGACATGATCCACATCGCTCAAAGTGAACTTCAACAATTTGTTCGTCAAGATGCTCGCAGCATCTGCAAATCCAAACAAAGAATGATCCGTAAACACCGTCCGCAGACCCATCGTCCTGGCATGCAAGATAGCCTCATGGCAAAGACTGCTCAGGCTCGCATGGCCGTGCACAATCTCAATCTCTTCCCTGATGATGATGTTTCGAAATATCGGAAAAAAGGAGAAGACTGTTGGAAAAGTGGTTTCTCTATAGATGACAAAGAATGGTACATGATATACTTTGAGGCCGTTCGTTAAATATCGGATACCTGTTCGTCCCTCGTAGGCATGCGTAATGATGACTACCTTATGGCCGCGATCGATGAGCTTGGTGGAGAGTTGGTAGATGTGGCTTTCAACGCCGCCGGGTTGGGGAAAGAAGAAGTCGCTGACCATGGCGATGTGGTACGGCATCTTGAGAGGCCAGAATTCGGCTGCCTTAATAACAAACACATCATGAGCCCACGCAATACTCAGGACATTCAGAAAGTAATACCAATGTTTGGTGAAAAGTAAAGTAGGAGAGCCAAGAGACCAATCAAAGCAGACGTTACGCGCTTGGCGCGCTTAGCGCCTTGGGTTCCATCACAGAGCGTTTGGTGCTCTTTTTCCACTGTTCACCAAACATACAATGGCTTCACAGTTCTACAGCCGGTATATACCGCCAGTACCCATCGTTCCGGATTTTGAAGAGGCGTCTCGCCCTGCCAAGAAGCAGAAGAAAGCTAGACCAAAGCCAGATATATCGGAAGCCTTGCCGTCAAAATCTTCGACTAAGGTGGACAATGGCCAAGATCCACCTTCGCATAGCAGGCACCAAGCCGTTCTATCTAAGTACAAACAGGCTCAAGCTGTAGAATTGCCAAAAGAGGATGCAGCCACGGAGGGTTCTCCAAGTTTAGGACATGAACCTGAAATCTTTACTGCATTCCATGGATTAGAGCCCCTACCACAACCAGAGCAGGCGAAGGATGCGCCTGAAGTATCTGCTTTTTCTTTCCTACCAGAGTGGCTGCAATCCCCTACTTTTGTATCTTCATCAAATACCGTCCCCTTCAAAGACCTTCCAATAAACAAGAAGACCCTTTCATTACTGCAACGGAAGGGCTATGAGGTGGCTTTTGCTATTCAATCCGCTGTCCTCCCAATGCTTCTTCCAGGTCCTCAATACTACTCAGACGATCTATGTATCTCAGCCGCAACTGGTTCGGGGAAGACGCTAGCGTATGCCTTGCCCATGATTGAAGCCCTTCGGGGTAAGCCTGTGACCAGGCTGAGAGGTTTGATCGTAGTTCCTACCAGAGAGCTTGTCAGCCAAGTCAAAGAAACATTTGATCTTTGCGGGGGTGGAAGTGGGCTCAATCTTGGGACTGCGACTGGCAGCAAGCCACTGAAGGAGGAGCAGGCTTTGATCATTCAGAAATGCCAAAGGTACGATCCAGAGGGCTATAAAGCGAAACAGGGGAGAGAAATCGACGAAGACGAAGAGCTAATGGATTGGGACTTTGAGAAGCGCTTCGGGCCACAGGATGACTTCGACTTGATGTATAATCACGTCATTGAATACACATCGAAGATCGACATACTCATATGCACGCCTGGTCGACTGGTTGAACACATCCAATCCACCACAGGGTTTACACTTGAGCACGTGCAATGGTTAGTGATTGATGAAGCCGATCGATTACTTGATGAAAGCTTTCAGCAATGGATCGATATCGTACTACCAGGTCTTGAATATTTGCCACCTTTAGATCCGATACAGGAGCGTATATTGAATACTTTTCACACGCTACGGCGAAGGGACGTTCGGAAGATCATACTGAGCGCAACCATGACCAGGGATGTGAGCAAATTGACAGCACTCAAGCTCAGTCAGCCAAGATTGGTTGTACTCGAAGGGCAACAGTCGCAGGGAACGGCACCTAGTGGTACAGAAATAGCCAATCATGAAGCAGGGGAAAGAATCGAACTCCCTGCAACGTTACATGAGATTGGAGTGAAGATCCCTGATAGCAACGATAAACCGCTATACCTGATTCGTATTTTGGACGCTGCGCCGTACCCAGTTTCAGAAAAGGTACCAGAGCCACCTGGTCCCGGGAGCCACAGCTCAACATCGACATCATCGTCCGATCAAGATCTTGCCTCGTTACTTACTTCCGCACGCAACAAAGCAATCAAATCAGAAGCTACAACACCCTCAAACCCTACGCACGGAACCCTCATCTTCACCAAAACAAACGAACACGCAACACGGCTCGCACGCCTCCTCTCCCTAATCCGACCAAACTGGACCTCCCAAATCTCCACCCTCACCAAACTCTCCAGCAAAACCAGTCGAAAAACACTATCCGCCTTCCGGCAAAACAAGCTCTCGATCCTAATAGCATCCGACCGTGCCTCGCGCGGCCTCGACATTCCCAACCTCGCCCACGTCATCAATTACGACATGCCCAGCAGTTTGACGAGCTACATCCATCGCGTGGGACGTACTGCCCGCGCTGGAAAGGAGGGTAAGGCGACCACGCTTGTTGCTGATAATGAGGCGAGGTGGTTCTGGAATGAGATTGCTAGGGCGGAGAATGTGGGACGGGGTTTGGGTAGGAAGGTTGGGAGGGATAATTCGAGGTACGAGTTTGAGGAGGAGGAGCGCGAGGTGTATCGTGTTGCTCTGGAGAAGTTGGGGAGGGAGGCGCAAGGGTAGGACGTTTTTCTGATGGCGTTCAGATTATTGTTATTTCAAGCGTAGAGATATCCACGTGACCTAAGGCAGTCTCTAAAAGTGTGAACATTCAGCTCATTGCAAGTCTCTCCGCTATTGTACTGCCAACCTTTTAGACGATTGATCGCAAGTCATTCATCCAAGCATCCATAAAAAACCTAAACCATAACCACCACTCACATCCCAAACCCACGAGATCTCTCCCCCCCCCCAAATTCACCCCATCAACTGCATCATATCCTCCGGCGGCCACCTCGTCTGCGCAAAGCTCAAACACCGCTTGATACTCTGCAACCACTTCCTCGTCCCCTCATCGCTCATAATATGCGCCGCCCCCTTATCACTCTCATGCAACTTCTCCCGCGCACTCCGCTCATGGATCCCCACCATCGTCACCCCAATCGGCCACGCCGCCTTCCCAATACTGAGCCGCAAATACCCATCATTGGCATCCACATACCGGCGCTGCTGCGCCGCCGACACGATCTCCAAGAGGGGCGCTAGCATCGAGTCTTCGAGGTCGCCACGCTCGAAGTGGCGGAAGAGCGGGATCATGGCGGTGAGGGACTGTGTCATGGCGTTATGGGCGACTTTGCCTTGGGAGGAGGTTTGCACGGTGGCGGGACGGGCGGCGAGGGCGTGCGCCCATTCGGTGAGGAGGAGGGTGAAGTAGGAGGCTAGTTGGCGGTAGAGGAGGGATTTGGCGGCGGGGGAGGCGGGGATGGTGGCGGGGACGGCCATGTCGGGTTCTGGGACTAGGGTGAGGGTTGTGGGGATGGGGCCGGTTGTCAGGGTGGGTTTTGGGGGGAGGATGGCGGTGAGGGTGCGGTAGCGGTGGAGGCGTTGGGGGTGGGTTTCGGCGAAGAGGATGGCGGGTTCGTTTAGGGCGCGCAGCTTGAGGTGGAGGGTTGAGGCTGGGATGTCGGCTTCGCTGGGGGGGACTTGGGAGCCAGTATCTGCGTCTTCGGTCGTTGGGTCGGGCAAGTCGGGTAATCCCAATCTCTTCCTCCTCCCCCGCTCTTTCCTCGCTTCCTCGTCCTCCCTTCGTATCTTGGATTCTTCGGCCAACCGACTCCGCTTCTCATCTCGCTCGGTGTTTCGGACCGCGTCCTCTTCTTCGAGCTTTCGCTTCTTGGAGAGCTTGGCTTCGCGTTCGCGCTGGATGGCGGCTTGTTCGTCGAGATAGGCCTGTTGGCGCTGGGCTTCGATTTCGGCACGTTTGAGGTATTTGGTGCTAGATTCGGTTGGGGGAACTGGTGATGCCGGGCTACGATCTTTGGAGATCGCAGCGGACATTAGTGAGGCGAAGTCCATGGTGGCTGTAATCTAATGTACAAGAGAAATAGAGAGAACCTCAATCGGATGTTTTGAAGCTTTGCAGGGCTGAATGTCTTGGCAGCAGAAGAAGACAGAAATCTGGTCCAGTCCTAAGGGGGCTTAGCGTCGATTATTCCAAATTACTAAGTAATCCGCTTACTAAGGTCGTATAGGAAATATTAGTTAGCTAAAAGCGATGATTAATCCTTCCTGTGACATTCTTTAAGACACTAAAAATGGAGAATATTGACAAGGGAGTATTTTAGTAGCGATAATCGTTCAGGCGGATGTAATTATTTATCATTCGTGGAGAAAAGAGCGCCATCATCTTTACCGCAGAACACTGCAGCTCCCTCGGGACGTAGAGCCATAGCACTTATCCTGGCTTTAGTATCTGAAGAGACCACATCGACGACTGAGGTTGTTGTGCCTTCGCTACTTGAGTCACCCAAAGAGTCCCGTAGCAGGACTGCAGGTTCCCAGACATTGCAATGTGACTCTCTAGTGTCAGAGAACCGGAGGCTGTCTCTGCTAAAAGCTATTTGCTTGATGTAGACGTTGGAAGACTTGACCCGGTAGAGCAATCGCAGCGTGTCAAATTCAAAGACCTGGACTGTTCCACCCCCAGCGCCACCTGCGAGTAAGCGTCCATTGCTTGGCAGCGAGCGTATGGCAGTCTGCGCGGAAGCTCTCCAACTCCTGATCATCAAACGAATCAATGAGTACGAGTTCACCATCGAGATAAGATGATGCGATGACGCCGATATTTGAGTCTGGGTTGAAACCGATGGCGGTGACCATATGTGTACTCGTTTCGCCAGTAGCCAAATTCTTGCCGCACCTACCGTAATATGCATATCCCTCAAGGTCTCAGAGAATTATCGGTCGACCGCTATAAGCAACAGCCATCATTCTGTGGCTCACGGCGATGGATATAGCAACGGTGTATGATGTAACCTCGTGTCCAAGAACTCACCTGAGTCACTCCATCGCCTATTAGGTTGCTGGGCACCGGCATTATCGAGATCCCATGACGCAATGTATTTTTTCGATGACGCAGCTATTAGAGAAGTCCTGGTCAAAGGTGAGATACATGAAGCGTTGAAGGGCACGGAACTCGTGGATAGTTTCACCCGTGTAGGTATCCCAGATCCGGATCGTCTTTATTCCGCAAGATGCCATCAATCCCGTCTTGCTCTTGAATCGCGAAGTTCTCACAGACTCACCGTGATCTATCATCTTGTATTCCTGAAACGACGTCGCATGGTACAAGGGGCCCATTCCAGTAGTCAAGCCGACTGCGAAGAAATAATCTCTGTGACAAATGGCGCTGGTCTGGCCTTCACGAAAGTCGATGCAAGACAACCGGTCGTCCCATTGAGCATTTGAGAGACCTACCACAGAGAGCTTCCGTCAATGGTTTTCAGTCTAGTGAATTGCAGACTTCGTAGGACAGGATGGCAGGATCAGGGAATAAATCGCTGAAGGTGACATTGTGAGAGCATCAGCAAACTTCGCAACAATGCTGACAAAGTCTGTTGTCCAGCCACTGATCGTCTGCACCAACCGGTCAAGCGGTGACCTTTCGGTGGCGCATGAGGCGAGATATGTCCTAAGATGCTTCGCGGCACGAATTAAAGGGGTGAGATTATGTGTTCGGGCAACGAACTCGATCCATGACAGGACATTTGCCTCCAGGAATTTGTCGACAAGAAAGAGGACATCGTTGGCTAAGGGGCTAGCCCTGGCTAGATGATACGAGAATGCGCTACAGGCGTAGATTGAAAATCTGGCCCTTTTGCCCGCGATGTCCAAGGCAGAACCACGTCTGCCGGTCCGAGGAGATCTCATCTCTTTCCCCGTGAGATACGTGAGACATGCTCTAGTAAGCCTCGTGTGTGCTTCCGTTTTGTTGGCAGCGAAGTCGGATTCCAAGTCATCGCTCAATAGGAAATCTCTGGCCGTTCCATGAACCATCTGCACCTTGCCGAACTTATCAACATTCACAAAGTGGCCATAAAGTACCTAGATACACTCCTCAAGTTTAGGAAACTTATCGTTGATGTCTAATGTCAGAGCGCCGTCAACCTCCTTCATTGTCATTGGCCTTGTTGCACATATGATCCAGGTAAAAATAGCTTTAGCGAGCTTCTTCCCACTCGGGGTTTACATCATCGATTCTAGTGTCCTATGGTATAAGGGTTCCATATCCTTAAGAATCTCCTCGAGAGCTTTGCTCAATTCTTGTTCGCCGTAAGGACCGGACAAATCACCAATGACCAAGAATGTCCACTGGAAAGATCCTTCCGATTTCGCCAGTATCTTTTTGACCAGTGTAGCACGATCCTTGTCGTCTTTCAAAATTAGAGACTTCGCCTTCGCCTCAACCAGAAGCTTAATGTCAGGCAGAGTATCTGCTGTTGAGATCTTTTCATGCTGCAATCGATAAATGCCGAGACTTGAGAAATGGTTGGCCAATTTAGGAATCTCTCGGCTCGTGATCAGAACTCGTAACGGTATTTACTGGTCAAGCTTCGCCAGCATTTAATCGAAAAATTATACGTAATTTGTACATTCATCTAGCGCATCAATAACGCAGTATTGCTCCGGAATAACCATCTGGTAAGTGCCACATAGGAACAGTGCATGCCATATGGTGCGTTCGTTATCCTTGTCAAACCTCATACCATCTTTCTGCATCTCCAAGAGCGTGTCTCGCATCTGGGTGTTGGTACAAGCCATTTGGAAAGCCAGAGATCGAAGACAGGCACTAAGCCGCGACTTAAATTTGTCGCCGTATTTGAAGAAAAAATAGCTGCAGTCTGCGTCAAAGTCTTGTAGATGACCAACTGCATAGCCTGCGAGAACAGACTCGCCAGCCGCCGATTTTCCAGTGACCCAGAGCACACTTGGAGCTTCTAGAGCAAAGGTACTCCATCTCAACTAGCTTTTTTCGATATAAAACACTCGCAGGTTCCCGCCATACGGGCATCTTCGCTGGCGACGAGGTCAGCTGCTGATTTTCCAGGTATCTGTAGGTATTGTTCCAGGTCCTTGATCTGCATGTTCCGTGTTCTCTCTTTCGATCTCAGCTTTATTTGAATACTGAGCACATTCGCCATGAACTTTATGGTTTGCCCTACCTAGGTTGGAGGTAGTTTGAACCATAGACGCAAGCGCGTTGCGAATGACTACGTAGTTGGGATCTGTTAGTGTCTCGAATTTGCAAATTGAACGGTGATCAGCATTCATCGGTATTTACTTTTCTCCACGATAACCTAGCGTGGCCGAGTCGGGATCAACGATGAGCGTGCTAAGGATCCCAATTTTGAGCTTTTGTGTCTCGTAGAACGACCAGAGGTTTACGTCAGCACAGTAGTTGCGAAACTCATCAGTGATAGACTAGACAGCTCCGGAGCCTCGTTCAAGGTCAGCAACGTAGGCACGGGACGGAAAGGCAAAGTGCAGAATGTTGTTCAGGAGCTTGGCCGAGTCAGAACCTCTATGGGGCGTCGCAAGAAAGCAGATTGTGTGGACGCGTTCGGCCAAGTCCATGTACGCTGCATCTTGCCTTTCGAGCATGTAGGCTTTCTTGATAACCAGGCCTCCCCTACTATGCCCGATGAGCACTATCGCCGTATTTGCCTGGCTTAGATATGGTGAAGTACTCTTTTCGCCAAGTAAAGACTTGCCGAAGTGATAAATGTTTAGGCAGTTGTCCTTGCCCTTGACCCAGTCTGAGTCATACCCGAAGCTATGTATTCGTATATTCCCGAATGCCGAATCTTTAGGAAGCCATTCCTGCGGTTCATAGTGTGTAATTGAGCTTGTTTTGCCCCATGTCTTCCTCGAACCACCGCCAAGCTCATGCACGAAATTGAAGTCGATGAGAGACTCGGATGGAGTCTAGAGGGGGCTCAGTCCAAATGATCCTCTTGGGTCATCCACGCCATCGCTGGTGGAGGTAGTGGTTCTTAACGTAGTGGCAAAAATTAAGTCCGTATCCTTGTGCCGGAAAGTCAAACTCGACTGTGTAAGATCCAGTCTAGCCAAACGTGCCAACGACTAAATCAAAGACTTGAAAATTTTCTGGGAATAGAAAAAAGCCCCCCCACTCTAGCTCAGCTCTTTCACCGAGTAGATATCAAACTTACCAAAGTGTCCTGGCATCCTGTCTCAGATGATGCCAGCAATCCAAAGAAGCCTTACGGAGTACTCCCTATTGAACATTTCTTGACCTATGCCAATGGGCTCTCACGAAAAGGAAAGCTGGATGAAGGTACGACAAGCGCTTCATCCCATCACACCAATCACCTTCCACATATAATAGATCCTTACCGTATCCGTCGGACCGTAAGCGTTCCCGAACCACAAGGAGTAACGCGCTCATCAAGTACCTCTAGAAAACGGCGTTTCGCAGATTGTGAAGCGTCTGATCCTCGTCGCCAAAGCTACGTCAAAATCTTCAAACAAGTTCTACAAAGTCGCTGAGAACATTGACTTACAGATTTTCACAAGGTATTCGGAAATTGAGGCAGTCAGCCCTACCATACTAGTGGCTTGGCAATGGACACACCAAATTGTTTTGTAACACCTTGTACCTATTCTTACCTCCTTAGAGTATTATGCACATAGCTCAAAATCATGTTGTTCAACAGTCGGGTGCATCGCTTTGCAGAAGTCCTTTCGCACTAGCATCAAAAAGGGTGTGGGGATTATTGGAAGGTAGGGGGCAGACGTAGGCACGCATCGAATATCACGTCCTTCGAGATTTCAATCTTTCCATTTTTAAAAAGTACAGGTCCAAAAGCTCTTGACAACTCTGCTAGGCATCAACGATGGCTTCCGAACCGCCCTATCCGACCATCTCAGCCGGCGATCACAAAGCATATATGGAATACGCCCTGGAGCGGGCCCGCCTCTCACCGCCCGCATCCACCAAATTCTGCGTAGGGGCCGTCCTCGTCGACGCGGACGAGAACGCCATCCTCTCCACAGGCTACTCCTTGGAACTACCGCGGGACTCCCTGGGCGATCCCGGCAGCACGCACGCGGAGCAGTGCTGCTTCATCAAGGTGGCCCAGATGCATGACCTCCCCGAGGAGCGTATTGGGGAAGTGCTGCCGAAGAACACCGTCCTGTATACGACCATGGAGCCGTGCAATAAGCGGTTGAGTGGGAATCGGACATGTGTGGAGAGGATCTTGCGGCTTAATGGCGCGATAAAGGTGGTTTATGTGGGCGTCAGGGAGCCAGAGGTGTTTGTCGGGGAGAATGTGGGGATGCAGAAGCTGAAGGATGCGGGAGTCGTTGTGGAGGTCGTAGAGGGGATGCAAGATCGGATATTGCAAGTCTCTACCGCTGGACATGAGGTTGAGAAGAGTTGATGGCAAAACACTGAAGTCGGCAGTGTTTCTGCGCAATGCTCTCGGTGAAAGCCTGGGCAAAATATTCAATGAGGACGGAGCTGGACTTTGGGACGTTATACGGTGGGTCTTTCATATAATGCAAGAAAACCTCCTTGCAATGAGCTTCTCTCTGGAGCTATCCATATCTCTGTACTAACTCCCTCATATCACCAAGCATTCTATAAATTTTTGTCAGCAACAGCGTTCCTTGTAGGGTCACAAAACTTCGTACTGTTCTCTGAGTGCATGATTTTGGGTGAAGAGGGCAGATACGTGCGTATTGAATCTTCTGTTCCAGGTTAGGCTCGGGAAAAGGTCCAAGATAGGCATAGAAATGGCATCCTCACAGCTTGTAGAGATCCAAACGTCCGTCGTAGTCCTCTTCAGGCGGAGATTTCTCATTGTAAGAATGGTACGCTGCTAGGAATTCGGCGCCGAACCTATTGCAAACGGGCCGCCACTGGCCAAACTCATCTTCATCAAGCGGCTGCATGTGAGCTTAATGATTTCTGTTGCGTCAATCGGTCTAGGTCAGCACTTACATTCGTTATGAGCGTAGAAGCTGCATGCATCGAAGATGAGAGATTCCCCCGTCCCCACGTCGATCCCCGAATTCGCATGCCAAAGATCGCCGTGCACGAGCGAGGGTTTCAAAGACCGGCCGTCGCTCTCAAGTGGGCGCAGAAGACGCGGTATGACTTTATCGAAGAGTACTGGAACTAGCATATCAAATTGGGGATCCGGTCCCTTGGCTTCGAGTTCGAGATGGAGAGCGCGCCTCATGCTCTTCGCAAAGTAAGTCTCCCAGCTTGCTTCCCACTCATTGTCCTGGGGCAAATTGCCGGTATATGTTGTCACATGGAAGCCGAACTTGTCTTGCGGGGACTTGCTGTTCTGGTGGAGCGCTGCCAGCCGGGCGGTGAATCTGTGCGGGTCTGGCATTTTGTCGATCATCTCTCGGAATTCGCACAAGAAGAAGTGCGTGTCCGGTACGGTTTCGTACGTTCCCCAGGCTATCTGCTTCGGCGTGAAGTCGGGCAGGATTGCGTGGATTGCGGACATCGACTCGAACTCCCCATGCATCATGTTCTTGCCACGCTCTGTCGATATGACCTTGATGAAAAATGATTGTGGTGTCCCGTCGGCCAGATCGACGTCAATACGGCCAGTATTGGCCCAGAAACTGACGCCATGGCTTTCAGTAGATACCACTCGACAGCCTTCTGGTAGTTCTGGATATTGTTTAGCAGTGAATATATAGAACTTGGCGAGTGTGACGTCTCACCTGCGGCGACGCTTGGATCAATCTTGACATTTCCTCCACCAAACTCCAAACCTCCAGCACCATTGTAGTTCATTGATATGTAACGATTTATAGTGTTGACAAGATCTGAAGGCGCAGTCAGCTAATGTCGGTGACCTCTTATCGCAACGGTTCTTCCGTCGGTGGTATGATAAAAAGACCGCTCAACCCTCTTCTGTCTTATCAACGCAGTTGGAGAAGACGGAGCTTGACCCTCCTCTATAGGAGACTGGTCCGAAAGCTTTCTTTTATCTTTATATGGATGCGCTATGCATGTATCTTTAGATTTGCCAGCTGTGAGATCTAGGTGGTGGGAGTTGTTCGTCGAAGAGTCTATGTTATTGACAGTTATATTGTGGCGCTCACATGACCGAGCTGGATGCCAGCGAATTGTGCGTGCTGGGCGATATCTAGTACTTGGCGAAATTGTCGCGGGACATGTCTGCGAAAGAGTACCTTACCTAGGCTCAAGCATGGGAGAAGAAGTCTCAGACAAATCTGAGTGGGTGGCCGAACCATGAGGTCCAAGCTGTGCCATGTCTGACTCTGGGATTCTCCTATACCACCAAACCAACGGACTTTCCAAACACCTCGTTCCCCAGCATTCACCCTCTCCCACTTGACCCGCTCGCGACTCTCCTAATACCCTCTCCCTCTCCCCCTAGCATACCCACCCCTCCCCTCCGGCACCCTCTCCCCCCTCCTCCACTCCCCCTGCGGCACACCCCCATCCCCAACCCTCCCACCATTGAACCCCCCCGGCCCCCTCATCACCCCCCTCCCTCTAAAACCCCCACCCCCATTCTCCCATCCGCCCCCAAACCCCCTTCCCCTCCCAGACTCCGCGCCACCCCTTCCCCCCCTCCCCACTCCCGACGGCGCCACCCCCCCATCCGCCAACGGCGCAAATACAGCACAAGAGATAAAATCCCCAATCACAAACCTTGCCTCCTGCAACGTCTTCTCCGCATCCTCTCCCAACGGTCCCGCCATAACACCCGAGGTCACA